>ENA-ORXM01004567-ORXM01004567.1-marine-metagenome-genome-assembly--contig:-NODE-4567-length-11969-cov-3.027161_pt1 | contig 11969 bp, 5 predicted proteins | sample MGYA00237867_ERZ511480 | MGnify/ENA primary metagenome ERZ511480 (study PRJEB26309, sample SAMN06266103) | marine metagenome | isolation source: Algal blade | place: United Kingdom:Sidmouth, United... | reverse complement strand
GCCATGGCTGACATCGCCATGAAGCATTTGACCTTTGTAGGGGCCATCGTTCATAGTTATGGGCTCCGAAGGGGAATTTCCTATTTCGGTTTCGGGCAACCAAATGCTTGGAGGCACCATTTTTGGAGGCTCTTGTAACGAATCCAAAAGCCCCCATGCCATTCCGTTGAACTCGTCTTTTTTGACATGGATAAGTTTATTGGCCGGTAGCCATTGCCCTTGATTATCGGTCACGAAAAGCTCCCCGTCGACCCCTAAACCGATACCGTTGGGTGTTCGTAAACCGTAATTGATCTGTTCATAGCTTCCATCGGGGGCAATTTTTAAGGTTCTGCCCCGATCTAGTTTCTGTTTTTCGGTCGCCAACAGGCGCATGGCCATTGATAATGAAACATAAAAATACCCTTTATCGTAAACTAGGCCGAAGGCGAATTCGTGAAAATCGTCCGTGACCTGCCATGTGTTGCAAATTGTCCTGTATTCTTCGATGATATCGTCCCCATCGAAATCGATCAATTGGGTAAGTTCGTGCTTTTGGAGTACAAATATATTTCCGTTTACGACTTCGATACCGAGTGGTTCGTGTAAGCCCGCGGCAATCCTCTTTTTAATGATTTTTGTAGAATCGCCTTCTTGAAATCCATCGAGAATATATACCCCGCCTTCGGTGTCCCATGTCGTAAAAAGTAGTCGACCGTCGGGCAGAAAAGCCAATCCACCTACTTTTGGCTTAAAATTCCCACCGTGGAGGGTAGTTAAGTCATAGCTGGGATGCACTGCCTCTAAAGGAGCCCCATGGCCCGGTGTAACTTTACGATTTTCGACCGCTATTTCAAAATCTCTGACATGAGGTATATATGCTGTCGTATCCTCACCTGTCTTAAGACCCATTACATAGTCTAGCATTATTTTCAGTTCTCCTTCCTTGAGCTGTGGGTGAGGGTTCATTATATTTTGCCCCCATACCCCCGAGCCGCCTTCTTGTACTTTTTTGGTCAGTTGTAGAAAGGTATTCTCTTCATTTGGATAGCGTTTGGCGATTTGGGAGAAGGCAGGTCCGACATCTGCTTCATTAACCTGATGGCAAGTAAAGCAGTCGCTTTTTTCCATCCAAAGTTTGCCCAAATGGTCATGAGATACTCTTGATTCCGGTGGAAACTGTTCGGGAAGGATATCAAAATAATCAGTTTTGACGCTAACAGCGTTCGGGGCCAATACAAAGGATTCATCACCTCGTCGTAATGAAATGGAAGTGCCCTCGGGTACGCCGACCGTTTTAAACCATCTTTCAATTCCGGGTCTGCCTGTCTTGCTTTTTACGAATTCAGGGCGCTCTTTTACCAAAATGGAATCTCCTGTCGATAGGATTAGGGCATATGCAAGGTACACTTGATCGTTTATAAACGAGTAGCCCTTGTTACTGATTTTTAAGGTTTCCTTTTTTCCGTTGTACCCTACCAGCCACTGTTGCTGAATGCTATCGGAAATATAGGGAGTACCCCATGAGGTCGGTTGAATGTTCTTTTTTGAGGTATAAGGTGCCCCTTCCATACTAACGCCGCCTTTCCATACTTTATAGAGCGTACATTGTTCAAGGTCGTATGCCACATAGAATTGGGAATCTAAGGCAACGGTCAGCATTCTGGGTTTCTTGTCCAAAACAGATCTGAAAGCCCATACATCTAAAGGTCTCTTGTAATCGGTCGGTGCTTCACCTTTGCAGGAAAAGAAAAGTCCAAATACAACAGCAATAAAAAATAAGTATATATTATTTTTTTGAGTAGTTTGAATTTTTCTCATCGATTTATTCCTAAAGCCTCAAAGGGTATTTATGATAATGATTTTTGATAATTTACCGGTAAAAGAGAATCACCGACATAGCCATTATCGTTTTTTAATTAATTTTATAGGTCAGTACGGTATCGTCATTTCTTATAAATATTAGGAGCTGTTTGTTTTCGGAATCCTTAACCGCTATAATATCGCGGATTTCTCCATCGATATCTAGCCCACTTTCAGTGGTGCTTACGGAATTAAAATTCCCTTTCCCGTCACCTAAAAGAAGGACGCCTTTATTGGCATCATACCTTCCGAATTTTACGCGCGTTCCATAGAAATTGCCGGCCAATAGCGCATCTAAGTTTCCATCTTCGTTAAAGTCGTCGACCAATATGCCATAAACCGGAGCAAATTGAGCAGGAAAGGGTAGGGGAGTCAATTTAAAATTTCCGTCGCCTAAATTTTCCATATAACTTGTCGCAAAGTTTTTGGCATCTAAGATCTGTGCATCCGCTAGTTCTTCCGCTGTAAAAATATCAGTGATTTTTTGATCTGCATAATCCGAATAATTAACATATCTGCTTTTAAGACCGCTAAGTTGGCCCAGTAGGTCATCTTTGGAAAAAACGGGATGACTTTCACCCATAATATAAGAACATAAAATTGGGTCTATAGAGCCATTATTATCAAAATCTTTGAAATAGAGCTCTACAGGTTCTGAGGTAGAAGCCTTTAATTGCGAGTTTAATCCAAAGTTGCCCAGCATGTAATCGATATCGCCATCGGAATCAAAATCACCTTCTTCGATGGAATTCCACCAGCCTTCAGAATTCTCTAAACCGGAATTGTTAGTTATTTCTTTCAATTTACCGTTCAAATTTTCAAAAACGCGTACGCCCATAAATTCTCCAACAACGATCAAATCTTTTTGTCCGTTTCCATTAAAATCGGTCCAAAGGGCATCGGTCACCATACCAAGTTTTAGTAGTTCGGGGTTTGCGTTTTCCGTAATATCTTTAAAATACCTTTTTCCATCATTTAGTAAAATATAACTCCTAGATGGCTTCGGGTATTTTCCTGGTAATAGCCTTCCTCCAATAAAAAGGTCGTAATCCCCATCCATGTCATAGTCTCCAGCGGCTACTATTGAACCACTAGTAAGCATTTTGGGCAAGGCACTATCGTTCCTGGTATAGTTGCCGTTTCCCGAATTAAAGTAAATTCTATCCTGTAGCGTGCTATCATCTACTTCATAATCGTTACCGCCACTGACAACGTATAAATCCATTTTACCGTTGCCGTTTGCATCAAAAAATAGTACACCTAAATCTTCTGAATCTTTGTCTCTATCAAAAACTTCGGAATTGGATTCTTGAAAATTTCCTGATTTGGTTTGTAGTAAGAGCTTGCCACCACTTCCTTTGGCCCCGCCAATGAAAATATCTTCCATGCCATCATTGTTGACGTCCGCTTTGGCAATTTTCGGGCCTTGGGTAGAGAGTTTGTGGGGCAAGAGTTGCTCTCTTTTAAAATCGACAAAGTTATTTTCTTTATGTTCGAAAGGAATCAGACTATCATTGGAAACATCAGTGAAATAGGACTTTGAACTTAAATTTTTAGATTCTAAATTTAACTTCTCGGCATTATTTTGGTCAATAACCAAGGTTTGGTTCGGGGCAATATCGGTCAAAATCTGTTTCTCGAAATTAGGCCACGTAATCGTTATTTTATCAATAGTTGCAACTTCGCCGATCCCAAATGTTAGCACTGGGTCTACGGAAGATTGATACCCTCTTGTTGGCATCATCTCTTGCGTCAAGACTTTATCGTCTAAGTGTACCATGATTTTTGTGCCAATGCCGTATGTATTGTCGGTATTGCCCTTTAATCTAACCTTTAGATACTTATTGTTGGTATGTATCTCACTGTTATTACGATATACAAATGCCTCTTCCTCTAGATTGTTCACCACCAAATCCAGATCACCGTCATTGTCCAAATCTGTATACGCCGCCCCGTTGGAAAGGGATTTTTGATTTAAGCCCCATGCTGAATTCACTTTGGTAAAAGTGAGATCACCGTTGTTGTGGTACGTGTAGTTTTCTTCAACGGTCGAAGGGATGTTTTTTAGCAGTTCCATAATTGCCGTTTGTTGCCCGGTCTTATTTTCCTTTAACTTTTCTTGAACGGCATAGTTCATAAAATCCATATTGGTATAATCGCGTTTGTAGCCATTCGTAATAAAAACATCCTTAAATCCATCATTGTCGAAATCAGCAATAAGAGAAGACCAGCTCCAGTCGGTATTCGAAATACCCGAGAACTGACCAATTTCGGAAAAGGATTCTCCCTGATTGTTCAATTGCAACATATTGCGCATGGTTTGATTGTAAAACCCCGAAGTGACCAGACGTTGGTATTTGTCATAGTTATCGGGACCGGATACCATTTTCTGTCGTGAATTACCTTCCGGCAACATATCCAAGGTCATAATATCTGTATAGCCATCGTTGTTGATGTCGGCAATATCCGAACCCATAGAGAATAGCGAAGTATGACCGATATAATTTTCTAAACGCTCGGAGAACGTTCCATTTTTATTGTTAATGTAGAGATAGTCTTGCTCGTTGTAGTCGTTCGAAATATAAATATCGGGCCAGCCATCTCCGTTGATATCGGAAATCGCAAGTCCCAGGCCAAAACCTAAAACGTTTGAAGTAAAGCCGGCTTCGTCGGTAACATCTTGAAACTTCCCATTGTCATTTTTATAGAGTTTATCTGAAAAAGCAGGATTTTTTCTTTTCTTTAAAGAAGCCGTAATTTGACCAAAACCCGCATATTCTTGCGTGGAATGATTTAATACATAGAGATCAAGATCCCCATCTTTGTCGTAGTCGAAAAAAGCACTTTGCGTAGAATAGCCGTTGTCATCTACGCCATATTCGGCGGCTTTTTCCGTAAAAGTCAAGTCTCCGTTGTTAATGAACAACTGATTCTTTCGCTTAGTTTGGTTTGGGGCAGCGGAACGACAGACATAGATATCGAGATAACCATCGGCGTTCACGTCGGCCATCGTGGTTCCCGTATTCCAAAGGCCTTCTGCGAATACACCGGCTTCTTTTGCAATTTCAGCGAATTCAAAGTTGCCTTTGTTCAAATACAGATGGCTGCCGACCATATTACCGGTAAAATAAATATCCGTAAGGCCATCATTATTAATATCACCAACGGAAACACCACCACCATTGTAGAGATAACCATAGGTCAAGACATTAAATTCTTCGGTTTCCTCAACCAAGTTTCTAAACGTTATTCCCGTTGTTTTAGGTGAGAGCAGTGAGAACTGCTTGCTATCATCTTCTTTTTGGCAAGTACAGATTATCACAATAAACAGAAAATACTTTGAAATTGAGCGCATGCCAAAATATAAAATTGTAGAATTAAACCTAAGAATTTATAAGCTTGAATTAACAAAAAAGACCGCTTATAAAGCGGTCTTTTTATGTTAAAAATTGGTGTAATTAGTTTTTAGCATCCCACCAGAGTTTGGTCGTACCTAAATCTGGACCGCCAAGCAAATTGTCTACTGCCGACATTGTAGCAGCGTTATTATCCGCGTATTCTGTTGCCGTATACGTCATCCTTCTCGGTAACTGATCTTTCGCTATATTCGGGTTGATACTGTTAACGCGATCATATAAACTAGGGTACCCCGTTCTTCTACGTTCGGCATAGGCTTCTTCGCTATCCGGCCAAAGCGCAATCCACTTTTGAGTAATGATCTGTTCCAATTGTTCTTCCATAGAACCGGCAGCATTGTATGCTACAGGGACCGTTGAAGCTGGCGGAGTTGTACCACCGTCAAATGACACGGGTGTTAGCGTACTGGTCACATAATCATCCCCAGACAAATTATTTCCATCATATCCTAGCTGCACATGGTTCGCTACAATCCCCTGATTATATAATTCTTGTGAAGTTCCACCCATGGCCCAACCTCTTAATGCACCTTCTGCCCTTAAGAAATAAGGTTCTGCTGCGGCCATTACTACCCAAGCAGGACCGGGATCTCCTCCTAAAATATAAGGAGCTGCCATATTCGACGTTTCTCCATTGAAGTTAATAGTAGCTTTAGCCTCTGCAGTTTGGCCATTTTGCATGCCTTCATAAGGAAATTCAACACCGGCAGGATCATCAGTGGCATCTGGTTCATCCGCCGGGGAATAAAAGGAAGCGATACGCGGATCTTGATACCCCTTTAAAATACTTTCCATATCCGCACTCATTCGGAATTCTCCCCATTGGGTTATCGTGGTGTAACTGTTCTGAAAGTTAATATCGGTCTGAATAACGGCATTATCTTCGTTGGCCAACATAACACCATCTGCTACCGCTGCTTCTGCGTTACTTTGCGCAAGGGCGGGGTCGACATAAGAAACGCGCATTGCCAAACGTAAGCGAAGGGTATTGGCAAATTTCAACCATGAGTCTACATCTCCGCCATAAATAACATCATTTCCAGTTAAAAACGATGTGCCACCAGCATTTGCCTTAAGAACGGTCACGGCCTCCTCCAAAGAAGTGAAAAAATCGTTATAAATGGCCTCCTGAGAATCGTAGGCAACTTCTTTTTCTTGATTTCCGAAATTCGAATAAGGAATAGGACCCCAATAGTCGGTAATTCTATGATAGGCATATACCCGCCAAACTTTCATAATAGCGTTTTCTAAAGTAAATCCCAATTCTTCGGCCGTATCTTCAGAAAATTTAATCAGTGGAGCTGGTCGCTGATAGAAATAACGATAGGCACCGTTGAGCCAGCCGCCCACCAACTCAAATTGATCACTACCAAAGTTAGGTGCCGTAGTAGCGAAATAATTGGCGTAGACATCGGAAAAAAGGGAATGACTCAATTGAAATGGCCCCCTAGCTTGATCAAAGGGCATAAAATTCGGCGTGTACAAGGCCCGTTTAACGAACAACGGGTATTCGGATGCGGTCACTGCATCTTCCGTAAAATTCTTAGGATCCGTATTCAGATCAGTGAAATCGTCGGTACAACTTGTACCATATGTTATAAGCAAAAGGCCTACACATAGTTTTGTTATAATTTTTTTCATGTTTTTTCTTTTAAGATATTACAATTTTTTTAAAATCCAAAGTTAATCGATACACCAACGCTACGAGATGTGGGTAGTGCAAAAGCCTCACGTCCCTCACTATTGTTGTTTGTATTGTTAACGATTTCAGGGTCAAAATTTTCGGCTGAATTCGTGATAAAGAATAAGTTTCTTCCTACCAAAGAAAAATTTGCCGACTTCAAAAACGTATTCGCTATCATTTTTTGTGGTAGTGTATAACCCAGTACCAGTTCACGTAATCGAATATTTGATAATTCTCTTACAAAAGCCTCGCCCACCGGTGTATTTCTGCCACCTACTCGGTTATAGTAATCTTCTGCACTAACGGATATTGTATTGGGTGATCCATCTTCCCTTACCGCCGTTTCACCCGGAAAAATATCTTCTCCAAAAACAAGGCCTCCATCGCGACCTTCGGCAGTATAAGCAAGTACCCCATCTCGGGCAAGAATAGCTTCCGTGAAGGTGGTAACACTACCACCCTGTCGTATATCGATAAGCGCACTAAGATTCCAATTCTTGTAACGGAAGGAATTTCGAATACCGCCTAACCAATCAGGATTAAAGTTGGCAACTTTTACCGCATCACGCCCTGGTGTTATTATGGGTAGCCCTAAATCGTCTACGATAACATTACCTTGGTCGTTGCGCTCGAAGCCCCGCGAAAATATATCACCGTATTGCCCACCAACCTCTAGCACATAGTCACGTATGAAATCACTATTTACCGTTAATTTATCAAAGCCATCAGCTATTGCTAATACTTCATTTACGTTTCTGGCAAAATTAATATCCAAATCCCAAGAGAAGTTATCATTTCGGGCAATAGTAGCTCCTAACACCACTTCAACTCCTCTGTTTTGGATATCGCCACCATTTTGGAAAAGACTGGAAATCCCAGAACCTACTGGAGTAGGGGTACTAAAAATTTGATCAAAGGTATTTGACTTATAATAGGTGAAATCAAAACGTAGACGGTTATCAAAAAATCTGGAATCAAAACCAACTTCCAAAGATTGGGTGCTCTCAGGCCTTAAATCTGGATTTGGTTGTCCTGGGTTGATATCTAATGTGCCAAAACGAATATCTGCTCGCCTTGACAATGAAAAAGAATCCGTATCGTTGCCCACTTCTGCCCAGTTTGCCCGCAACTTCAGAAAGCTTAACCCAGTACCAAAATCCACTAAGTCGCTTACGACAGCCGTAAGACCCACTGAGGGATAGAAATAAGAACGATTACTTTCAGGCAGTGTAGAACTCCAATCGTTTCTCGCCGTGGCATTAAGAAAGATAGCGTTTTTAAATGAAAATTCCGCTAAACCGTATACCGATTGTACTTCAAATTGGTCAAGTACTTCCGTTGCAATTGGGTTTTGGGTGTTACTTAACGCGAAGAAATTTTCAATAGTGAAATTTGTTCCCGAACCGGTCAACTCGTTCCTCTTATAGACGCGTTGGTTGGCACCTACATTTAGGCCAATTTTAAAATCTTCTGAAAGATTTTTATTGTAGGTTACTAAGACATCGGTATTCCAATCGTAAGAATTGCTAGCCCTCTTTGTATACTGCCCGAATTGAGCAACGGTGTAAGTGTCATTATACCATAACTGCTCTTCTGAGCGACTTGTTCGGTCCATTGCAGAGCGCGCCAAAATAGATAAATCGTCGTTGATATCGTATTTAACGGATAGCATTGCCAAAACGCGTTCATCCAATCTCGGTCTTTGAACGTTATTAACTACCCAATACGGGTTTCCGCCTCCATTAAAACGCGGCAAGAAATAATGTTGTCTAAGCTTTCCTTCTTCATTAATAAACTGATAATCCGCAAAATCTTGCGTACGAATGTTCCTCGGGGTTTTATAAAGGTAGCGCACCGGGTTATCATAACCTTCACCAGTAGAAAGAAGATTGGAGAAGTCATCACGGATATAGTTAAGTTTCGCATCTACAAATAATTTATCACTGAGTTGCGAAGTTATTCTTGTCGAAATACTATGACGTTTTAATTCGTTTCCGGGTACAATACCTCCCGCGTCAGTGAATGTATATCCTAAAAACACATTAGATTTTTCAGAATTCATATTGATACCCAAATTGGTTGCCAATTCATGGCCAAGGGTAAAGAAATCTTTGACGTTATCCGGTTGGGCCTCATAGGCATACGTTCCGCCAAAATCAGGATAGTCTTGGTTGTTTGACCAATGTGCGACTTGGCTTCCGTCAAAACGAGGCCCCCAAGACGTAGTAGCTGTGGGAGAATAGGTTCCACCGGCACCTTGTCCGTATTCATTCTGAAATTCCAGTAAGTGAATGGGACTAGTAATTGTTGATGCAAAACCAAGTGTCGCAGAAACACCTTCCGGCGCGCCTTTGCCTGATTTGGTAGTTACGATAATCGCACCGTTTGCTGCCCTACTTCCATAAAGCGCGGCAGCGTTCGCACCTCGTAAAACCGAAATCTCTTGAATGTCATCTGGACTAATATTGTTGATATCGCCATCGAGTAAGATACCATCTACCACATATAGCGGTTGGCTACTTCCATCAATCGATCTGTTACCCCTCATAACTACCTTCACCGGAGCACCGACACCTGAAGCGGATCTCGTTATCGAAACACCTGCAACCTTACCACTTAGCCCTTCTAGAACATTTATTGAACGTGCTTTTGTCAGCTCTTCGGTATCAACCTGTTGGTTGGCATAGGTCAACGATTTTTCTTGCCGCTCTAAACCGAGCGCAGTTACCACCACCTCATCGAGTTGGCTAGCATCTTCTTCTAGGGCAACGTTGACCGTATTCGAGGCGCCCACGGCAATGCTTTGACTTTTTGTACCAATATATGAAAACACTAAAACGGCACCTTCAGAGGCCTCAATAGCATAATTACCGTCAAAATCGGTTTGGGTTCCGTTTGTAGTGCCTTGTACCAAGACGTTTACGCCTGGCAAGGGAGCCCCATCGGCGGTGCTCGTAACCGTACCGGTCACAGTTTTTGTTTGCGCCAGCAGGGGGAAGGCCCCCATTAAGAGCACAAAAAATAGAAGCAATTTTTTAGTCATAATGTTAGTTTTTTGGTGTTAGAGTTAGTTAAACACTTTGTTAAGAATATGTGAATTTAAGCTATTTTTTTTATTAACCAAATGGATGTGCCATAAATGTGTTCGAGCACACTAATCTATATTGCTAGCTAAAGTAAATTTATTATTAAATAGGAAAAGCTTTTCCCACATATATACTATTCTAGGTTCTGCCATTATTTTATTGGGCAGATTCTTTTTAAGAGTCAAGAGTCAAGAGTCAAGAGTCAAGAGCCAAGAGCCAAGAGCCAAGTCAGGGGCAAACTCGCCGCCATGCAACCAAATATTGATTTTGGGATCACTTCGCTTTGTTTTTTGTCTTGGTTCTTGTTTTTTTTGATGATTTTCCCAGTATAATCATGGTAGAACCGCTATTCTAAATAATAATCGACGTTCTCGGATATGATAATATCAATGGGCAAAAATTTTTGTTGTGGTATTTTTTTTCCGAAAAGGAAGAATTCGGCAAAATATGCAACGCCAAGATAGGCTTGTCTTCTAGGTTTTTGATGTATCAAGAAGTCGATATTACCTTGTTTTAGATATTCGATGTTCTCTTTCAAAAGATCATAACCCACAATGAAACTTTCATAATTGTTTTCTTTTAAAGCCCTTACCATTACATGAGCTTTAGAATTCGTTATGAATATGGCACTAATTTTTGGGTGCCGATTCAAAAATGAAGAGACATCTTTGTTAAATTTCCGAATGTCATCAGTTTTAAAGTTTTGGACCTCCAATAGCGTTTGAGTACCATTTTTTTCATCAAAATAAGCCCTGAAACCGTTTTCCTTCAACTGCATATGCGCCTCCATATTGATATGAACGATTGCAATCTGCGAATTGGTCCTGACCATTTTATCGATTAGCCCACCAGCGATCTTGCCACTTTGGTGAAGATCTTGTCCAATAAAAATTTCTGCGCTAACGTTATTGATATAGTTGTTGAACAATGCCACTCTAATGTTTTCTTCATGGCATTTCTTCAAAATACCTAGAGATTCTTCTTGAAAAAGAGGTGCCATCAATAATACATCGGGCTTCGACAACATCGCTTCGTGCGATCTTTTAATAAAAGCCGATTTTTTGTGTGGATGATAAAGATATTCATCCACAATAATCCCGAATGGTTTGAATTCTTTACTGGCATCTTTTATGCCCTGTTGTGCCGGAACCCAATAGGGGTCTACATGAACATCTGGAATTAAAACACATATCCTATAAATTTTATTCTTCTTTAAGTTTCTGGCTATAGGGTTAGGTAGGTATTCAATTTCCTTGAGCACCTTATCTACTTTAGCGTAGGCCTCTTTTGACACCTTTCCGCGTTTGTGCAACACACGATCCACGGTTCCTTTCGAAACACCGGCCAGTCTTGCAACATCTTTTATGGTGTGCTTTTTCTTGCTCATTAAGTATAAGAATAATTCTAGGGTTGGTTTGGTCGGTTCAAAAGAATGAATAGAAAATTATAACCTCAAATATAGAGATATAATAGAAACAGCAAATAAAATTAATTTAATAGGATCATTATAAAACCTAGAGATTTTCTCTTGTTGAAGATGAAATCTCTGAATAAATAGAATATGTAATAAAGATATATTTGTTTTGTTCATGTTTTAATTCTTTAAAGAATTTGTTTTAAATTGATGATACAAAGATGGGCTTGAAATGAGCCTATTTTGTATTCTATTGATAAAAACAGAAAATACTTTTATACAATACAGAGAATTTTGTTTGGTTGTTTTCAAATTAATTTACATATTGTAAACAAATTGAACCTATCATTCCTCATTTGTAAAATATCAATATGAATACTCAAGCTGAAACTCAAAGCCATTTCTTCAAATATCTAACTGCCTATGCAGGACAAGACTTAGTTTTTAACAAAACCATGGAAGTCCTCAATCTTGGAAAAGGAGCCGTTTATAAACGCATCAATGGTACCACAGCCTTGACCGCTACT
>ENA-ORXM01004566-ORXM01004566.1-marine-metagenome-genome-assembly--contig:-NODE-4566-length-11971-cov-2.571128_pt1 | contig 11971 bp, 11 predicted proteins | sample MGYA00237867_ERZ511480 | MGnify/ENA primary metagenome ERZ511480 (study PRJEB26309, sample SAMN06266103) | marine metagenome | isolation source: Algal blade | place: United Kingdom:Sidmouth, United... | reverse complement strand
AGCAAATAAAATGCTTAGAAACAATTTTTAATTCTTATTCGTTACACAAATCTATCCTTTTGGGAAAATGCTTGAAGAAAGTAAATTTTAAAAAAGATGATTTAAAAAGGAATCACAATTATAAACGTTAAAAAAGCAATAGGGTTTATTAAATAATTGATTGTGAATCGTTTTAAAAAAGTAAATTATTGTCATAAAGCTAAATTATTTTTCACAAAGCTGATTTTTCAGTAAAAATTAATTTTTTTTTAATAAGATTTTTGTATATTGCAAGTCCATAGCAATAGCTATACATATCAAGACCTTAGAAATACATAAAAAAATAAAAGTTCTTTCCCCTAGAGCACCTGAAATTTACACCTATGAAATTATTAATGAATATCCTCATGACATAGAGGCTTATACGCAAGGATTAGAATTTTATAAAGATACTTTGTATGAGAGTACAGGAAGAAGAGGTTTTTCTTCTTTAAGAAAAGTAGATTACAAAACTGGGAATGTACTTAAAAAAATAGATTTAGATAAAACTTATTTTGGAGAAGGCATTACAATCTTAAACGACAAAATATACCAACTTACTTGGCAAAATAAAACTGGATTTATTTATGATGTAAACTCTCTTAAAAAAACAGGAAGTTTTCAATATGGAGAAAGTAAAGAAGGTTGGGGTTTATGCAATGATGGTTCTAAAATATTTAAAAGTGATGGTACTGAAAAAATATGGTTTTTAAACTCTACTACATTAATTGAAGAAGACCATATTGAAACGGTAACCAATAAATCTATCTTTAATAAAGCAAATGAACTGGAGTATGTTAATGGTAAATTATATGCCAATGTGTACCAAAAACCAAGTGTTATGATTATTGATGCAGCAAGCGGTGCTATAGAAGGTGTAATTAATTTTAGTGGTTTAAAGAATAAAGTTACAAAACATGATAATATTGATGTCTTAAATGGCATTGCATACCACCCAATAAGAGAAACTTTTTTTGTTACTGGTAAAAATTGGGATAAACTTTTTGAAGTTAAAATATTTAAAAAGTAATGTCATTTAAAAAAACAATAACCGTTGCTGCCCATGATTTAGATGACTTAGATCATGTTAACAATGTTAGATACGTACAGTGGATACAAGATATTTCTAAAGAACACTGGAAAGCAAAAGCTCCAAAGCACATACAAGAGCTTTATATTTGGGTAGTACTAACGCATAATATTGCCTATAAAAAACCAGCACAATTAAGAGATAAAATAATAGTAAAAACACATATTTCTGAAAGTAAAGGTGCAGTATCTATTAGAATAGTAGAAATGTACAATGCTAAAACAAATATCTTATTATTACGTTCCAGTACAGAGTGGTGCTTATTAAATGTAAAAACTCATAAGCCTATGAGAATATCTGAAGAACTAAAAAATGTTTTTACAAAATCTAAAAATATAGAGGCGCAATAGTATTTAATATGCGAATATATACTTCTCTTATAATACTAATAATTATTTTTGGTTCATCCTGCCGAAAAGATTTTGATTATGGCCCAAGTTCTGGTAATCTAGCGTTTTCTAAAGACACTGTTTACCTAGATACCGTATTTACAAATATAAGCAGCAGTACGTACTCCTTAAAAGTATTCAACACCACAAGAGAAGATGTAAACATACCTTCTATACAGTTAAAAGAAGGGATTAACAGTGCTTATAGATTAAATGTAGACGGGCAAGATGGAAAAGCTTTTAAAAACATACCCTTATTTGCCCAAGACAGTCTTTATATTTTTATTGAGGCATCCGTAGCTAGTGATGCTTTATCGGAAAAAAACTTTTTATATACCGATGTACTTCAATTTGATACAGGTGATGCCATGCAAGAAGTTCATTTGGTCACCTTAGTAAAAGATGCAAGCTTCATTTATCCTAAGACCTTAGCCGATGGCAGCAAGGAGGTTATTACGCTGGGCACAACTAGTTCAGGTGAAGAAATACGGGTTGCTGGTACTGAACTTGAGGACAATCAATTGGTATTTACCAATGAAAAACCATATGTAATTTATGGTTATGCAAAAGTTCCTTCAGGCAGGGAGCTTGAAATAAATGCAGGGGCTAGAGTATACTTTCATAAAGACTCGGGCATCTATGTGGAATCTGGAGCTAGATTACTTGTAAAAGGAGCTTTAAGTGAGGATCAAGACAACCTAGAAAATGAAGTGATATTTGAGGGAGACCGTTTGCAAGATGAATTCAAAACCTTACCCGGACAATGGGGAAGTTTATGGATAGCCCCTGGAAGTACTTCTAATACTATTAATTATTTAACAATTAAAAATGCAACTATTGGTTTAAGGGTTGAAGGCAATGGCATACTTGAAAATGCCACACTAGATATTAAAAACTCACAAATTCACAATAGTGTGAGCAACAACTTATGGGCGAAAACGGCCTTTATCAATGCCCAAAATCTAGTTTTGGGCAGTTCAGAAAAATCATCTTTGTATTGTAATTTGGGAGGTAAATATTCTTTTACACATTGTACCATAGCAAATTACTGGTCTAATGGCTTTCGGCTGGGCTCTGCTTTGGAAATTGATAATTTTAACAACAACCTATCCGCCGATCTAGTTCAAGCAGATTTTACCAACTGCATTATTGATGGAAATAGCTTCTTGGAGCTAGATTTAAGGACAAATGAAGTTAATGGCTTCATTTATTCGTTTAAAAACTGCACTTTAAAATTTAGGGATGACAGCAATGCTTTTAAAGATAACCCTCTATATGACTTTGAAAACTCGGGTAGCTATGAACTAGTTTTATTAAATCAAGAACTAAACTTCATAAACGCCGCTACAAACGATTTCAGAATTGGGGGTGGTTCAGAAGCTATGAACAATGGAAATATCAATGCAGCACTTCAAATTCCATTAGATATTTTAGGAAACGATCGAACAACTTCACCAGATATTGGAGCGTACGAAATCACGCAAGGAAAGTAAAAAGTAAGAAAAATACTAATTTTTGAAAGTTTATTCTTACTTTTTTAATATATTTAATAGTTTTTAAGGTGAAACCTCCAATAATATAAGGTTTTCCTAGGTTTTTTTTTCAGTTACTATTCCTAATTTGCAGGCATACCAGAATAAGCCATGGCGTACCATTACACCATAATAGATTCCGATCAAACCTCTAATTTGAGGTTACGCGAATATTTAGCGGAATATGGCGAATTCGAGTGTTGTTCTTTGGCGCAAAATAGCATCGAAGGTTTAAATGCCATACTCAAATATACACCCGACATTGTTTTCATCAATTTAAATGAAAATGCGCATGCTTACTTTCAAATGACTATGGAGTTGCACCAGTACGGCACTTGCATACCTATTTTCATAGGTATTTCTCAAACCAAAAATCACGCTTACGAGGCTATAAAGAACAATTTTTTTGATTATTGGCTGTTACCTTATAATGAATATGATATTCGAAAGTCGATTTTGCGTCTCAAGAAAATGATGCCACAAGAAGAAACTTCAAATACGCTATGTTTAAAATCATATCGCGATTTTCAATATTTGAATACTGATGACATTCTGTATTTAAAAGCAGATAATAACGCTACGGAGTTCGTGATGAAAGATGGTACCATCAATAATGCGTTTAAAACATTAAAGACTTTTGAAAGTCAGATGCCCAAAAATTTTATTCGTATTCATCAAAGTTATATGGTGAATTGTAATTATATCTCACGTATTAGTTATGGCAAAGCCCTTTGTACCCTAAAATATCGCAAAGTGCAGCTTCCCTTTTCAAAATCCTACAAAGCGAATATTGACAATTTAAAGCAAGTGCTTACAAAAAACGCTATTTCTTCCTTAAATTAATAGAATACTCATAGATCTTTACTAAATACCCTCAAACATCACCCCAATACTAGTACAATTTTAAATACGCTGCTTTAGCCGATACGTCAGGGTACTTTTATCTCAATGTAAAACGTATACTAATCCTCCATTAAAAAAGTAAAGAACATGAAAAAAGTAGCAAGTATTGTAGCAATAGCACTTTTCGCAGTAGGTATGTTAGCAACCCAAGCAGAAGATGTATTAGATTTTGATTTTGATATAACAACAATGTTAGCCTGTGATGACTGTACTGGTGGTGATAACACCGGACGTGGCGGAACCGGTAATAATGGAATTGCTTAATTGACCTCAAAAGAATAAAGGAACATAAGTCCTGAGCCTACGGTTTAGGACTTTTTTTTTATCTTGTAGGAAAAATATTCATGCCCAACCCTCAAACCTATGGAAATTGTCTTCTGGTAGTTTTTTATGTTATTCTTCTTATACTCAATATCGGGTGCAACCAAGACAAATCTATTGTTTCAGAAGCAACTTCGCCTAATATAGATAGTGTTCAGATTGTGCTAAACAAAAGTAATTCTTTGGAGAAAGGCGACCCAAAAAAATCACAACTTCTACATATAGCAAGTCAAAAAGTTCGGAAAATCCCGAATGATACCTTAAAATGCAAATACTTTACTGAAATATCACTACAACTCACATATACCAATGATACCACTCAGTTTAGAACCTTAAACCGTGAGGCTCTTCGGTTGGCTGAGCGAATTAAAGACTCTAGTTCTATATCATATCTTCATTGGGATTTAGGAGATTATTTTAAAAAGACTGCCGTAAGTGATAGTGCCTTTTATCATTTTAATAAAGCGGAAAAAATATTTACCGCAATAGGCGATAACGCTTCATCTGGTATTGTACTTTGCAGTATGGCTTGGGCTCAAAACTCAATTGGCGATTATACGGGTAGTGATATTACTGCAATACGGGCCGTTGAAAAATTAAAGCCACTAGCTAGGTTTGACGAATTGTCGAGGTGCTATTCCTTATTAGGAGATAACGCCAAATTGTTGAATGAGTATGATCGGTCGCTTGAATATTATAATGAATCTTTAAATTATCTTAGAATGGCAGAGGAAAATCCTCTAAACGAATTGGGTATCAAGAATGGTTTTGGTTTGGTCTATCAAAAAAAAGGAGAGCACGAAAAAGCAATAACCTATTTTTCTGAAGTATTACGCTTTGATAGCCTGCGATTCAAGAAGCCAATGTTATATAGCCGAGCATTAAATAACCTAGGGTATAGTTATTTAAAAACTAATAAAATAGACAAGTTACCCGGTCCTTTTACTCAGGCCATTGCTATTCAAGACAGTATTGATGATCTTGGGGGTAAAACTTCAAGCAGTCATAAGCTAGCGGAGTATTTTCTTGTAAAAAAAGATACGGCGAATGCAATTATACATTTGCAAGTCGCTAAAACTTATGCACTTCAAAACAATAATAATAAACGATTGCTTGAAATATTGCGCTTGTTTCCCAGAGTTGACCCAGTAAACTCTTCCAGTTATACACAAGAATATCTCGCGTTAAATGACAGCTTACTAATACAAGAGCGACAAATTCGTGATAAATTTGCGCGTATTCAATTTGAGACCAACGAGATTAGCGCTGAAAATCAATTATTAGCGCGACAAAAACAATTATGGACAGGTATTGCTGCAAGCCTACTACTACTTGGTTTATCGACCTTTGTCATTGTTAGTCAACGGGTTAAAAATCAAAAACTTCTATTTAAAGAACAACAACAAGCAAGCAATCAAGAAATCTTCAATTTATTACTTGCCCAAAAAGAAAAGGTTGAAGAAGGTAAAAAATTAGAGCAAAAAAGAGTGTCTGAAGAACTGCACGATGGTGTATTAGGTAGAATGTTAGGTACACGAATGATGTTATTGGGTTTAAATAAAAAGACTGATGAAGCTTCCATTGCTGAAAGAGCGAAAGCCATTGCCATTTTACAAGAAGTTGAAAGTGAAGTACGCTCAATTTCACATGAATTAAGTCATGCAGCCTATCAGAAAATTCATAACTTTATACTTTCTATAACTGATTTAGTACAATCGGTTGAAAGCTCTTCAAAAATCGATATTAATTTCAATTATGCTGATGATTTAGATTATGATGCTTTAACTGGTGAGATTAAAATAAACTTATACCGTATACTACAAGAAAGTATTCAAAATGCTGTAAAACATGCTGATTGTACGCATATAAATCTTAGTTTTGGGGCTGATTCAGAGGCTTTGAGAGTAGTTGTTTCAGATGACGGCAAAGGTTATTTTGTTAAAAAAGGCAAAAAAGGTATCGGTACCCGTAATATTGCTTCTCGAATTCAAAAAGTGAATGGAACTTGGGATATTGATAGTACTGTTGGAAAAGGCACAACGGTAACCTTAATAATTCCTATTGTGGCTAATGACAATTCAAGCAATATTAAAATGATACAAGAAGAGCTACAAGAATTTTAAAAAGATAGATATATGGAAGTTGTAAGAATTTTGGCTATTGATGATCATGAAATGACTACCATGGGCTATAAATATATCTTAGAGGGTCAAGAATTTGATGATTTTGAGGTGCGCGTTGAAATTGCTACAAGTTTTGAAATGGGGAAAGAAAAAATTGAATTTTCAGCACGTTCTTTAAAATATGATATTATTTTATTAGATATTCAATTATTTCCAGCCCATTCTAAGGAGATTCGAAGTGGAGAAGATTTAGGAATTTTAGCAAGAAAAATTGTACCTGAATCTAAGGTAGTCTTTATGTCGTCATTTAGCGACAACCTTCGAATCAATAGTATTTTCAAATCAGTAGATCCAGATGGTTATATGGTGAAATCAGAAATAGACGAAAAATCGCTACGTAGTATGGTAGAAACTGTTATTTCAAAACCTCCTTACTATACTGCTGGAGCATTTGCAGCTATTCGTCGACGCATGACAAATGATATCGTAGTTGATGATTTAGATAAGAAAATACTCTACTACCTTTCCATAGGAACAAGAACCAAAGACATAGCACCTTTAATATCATCAGCAACAACCACGGTTGAATCTCGAAAACGACAATTAAAGTCTCTTTTTGGTATTGAAAGTGGTAATGATATCTCACTAATTGAAGAGGCTCGCAATAAAGGTTTCATTTAATGAGCATTTCTTTGATTTTTGGTTTACTATAAATATTTGAATATCAGATATTTACAATTTATTTAACTTCAAACAAAGGAAAACCTCCGTTTTTATAAGGTTTCCCTATGGTGAGATGCCATGGTTAAAAACTAACTTTACTTTAAAAATTAACCACTTTTAATGTTACCCTATGCCTTTAAGTAACAATAATTCTAAAAATTACTCCCTTGTTGGATTCAGTAAAAATGACCAAATTGATGGGCTAGATAGCTTTGCTAGAAACCTTGAAAAACACTTTTTCTCAAAGGTTTTAGTTCGAAATATATCTAAAATTCCTGGACAGATAAACTTGGTGATTGAGCTAACTTGTAATTTTAAACTTAATGAGGCTTTAACGCATCTTAAAAAAGAAATTTGGGGTAATTTTTCTTCCAAAAAACACTCCTTTGCAGGTGAATTGAGACAGTTACAAAGTCTCAATAGTTTGGCGATTGAAGTAGAAGAGTTATCCATTTTTTTGAAAGACACCTCTATCATAATTAATAGTATATACAACCAGAGCATACCAGAGCAATTAAAGAATATTTTTAACGAACTAGAAAATTCTTTTGTAACTATCGTGAAGAGTACAAACGAAGTTCCATATGAAATTTACGTGCCCGTTTATGAACAAAATGATTTTTCATACGAAAAAATTAAGGATAAAAATTTCGAACCAAGTAATAATCCCGCGCAAGAATATTTCGCTTATTGGGGCTTATATTTTTACTCAGAAGAAGATGCAATGGTTTATGATTTAAGAAACAAAACGCTTATCGACGGCACCCTTCATATGCTAAATAGATAGTTGATTCAAGAAGTAACCGACTAATTACGCATTAAATAAAACTCTGCCATTCATAAGGCTATTAACCTTCGTTTTTACGTTTGCAATTATAGTCTCATTCTCTGGGTTGCTCAAAACCTCATCAACTAAATCAACAATAGTTGACATATCTTTTTCAACCAAACCTCTTGTAGTAATAGCCGCTGTACCAAATCGTATTCCAGAGGTGATAAAAGGAGATTTATCATCAAACGGTACCATGTTTTTGTTAGCAGTTATATCAGCGCTCACCAATACATTTTCTGCCTCCTTACCAGTAATTTCCTTATTTCTAAGATCAATTAACATCATATGATTATCAGTACCTCCTGAAATAATATGATAGCCTTTTGCAACGAAAGCCGCAGCCATCGCCTCCGCGTTTTTTTTCACTTGTAACATATAATGAAGAAAGTTATCCGTCAAAGCTTCTCCAAAAGCGATTGCTTTCGCCGCAATAATATGCTCCAAAGGTCCACCTTGATTGCCTGGAAAAACAGCCAGATTTAATAAGGCAGACATTTTTCGTAAACTTCCATTTTTTAATGTAATTCCGAAAGGATTATCGAAATCTTTTCCCATTAAAATAAGTCCTCCTCGAGGTCCTCTTAACGTTTTGTGCGTGGTAGTAGTCACGATATGACAATGAGGTAAAGGATCATTTAAAATTCCTTTGGCAATCAAACCCGCGGGATGCGAGATATCGGCTAATAATAACGCACCAACACTATCCGCAATTTCTCGAAACCTTTTAAAATCCATATCACGAGAATAGGCAGATGCCCCGGCGATAATCATCTTCGGTTTTTCACGAGTAGCAATCTCTTGAATTACATCATAATTTAAAACACCAGTAGCCTCCTCTACTCCGTAAAAAACTGGATTATAAAGTCTTCCTGAAAAATTTACGGGAGAACCATGTGTTAAATGGCCACCATGCGACAAATCAAAACCTAAGATAGTATCCCCTGGTTGTAAACACGCGTGATATACTGATGCATTTGCCTGTGAGCCCGAATGCGGTTGAACGTTGGCGTACTCAGCTCCGAACAATTCTTTTGCTCTATCAATTGCTAATTGCTCAATCTCATCTACTATTTCACACCCCCCATAGTATCGCTTACCTGGGTAACCCTCAGCATATTTATTGGTTAAAACCGACCCTGCTGCCTCCATTACTTGTGGACTAGTAAAATTTTCTGAAGCTATAAGTTCAATTCCCTCAAGTTGTCGCTCGTTTTCAGCATCAATAAGTTTAAAAATGGTCTCGTCACGTTGCATATATACAGGTATTTTATTTGAGGCGTAAAAATACGAATTGCACCTCATTAATTTGAATAAAACACTTCGATATAGCTAGTACTTATCAAATATAAATTAACAATTTACTATCTTATTGTAAATCAAAGTTGATGGAATAAAAACAGCTTTCAAAACTTTTAACTTTTATAATTATCACACGTACTTTATCAAGACTGTACGATAGTTCATCGTTTTACGTTATGTACGAAGACAATTTTGGCACGGCTGTTGAATTAACAACCAATAAACCCATAAAATAGGTCGTTATGAAAAGAATTATACCTTGTATTACAATTCTGATTTTATTCGTTGCTTGTAGTGGGGTTAAAAAAACCCAAAAAGCAATCAATGCAGGTGAGTATTCGAATGCAATGAATGAAGCTTTGCAAAATCTGGCTGAAAACAAAACTAAAAAAGGACATCAGCCGTATATTCTACTTTTAGAAGAGGCCTTTAAGAAAAATACAGAGCGTGAGTTAAATCATATCGCGTTTCTAGAAAAAGATGGTAACGAAGCTAGTTATGAAACAATTTACCAAAGTTACGTCAACCTTCGTGATATTCAAGAAAGAATCAAACCCCTTTTGCCTTTGCGAATTGTAGAAGAACAACGAGATGCTCAGTTTTCTTTTGGTAATTATGAAAACGACATATTAGATTATAAAGAGGATTTATCTGAGTATTTATATGACAATGCAGAAGGTTTATTGTCAAATGCTACCCGAAAAGAAGATTACAGAAAAGCATATGACGATTTTGTATACTTGAATAAAATCAATCCAGGTTTTGAAGATACCCGTAAAAAAATTCAAGAGGCTCATACACGGGGCATTGATTACATTGAGGTTAAGGTATTAAATAATAGCAATCAAATTATACCAGAAACGTTATCTGAAGAGCTTTTAAATTTTAACACCTACGGTCTTGATGATTTATGGACAAAATATCACACCAACTCCTTAGCTGATATAACCTATGATTATTTATTGCAAATATCTTTGAATCAAATCAATATTTCACCAGAACAGATCAGAGAAAAAGAAATTATAAAAGAAAAACAAGTAAAGGATGGCTTTAAATATGTCGTAGACGAAGCAGGTGAATTTGTCAAAGATAGTTTAGGCAACAAGATTGAAATCGATAAATTTAAAACTGTAAGCTGTAAGTTACGACGTTTTACGCAGTTTAAAAGTGCTCGTGTAGCAGGTGACGTGGTTTATTCCGATTTTCGAACTGATCAGCAAATTAACTCCTACCCTTTAATAAGTGAATTCATATTTGAGCATGAATACGCAAAGATTAGTGGTGATAAGAGAGCTTTGGATGATGAATTAGCGCCGTTAATTCAACGCCAAGGTGTGCCATTTCCAACTAATGAAGAAATGGTTTATGAGGCTGGCGAAGATTTAAAAACGCGATTGAAAGATATCCTGATGCGACACCGATTTAATTAATCCTACAAAAAAAGACCTCAATCAAAATTGAGGTTTTTTTATACAAATTTCCTTAGATCTATATCGGCAATTGCTCCATGGGAGGAATGGGCTACTGCGATTCCATTTTTGATTATAAGCAATTGTGGTGACTGATGAATCACTTGAAATTTATATCCAGTTTCGTTTGACACCTCTCGATAGGCATGCAAATCTAGGTAGTACAAATCTATTTCTTCTGCAGAAAAATCATAACTATTTTTAAACATGTTTATAGTCATACGACTAATACCACAAGTGGTAGAATGCTTAAAAATCACTTGCGTTTTTATGTTAGACTTCTGCTCAATTTCATCAAGCTGATCTAGAGAGGTCAACAAAATCCAAGGAATTGTTTTTTCCTCTTTGATAGCTTCATCTGTTTTCTTTCCAAACAAACCATTAAATAATCCCATAGCATATTGCAATTTTTAGTTCTGAAGTTAAGTCGTGTCTAGTTTTAAGCCCTTACACCTGCCGAAATGTCCTGTTTTAAAGAGGGTTAAGCGACATTTTGTCTTATGCAATGTATTGGTAGGATTGTTGACTTATTCCAATCAAAAGTACTAATACTATATAATATCAAGATATATGAACTTTAATAATTTTACAATAAAATCACAAGAAGCCGTTCAACAGGCACAGCTGATTGCACAACGCATGGAACATCAGCAAATAGAAAATGAACACATTTTTAAAGCCATTTCTGAAGTTGATGAAAACGTGCTTCCATTTATTTTAAAAAAGCTCAATGTAAATACCGATGTACTTTCTCAAATTCTAGATAAGGAATTAGAAAGTTTTCCACGAGTTTCAGGTGGCGATTTGATGCTATCAAGAGAGACAAACAAAAGTCTAAATGAAGCCAGTATCGTTGCTAAAAAAATGGAAGATGATTTTGTAACTATAGAACATTTACTAATCGCCATATTTAAATCAAAAAGTAAAATTGCCAAAATATTAAAAGATCAAGGAGCAACCGAAAAAGATATGCAAGCTGCAATTGAAGCACTTAGAAAGGGCGGGAAGGTAACTTCACAAAGTGCCGAAGACACCTATAACTCTCTAGATAAGTACGCGAAGAATCTAAATCAATTGGCAGATAGTGGCAAACTAGATCCGGTAATTGGCAGAGATGAAGAGATTCGACGAATACTGCAAATTTTGTCGAGAAGAACAAAGAATAATCCTATTTTAGTTGGTGAACCTGGAACAGGTAAAACAGCTATCGCTGAAGGTCTAGCGCATCGTATTGTACAAGGTGATATTCCTGAAAACTTAAAAGATAAAATT
>ENA-ORXM01004565-ORXM01004565.1-marine-metagenome-genome-assembly--contig:-NODE-4565-length-11973-cov-16.090367_pt1 | contig 11973 bp, 12 predicted proteins | sample MGYA00237867_ERZ511480 | MGnify/ENA primary metagenome ERZ511480 (study PRJEB26309, sample SAMN06266103) | marine metagenome | isolation source: Algal blade | place: United Kingdom:Sidmouth, United... | reverse complement strand
GTTCCTATTATTTCATCGTCAAACCATTCGGTCTGTTCTAATAATGTCTCGTTTACATCGAATACTTTTTCAATACCAATACTTTCTAAAGAATTATTAAATCTATTTTTCAAAAATTCATTAATAACATCTTTTGGTAAGAAATCTAATTCTCCTGCTTCAAAAATCCAATCCACAAGTTTACTTTCAGATTTGAAGGCTTCTTCACACAGTTCTCTTACTATAGCACTATGTTCTGCATCAAACCAAGTTGGGTTTTCATCTTTTATGATTCTAATAATATCAATTCCAAAATCACCGTGAATTTGCTCTTCTTTAGAAGTTGCTTCTACAACATTAGAAACACCTTTTAGCATATTTTTATGCTTATTAAAAGCCATGATTATTAAAAACTGAGAAAATAAAGACACGTGTTCTATAAAGAGAGAGAATAATAAAATAGATTCTGCATATTCTTTGTTATCTTCACTTTTTGCATTCTTTAAAGCCGTTTCTAAATAATGAACACGTCTCATTATTACTGGCTTTTTCTTTAAGTTTTTAAACTCATTATTAAGCCCTAATATTTCTAATAAGTGTGAATAAGCATCATGATGACGCACTTCACTTTCTGCAAATGTTGCACCCACAGATCCTATTTCTGGTTTTGGCATTTTATGATAAATGTCTCCCCAAAATGATTTTACTGCAACTTCAATTTGTGAAATAGCAAGCATGGTATTTTTTATAGCATTTTGCTCTACTATAGTCAGTCTTGTTTTAAAATCTTGAATATCACTTGTGAAATTAAATTCTGAATGAATCCAATATGAATGTCTTATGGCATCTACATATTCGTTAAGTGCAGGATACTCATAAGGTTTAAGATTAATACGCTTTTCAAAAATATTTGTTTTTCTACTTCTAGCTTGTTCGTCTCTATATAATATGTACGCTTTTGCAACACTAGGGAAAGAGCTCGTCATTAATTTCTCTTCTACAAGATCTTGAACTTCTTCAACAGTAGGTAAATAGTTATGATCTCTAGCTTTTCTTTCTAATAACGCTTGTAAAACATTTACGGAAATTGTATTAGCATCTTCTTTAGTGCCATTTCCAACAGAAATCATGGCTTTTTCAATGGCATTGGAGATTTTATTTAAAACAAAAGGACTTGTTTCGTAATCTCTTTTTATAATTTGGGTGATTTCCATAAAGGTTTTAATTTAAAGGATTAATTAATAGAATGCTGTTGGTGTTTCTAAACGTATTCGTTAAATTAAATTATAATATTTTGCTCTTTACCGCTCCCCAAACATTATGATATTAAATAGGGAGCGTCCAAATGCCTGAGACATAACTAAATGGATTTTTAATATATTTTAACGAAAAATTCCTCAATTCTGGAATACAAAGATTGTAAAATGATTGATACGTTTTTTAAAAATATGGAAACCTTTTCAACAAGTTTTTAACAAAGAATAAAAACCTAGAAGCTGAGAAGCTTACAAAAAAAATAACACATAAAAACCTGTAAAACAATAGTTTATGAAAAAATAAAAATAAAAATGTTCATGAAAAAAAGTTAGTCTTTAACAGCATAAACCCTTTGTTTATATGGTTTTTTATAGTGTTTTTCAAATAAAATTTGAAGTGTTAAAAAGTTTCTACAACCTTTTCTTATTCTGCATACCAATCTTCATTAAATTTATGTATGACACTTCCTTTGCAAATTTATCTATATAAATTTGAAGCTCTTTTCCTAAAACACAAACATCATCACAAATTTGTTATTCATGATGATTTACTGTTGAAAATTTACTGTAATTCTAAACTCTTATCAGATATAAATGACAGTTAATAAGTTTTTAAAAAACCTAATTAAGCCCTTATGATTTTAACATATTGAATTTTGTACGTTGAATTATCTTTAATCCTTAGTATATAAATTCCAGAGGTATATTTAGAAAAATTAAGCGTATTATTTAATTCTACCTTTTGCTGATGAAATATTTTTTTTCCTGAAACGTCGTAAATTGAAAAAGAATAATCGCCATCTTGTTGAAAATTTACATGAAAATTATTTATTACTGGGTTTGGGTATGGAGAAACAGTAAACATTGAAGATTGATTTACACTAAGTTGTAAACCATTTTGATACACTTTAACCACATCTGAATCTACTCCATTTGGCATTTTCCCTATGCCTCCTAGTGCTATATATGAGCCGTCCGCATTTATATCAACTGCACTGCCAAAATAGTCAGCAGTTTGGCCTCCTAATATTTGATCGTTAACCTGTACCCAGGAATCGTTAATGTTTTTATAAAGTCTTGCAGAACCTCGATTAGAAATAGCTCTAGGTGTGCCAACAACAAGATATTTACCATCAGAATTTAAGCTGACACGAACAGCTCCATTTTTTGAATATTGTATAATATCTTCTCCTATTTGGGTCCAAATATTATTAATATTTCTATACACACGTGCACGTTTAGAATTTATTGCTCCTATAGCTACAACATTACCATTATCATTTAAACTCACACTATTACCCGAAGTTTCACCAAATTCTCCATCAATATTTTGACCTACTTTTACCCAATTTGAACCATTATATTCAAAAATTCTAACATGGCCCATTCGATCTCCTCTTACGCCACTTCCACTATTATAATGTCCGCCTGCAGCAACAATAGTACCATCATTATTTATGCTAACGGCTGTACCAAACAAATCTCCTTCAGCTTCTCCTAGAATAGTATTTCCTTTTCGAACCCAAGAATTACCACTATACTCATAAATATCTATTTTACCCGCATTTATGCCATTATCACTACTAAGTTGTGCGCCTACAGCTAAAACAGACCCATCATTACTTAGGCTAACAACGCCAGTATAATCTCCTAGTTGTGTTCCATCAACAGTTTTTTGCCCTTTGCCTCCTTCAATATCACTTCCTAGCTTCGTCCAAACATCATTTATATTTTGAAACACACGAACATGGCCAGTACCAAAATAATTCCCATCGTTTCCTGGCGCTCCTATTGCTACGATTGTGCCATCGGAATTTAAACTTACATACTGCCCAAAAGCATCTCCTAAAGCTTCACCTACTAGATCTTGGCCTATTTGTACCCATGTATCATTAGTTTTTCTATAAATTCTAACATAACCATTGAAATTGTTAATTCTATTTTGAGGAACACCAATTGCTAATACTGATCCATCTGCATTTATACTTACTGCTTGAAAAGATGGGCTATCATTAAAAATATCCTGACCTACCTGAATCCATTGTGCTTCAATTGTATTACCGAGCATTAAAAACGTCATGCATAACATTACCATTTTTAATTGTAATTTATATTTACTTATATATAAATGTGTTTTCATGATTTTCTAATTTATTAATTTTTGTATTTCTAGTTTTTCAATGTACTTCCACAATTCATCTGGAGTCATTTTTTTAGCATTTGCTTCTATTCCAAATCTTCCGTTAATGGTGCATTGTAGTTTCGAGCTTTCGTAGTTACCCGATTTTTGATACTTTACATACACCTTTTGGTCTCCCATTTTTTGTGTACGTTCATATCCTGTATCATTTTCTTTATCCATATCCATGTTTTGCATCATGCTATACATGGAAATCATTGGTGCACCATTTCCTGCGCCATCAACAATATTAATGTTTATGCTTTTTTTGTTATCGTCTTTAAAAACAAGTTTACAAATTGTACCCATGTCTTTACTAATTTGAAAAGAACTCCGTTTTAAGTCATCTAATTGCTCTGGCATCCAAGCTTTTAATTCTGCTTTGGTAACAGCTATTGTTTCAGAAAGTTTTTTGATGTTATCTTGCAAATTTTCAGCGCCTTTAATGAGTTCGTTTACATTCCCAAGACCTTGTTTGGCTTTATTTAAAACGTTATTTTCTTTTTTACAGGCTGTAGAAATAAGTAAGAGCAAAAAAATGGTTATGGTTGTTTTTTTCATAATCATGGATTTAATTCATATTTAGATACTTGAATAGCTTGAAATAATTAAGACTTAATTAACACGGAATGTTATTAATTTCTGTTCTAGCTTCCTCTAAAGAGTCTTCAAAATCGGCTAAACTTTGATTAGGTACGCAATCTTTTATCCTATCTAGCGCATTAATATAATCCTGGCCCGTACTTTTATATTTTTGACAATTTTCAGGTGAAGGATCTGAAACGTTAGTTTGAGCTGCAGTAGTCCATGCATTAAGTTCGGTCTGTATCGATTTTACCCATAGTGCATTTGTACAATCTGACTGCCCTAGCCCATCATCACTACCACCACAACTTGTTAAAATGACTACCGCTATACAACAGGTTACACATAGTCGTTTTAAACTGTTGTTTGTATAAGTATTTACGCGTTTTGTTTTTAATTTTAAATGTGTCATAATTTTTTTATTTATTGGTTGTTTTAAAATTTTAATTTTCTGGTTTAATAGCCTCGCCATCTATAAATTCATAGTCTGAGAGGGTTATTGTTTTTGGTGCTTTTTTTAGCGCTATGCACGTCATTTTAGCACTGAATTTTTTCTTTTTCTTGCTAACCATATCCATTTCCATTACAATAGTGTTTTCTGATTTTTCCATCCATTTTGGATTAAACCCTTTTGGTTTGGTTTTCACGTGTCCGCCATACACTTGGTTGAAACTTACAGGAGCATCCAAGGCCACATACATAGTCATTTTTAACTCCTCATTTTCCATTTGAAACCCTTGACATTTATAACCTAAAATGGTTTTTGTGCCCAGTTCCTTAAAGGTGTAATCTTCCATTGATGGAACATCGTCTTCTTCAGACCTGTTTTCGATGTTGTCCGTTGGGTTTTTAAGCGCATACCCACTTTTTACATCCTCATTTTCCATAAGTATAACCATGATATCCAGACCCTCATCAAAAATCATAAACATACCATTGGTCATTTGGTTTTGTTCAAGTTCGGGTTGCGAGCCAAAATATTTTGCATTAGGTTTTAAATAATAAGTCATATTCATGTTGCCCTTTTTATGCGTCATCTGCAACGTGTATTTCCACTCAAAATCATACTTTCGAGGCAATTTTTTTGGATCTACTTGTGCTCCAGCTAAATCAATATTAAATATTTTGTCCATGCCTTTCCCAGCCATTTGAGCAGCTTTGTCTGCTGTTTTTCGTACAACAACTTCTTCAACCGCTTGTTCCGCTTTTTGTTTGAGTTTTTTGAGAAATTGCCCGTAAGACAATTGACTAGCCAATATTAAAAAGGCTATAAATAGCATACCTATTTTTAATTTCATGATGTTTTATTTTTTAGTATTAATATTACGCTATCGTTTTGTTTTTAAGGAAAAATATAGTGTTAAGTACTTTTATTTATCTTTAAGTAAATTGAGGTTTAATGTTTTTAAATAGTCCCATAGTGATTCAGGATTCATATTGGTTGCCTCTGCTTTAACCATAAACCTTCCATTAGCATTATAGTTTAGTGTAGTTTTAGCCTCTATTTCGTTATAACCTATCATAACGCGGGTACCGTCTATGTTTGAAGCACTACTATAACCTGTTTTGGTTTTGTCTTTCCAATCTCTACTGGCCATATCTAACATTAGAGTGTAAACGCTTGCTGCTTTTTTATTTTTCACACAATCAACAATAGTTACGGTTGCTATTTTAGACCCTTTTTCAAAGTGTAGCTCAATATTATTAAGCGTTGGTATTCGTTCTAAGGTTTTACCAATGTTATAACTCGTTCTTTTTAATTTACCTAGTTTTTTAGGCGCCCAATTTTTATATTGTGTTTTAGTAATAGGTGCTTTTTTAAGAAGTTGATATTCTATCTCTAATAACTCATCATTTGCCCAATATTTTAGTTGCCAGTATATATTCTCTGGAATTTGATCCACCGATTTAATGATTCTAGTTTTTGGCAGACTCCCTTTTTCTTCTCCGTTATCCCATGTTTCAACTTCTTCCAAAGTATTTGACACTATGTTGAAACCCTTTTTAAAATCAATATCATAAGCTATAGTTTGATTAAAACTATAAAGGTCTTTCCATGCTATTTTTTCGCTACAATTTGCCTTAACACTAACGTCAGAATTACTGTAAATCCAATAAATTGTGCTACCCAATTGATCTTTATTATACTCATGGTTTTTTTGGGTAGAAGGCACAATACACCCGACTAGCTTGCCATATTTGAATACATAAATCAATTTAGTTTCTACTAGTGTTGCATTTCCCTTACTTATAACAGCACCAGAATTACGACAAAATTTTCCGCCATAGAAATTTTCAATTGATTTTGTCATATAGTTGTCTTCGCTAACCTTACTTAAGTCTGCTTCTAGCCAATTAAAATGGATGGTTCCATCTGCCATAATTTTGCCTACTTTTACTGGATTTTCTTCACCAAAAGATTCTATTTTAAGCTCTAATTCACCTTTGGTATAATTTTCAATTTTTGGTAAATTGGTTTGCGTGTCTTGTGCTATACAGAACTGAAAACCTATTATGGCTAGGAGTAACAGAATGTATCGTTTAGTTTTCATAACTGCTGGTTTTTGATTATTTCACTCTTAATAATTTATTGAAAACCAATAAAATAGCTATACAATACATTAAAAATAATAGCTTTAAAGCGTGTTTTTTACTATCAGTATATAACTGGTATGATTTTTTTTATAAAGGGTGAATTTTAGTGTACCTTTGATAAAACAATACCGAAATTCTCAAAACCACTGTTTATACAGTAATACATACCTTTAATAAATCTAAAAAGGACGATTATACAATTGTGTTGAAAAAATTTAAAATATAACCTACTTTTAGGCACCTAATTAATAGCATAATGATAAAAGCAATAATTGTAGATGATGAATTGAATGCTATTAGAAGCTTAAAATGGGAAGTGGAGAAATTTTGCAAGGATATTGAAATTATAGATAGTTTCACAAATCCTGTTGAGGCTATTTCTGCTATTAATTACTTAAAACCAGATTGTATATTTTTAGATATTGAAATGCCAGAAATGGACGGATTTCAATTATTAGATAATTTGAAGTATAAAAATTTTGATTTAATTTTCACAACAGCTTTCGATAACTATGCGATTAGAGCTTTTAAAGCCAATGCGATAGATTATTTATTAAAACCAATCGATACAGATGATTTGTTGGCATCTGTCGCCAAAATAAAAAACAATAAGGATAAGAATATTTTAGGATTAGATTTAGATAAAATATTAAAGAGCTTAGTTCCCGAAAAAACAAAAAAGAAAGTGCCATTAGCTTTTTCTGGAAAAACAGTATTTGTTAATAGCGAAGATATTATGTATTGTAAATCTAATGGTAATTATACCGAAATATATTTTAAAGAACAGAAAAAAGAAGTCTTATCAAAAAAGCTTAAAGAAGTTGAATTACTGATCCAAAGTGAAAATTTTTTCAGAGTTCATAAATCCTATTTGGTTAATGTAAAATGTATTAAAGAGTTTATAAAAAGTGACGGTCATTATTTAGTATTAGAAAACAATGCAACAATCCCTGTTGCTCGACTTAAAAAAAATGAATTACTAGATTATTTATGTAACTAAAAGATATGCTTGATTCCTTAAAAAAGTTATTAGCACATCCACACGAAAATGGTTTTACAACATTTATTTTAGGTATTTTATTCGTTCTTTCTGTATATCATTTATTGTTATATCTTAAGAATAGAGACAAAGCCTATTTATTTTATAGTATTTACACATTTTTAATTTTTTTAAATCAAACCAAATTTGTTCTTATTGCACCCGATTCAGAGTTAATAGAGGCCTATAAAATTACATTATCCAATTTTCACTTACCTATTGTGTGGACATATAATACATTTTATTTTGTATTTGGTTTCACTTTTTTAAATTTAAAAAAATATTCTAAAACATGGTATTTCTTTATTTTTGGAGTTGTTTTTTTGTTATTTATCGCTATTACGGTAACAGTTGCTGCTTATTTAATTACAGGTAATTTTAATATTATATTGAACGTTGAAAACGTTATTATCCCAAGTTTATACATATTTGGTTTGATTGCATATTACTCACTTTTCAAAATTCAAATGCCACTAAAAAAGTATATTATTGTTGGCTCATTTGTTCTTTATGTATCTTCTTTTACAGCTGAGTATCTTTTTAGTTTAAATATTTTTTCGGGAACTAGAACCACTACAAGTATTTTTTATATAGGTGTTATTATAGAAAATATAATCTTCTCATTAGGTTTAGGACAAAAACAAAAAAATATTTTAGAATTGAAAAACAATTCTCAAGAGAAACTGATAAAGCAATTAAAGGAAAACGAAAAATTAAAAAATAAAATACAGAAACAACTTGAACAAAACCTACTTGTTTTAAGTGAAGAAGCTGCAAATGAAAAATTAGAAAAATTAAAAGCAAAGTACGATAAAGAGTTAGCAGAATTAAAAATAACATCGTTACAAAGTCAAATGAATCCTCATTTTATATTCAACTCATTAAATTCAATAAAGCTTTATATTATTGATAATAAAAAAGAAAATGCGGTATACTACTTAAATAAATTCTCAAAACTAATACGTAAAATTTTAGCTGTAACACGAGAAAAAGAAATTACACTTTTTGAAGAAATAGAAACAATAAAACTGTATATAGATATTGAAAATATCCGCTTTAATAATAGTATAAATACATTATTTACTGTGGATAAAAACCTAAATTTAGACACCATAAAAATGCCATCGTTAATTTTACAACCTTTTGTAGAAAATGCTATTTGGCATGGTTTGTCATTAAAAAAAGAAAATAAGAAAATAAGAATTAATATTTTAAAAGTAGGAAACACACACATTGAAATAAATATAGAAGATAACGGTATTGGAAGAACGAAATCTGCATTAATACAGCAAAAAAAAATATATAATAGAACTTCTGTAGGCATCAATTTAACCAATGAAAGGCTAACTCATTTTGTGAAAGATTACAAAAACGACTATGTTTTGGAATTTGAAGATTTACTTGATAAAAATGAGAAAGGCATAGGCACAAAAGTTATTTTGAAAATTCCCGTTTTTTAAACTTAAAAGCCAATGCACCTTAATTCTATAACAAATAGTTATACTTATTTTTGGAATCTACTTCTAAGAAAGTAAAATAGAGTAAGCCACTAAAAATTGAAATAATTTAAAAGTATTTAAATAAAAAATACTACGTTTCGGAAGCTACCTTCTCCAATTCTGCATACCAATCTTCCCCAAATTTACGTATAAGTGCCTCTTTAACAAACTTGTAAACAGGCACTTGTAATTCTTTACCTAGAACGCAAGCATCATCACAAATGTCCCATTTATGATAATTTACTGCTGAAAACTCACTATAATCCTGAACACGAATCGGATATAGATGGCAAGAAACAGGTTTTTTCCAAGATATCTCGCCTTGATTATACGCTTCCTCAATACCACATAAAGCAACTTTTTTTTCATCGAAAATTACATAAGCACAATCGGCGCCGTTTATTAATGGGGTTTCCAATTCACCATCTTCTGTTATAATAAAAGCACCTTGAGATTTTATAGTAGCGACACCCTCTGGTCGTAAAAATGGTTTTATTTTTGGGTAAATGGTTTTCAAAATCTCTGCTTCATTAGCTTCAAGAGGCGCTCCCGCGTCGCCATCAATACAACATGCGCCTTTACATGCTGATAGATTACACATAAAATCTTTTTCTATAACAGCTTCCGAGACTATAGTTTTTCCTATTTGAAACATAAAATAATTTTCTTTCAGTAAGTAAAAATAGTTAAACTTTAGAAGAATTAAATAAAGATAATATACTACTTTTGCCGAAAATTTCAGAATTCAATATTTTCTGATATTAACAGTAAAAAAATTTATTAAAAACACGACACAAAAAAGTTATTATTTAAGTAGAAAAAATAAAGTTATGCCATTTAATTTTAAAGAAATATTTACAGCATTTATGGTATTATTTGCTGTAATTGATATTGTTGGTAATATCCCTATTGTAATTGACTTAAGAAAAAAAGTAGGACATATACAAAGTGAAAAAGCATCTATAATTGCTGGTATTATTTTAATTGTATTTCTGTTTTTAGGAAAAAGTATTTTAAACCTTATTGGTATTGATGTAAATTCATTTGCCGTTGCAGGTGCTTTTATTCTGTTTTTTATTGCTTTGGAGATGATTTTAGGGATTACTCTTTATAAACAAAACGAGAGTGCACCACTTACAACGGCTATTTTCCCATTGGCATTTCCGCTTATAGCTGGTCCAGGAAGTTTAACCACTTTATTATCTTTAAGAGCTGAATTTAGAATAGAAAATATTATTGTTGCTGTTTTAATGAATGTTGTTATTATTTATATAGTCCTTAAAACATCTGCAAGGATTGAGCGTTTTTTAGGCGCAAACGGTATTGATATTATCCGTAAAGTATTCGGTGTTGTTTTGTTGGCTATAGCCGTAAAGTTATTTGCACATAATATAAAAGCACTTTTTGATGTTATTTAGGCTTGTTTTACAATGCCACTTTAAAAAATATAAAGTATATTAAAAATAAAAGTTATGAAAATATTCACCATATTACTTAGTGTAATCGCTTTTGGACTAATCATTTTTAATTTAACTCAAGTTAACTTTAATGCGCCTTTTCAGGGACAAAGTATAATTGCAATAATTACTATAGTCGCATCACTCTGTGTTATAGTAATGATGTCTATTTTAAGAACTTCAAAACGTATAGAACAAAAATTTAAAGAACGCAAATAACATGTATGATGCTTTAATTATTGGTAGCGGTGCAGCAGGTATGTCTTGTGCACTGGTTTTAGGCTCTGCCAAACCAAGAGCTTTTGCGGCAAACAAAACAATTGGTATTTTTTCACATCAAAAAACATCGCACTTACAAAATGCACTATTCAATAATGTTTTAGGATTATTCCCTGGAACTACTGGGACTTCTATTTTAGAAAGTGGTAAGGCACAACTTTCACATTTATATCCACACGTAAATCAAATTGAAAACGAAAAGGTTTTAGAAATTATAAAAATTGATTCTCATTTTGAAATTAGAACGAATAAAAATACACACAAATCTAAAATTGTTGTTATCACTGTTGGCTATAGTAATTTAATGACCATTAAAGGTTTAGAAAAGTATATGGGGCCACATCCAAGAGCAGCATTTGAAAAAGACCGGATTTGGTTGGAAAATACCGACCATTTAATTGCAGAAAATTTATATGTTGCTGGAACTTTAGCAGGTTGGCGTAGCCAATTTGCAATTGCTTCTGGAAGCGGTGCACATGTCGCTACAGATATCCTAACACTTTGGAATGAAGGCAAACACGTTAAGGTACATGATAAAGTGGAATGTTAAAATTGCCTTTTAAACCCTTAATTTCATTTAGAAGCCTTACAATACTACTATAATTTTTTAAATTCTGTAAAATTAACATGTTCTTATTCAACAAGGTCAAACAAACCGACATTTAATTTATTTCGCTTGCTTACTATTTAGGGGTTTTAATCTAAATTTACAGAAGAATCATCAAAATTATTAAGATATTTAATAGTTTGATTAAACCCGTGTCGATATTCTTTATAATCATATAGTCACAAAATATTCGATTTAGATCTTGGAAAAGGTGACTGATATTTAATCCTTTGGAAGAAAAGTTGTTTAAATAGTTTCTAAAAACTATATTTATTCAAATTATTTCGAATACACTCATATTAACTTTTTAGCAAATTGAAAATTTTAAGAAGAGTGGTTTTTTTAAACAGATTCCTGAAACATGAAATACCTAATTTTTATAAGTTATTTTCTCTTATTATTCAATTGCCAAGAAAAAACGTCTACTAAATCTTCTCAAGAAAACAAAGTTGCAGAAAAATTAAAAAATATGCCTTTGGAAGAAAAAATCGCTCAATT
>ENA-ORXM01004564-ORXM01004564.1-marine-metagenome-genome-assembly--contig:-NODE-4564-length-11975-cov-3.342915_pt1 | contig 11975 bp, 4 predicted proteins | sample MGYA00237867_ERZ511480 | MGnify/ENA primary metagenome ERZ511480 (study PRJEB26309, sample SAMN06266103) | marine metagenome | isolation source: Algal blade | place: United Kingdom:Sidmouth, United... | reverse complement strand
AACGTATGGATTGACGGTTACAGATGACTATGGTTGTTCTGTTAATCAAAGTTATACGATTAATAATACTAGTGGATTAATTAATGTTGCTTTGAATACACAAACAGATGAAAACTGTGGACAAGGAAACGGTGCGATTGATGTGACGGTTAGTGGAGCAGCAAACCCAACTTTCTTGTGGTCAAATGGAGCAACAACAGAAGATTTAACAGGATTGACTGCTGGAATTTATACGATCACAACGACTGATCCTAGTAATGGTTGTACGGCAATAGAGACTTATACGATTATTAATAATGCCAATGGATTAGTGGTTACAGATACAACAATAACCAATGAAACTTGTGGCAACGTACAAGGAGCGATTGATTTGACTGTAACAGGTGGTTCAATGCCTTATTCTTTTGCTTGGAGCAATGGCTCTGGAACCGAAGATATTATCTTATTAACAGCAGGAACCTATACGGTAACGATTACAGATAATACAGGTTGTGATTTGGTAGAAACGTATGTTATTATCAATAATGCAAATGGTATTACTGCATCTGGTATCTCAACAGATGAAACTTGCGGTGATGGAACAGGTGCTATCGATATGACGGTGTCTGGAGGTACAACACCTTATACCTTTGCATGGAGTAATGGAGCAACAACAGAAGATGTCACTGCTTTATCAGCAGGAATGTACAGCGCAACGATTACAGATGCTTCTGGATGTTCTTTTGTTTACATGGATACGGTTAACAATACAACAAGTACCGTAACCGTATCTAATGTGAATATCAATGATGCTTTCTGTGGTAATAATAATGGAGGCATTACATTAACCGTTTCGGGAGGTGTTCAACCATTAACATACAATTGGAGTAATGGGGCGACTACCCAAAACTTGAACAACGAATTGCCTGGAACTTACACGCTTACAATTACAGAAGGAAATGGTTGTACTTTAATTAATACTTACACGATTGGAAACAATGCATTCTTTAATGTAAATGATACAATTATTGTCCATGAATTGTGTGGCAATGCCAGTGGTTCTATTGATATTGATCTTGGCTTTGGTGGCGGTGGTGGTCCAACACCCGATTTTGTTTGGTCTAATGGAGCACTTACTGAAGACATCACAGGTTTAATTGCAGGAACCTATACCGTAACCATTACAGTGAATGCTGGACCTGGTGGAGGATGTTCTGCTATTGAAACTTATCAAGTAGTTAATGATTTAGGACCTGTTAATATAGATAGTCTAGTTGTTACAGACGAAACTTGTAATCAAAACAATGGAACAATAAATGCACACACATCTGTGGACAGTTTCTGTAATTATACCTTAAATTTGTATGATGGCTTTGGTTTTGGTTGGCAAGGATCAAGTGTTAGTGTGTTAGTGGATGGAACGAATGTAGGAAATTATACGGCAACAGGAGCTGTTTCTACTTTTGTAATTAATGTTCTTAGTGGGAAAACTATAGAGTTAGTTTATAACGAAAGTCCGCAAGGTCCATTTGGACAAGATAGCTATGATTTAGTATTAGGAGGAACCATCTTTACTTCAGTAATTAATCCAGCAGATGGGTCTGGATTTACGACAACTTGTACTAGTGCAACGGCATCTTCAACCTTTACTTATTCATGGTCAACTGGGGCTATAACTCAGAATATATCTGCTCTATCAGCAGGTACTTACATTTTGTCTGTAACAGATAATAATGGTTGTGTAATAATTGATTCTGTATCTGTTCAAAACAATACCTTTGGGTTTGGAGTTGCTGGAGCATTATTGGCGGATGAGCAATGTGGAGATGGAACAGGAGCAATTGACTTAACAATAGGAGGTGGTATTAGTCCTTATACCTTTGTTTGGTCAAATGGAGCTGTAACAGAAGACTTGACAGGTTTATCAGCAGGTACTTACGATGTTACTGTAACGGATAATGCAGGTTGTGGTTTGGTTCAGTCTTATGTTATTAATAACAACACCAATAACTTTGGAGTAACTGGAACAACAACAGTGGCTAATTGTGCTGCTGCTGATGGTAGTATAGATATTACAACAACAGGAGGAACCAGTCCTTATACTTATGTATGGAGCAACGGAGCAACAACAGAAGATTTAAGTGCGGTTGTTTCTGGTACCTACGATGTAACTATAACCGATGCAACAGGATGTATAATTACCAATACGTATACTGTTGGAAATTCTGGTGGTGGTTTAGGTTTGAGTTCAACGCCAACGGCTGCAACTTGTAATTTAGCCAACGGAAGTATGGTTCTAAATGTAACAGGTGGAACCAGTCCTTATACTTATGCTTGGAGTAATGGAACTACCAATGCTAGCCTTTCAGGAGTATTGGCAGGAAATTATGGTGTAACGATAAGCGATGCCAACGGTTGTCAATTATCTGTGCCAATCTTAATTCCAAATATTGGAAGTCCAGTGAATTTGATCTCAGGAGATACTACTTCTGCTTCTTGCTCAAGTTGTAGTGATGGAGCTATAGACTTGACCTTGGGAGCAACTGGCGCACCTTACACCTTTGCATGGAGCAATGGAGCAACAACAGAAGATTTAACCAATGTTGTTCCTGGTACGTATAATGTAACGATTACAAATGTTGATGGATGTTCTTTAGATACGATGTTTATTGTTGATGTCTCTACAGGATTAGTAGAGTTGGAAGGTATCGAACTAAAAGTATATCCAAATCCATCGAATGGAAACATTTATGTAGAGTTTACACAAGATCCTACAGATGCAATTCAGATCGAAGTGTTTAATGCACTTGGACAACGTGTACTAGAACGTACTTATGCGCCTCAAATGATTCAAGGACGCATTAATGTTGATGTACAAAATGCAAGTACAGGAACTTACATGATGAAAATCTCTTCTGCTGGAGCATATACTACCAAACGAGTAGTTATTTTGCAAGAGTAGAACTTTATAGTTATAAATAGAGCACACTAGGTGTGCTCTATTTTTTTACTTTTATACCAACACTTTGCCCCCACCTTTGTTGTTCTTTATTTAGGGTTCGAAACTCTTTTGATGAACTTCAGTTCATAAACTTTATTATAATACTATAATAGGTCGCCCAAAAAGTATATTTTTGTGGCTTCAAATTCAAGTACAACATAATTGTATGTTTGTAAATGGATTTACCTTGTTTCCTATGTTTTTCGTGTTGGAAAAATTTGTTAAAAACAAAAAGAATCAACCAATCATTATTAAAAAAGAATCAAAATGAAATTTTTCATTAAATGTTGTTTGTTGCTAACAACAATGTTTTCGTTTAGTATAAAAACGCAAGCACAAGCAATAATAACAGTAGATACAATCATTGATGCTACGTGTAATGCATCTGCTGATGGATCTATTCTGATTAGTGTCGCTGGAGTACCTCCTCTTACTTATCAATGGAGTAATGGAGCGACAACAGAAGATTTAACAGGCCTATTTTCTGGCTCTTTTGTTGTAACCGTAACCGACGGCTTAAGTGGCGTAACAGTATCTAATGTGCTGACTGTGAACGCACCTCCAGTTATCAATGTAGTAACCGATACCGTAATTAACATATTGTGTGCGGGAGACTCAACTGGAGCAGTAAATTTAACAGTTTCTGGTGGAACACCTGGATGCACTTACCTCTGGGACAATGGTGCAATAACACAAGATGTAACGGGATTGCCTGCGGGACCTATCAATGTAACAGTAACCGATGCCAATGGCTGTGTTGCGTCTGCAAAATCTATCTTTTTAGACTCTGTGCCACCAATTAATTTTGTCTTAGACTCTATTGGTAATGTGAGTTGTAATGGTGTCAACGATGGATTTATTAGTACAACTGCCTCTGGAGGTACCGGAAATATTACCTACTTATGGAGTTCTGGACAATTAACAGATGATATTAGCAATTTAGCAGCAGGAACGTATACCGTTACAGCAACAGATTCTAACAGTTGTACAGCAGTTTCTGGACCTCACACAATTACACAACCTAATATATTAAGTATTACCTTAGATTCTATTACAAATATAGTATGTAATGGAGATGGGACAGGAGCGATTGCTATTTCTATAACAGGTGGTACGAGTCCATTTACCTACCTTTGGTCAGATGGAAGTACTACCGAAGATCTTGCTGGTCTAAACGGGGGAACTTACTTTGTAACCGTAACCGATACCAATGGTTGTGTAGCGACCTCCGGACCACATATCGTGGTAGAGCCTAGTGTGATTATTGTGAATGTAGATACAATTATCAACCAAGAATGTGCTGGTGTGCCGACAGGTGCCGTAAATATAACTGTTTCTGGTGGTGTACCTGGTTATACCTACATTTGGGATAATGGAGCAGTGACACAAGATGTTTCTGGTTTATATTCTGGTGGTAATGATGTAACTGTGACGGATGCAAATGGCTGTACTGCCTCTGCAAAATCAATTTTACTAGATAGTATTGCACCAATTATTATCACCTTAGATTCTGTTGTAGATGTGAGTTGTAATGGAGCTGCTGATGGAGGTGTCTTTGTTAGTGTGGCTGGTGGAACAGGAGGAACCTATAATTACCTTTGGTCGAATGGCGCAACAACCCAAGATTTAACAGGTTTGAGTGGTGGTTCTTATACGGTAACCGTAACCGATTCAAATAGTTGTGTGATAACCTCAGGACCTCACATTGTCAACGAGCCTACTGTGCTTGTGGTAACTTTCGATTCACTACAGAATGTAGATTGTAATGGGAACGCGAATGGAGCAGTCTTTATCACAGTAACAGGTGGTACGACAAATTATACTTTTAATTGGTCAAATGGAGCTGTAACCGAAGATATTACAGGACTAAATGGTGGGGCTTATACTGTAACGGTAACCGATGCCAATGGTTGTGTAGATAGTACAGGACCGCATGTCGTCAACGAACCTGCTTTGTTAACGTTGACCTTAGATTCTATTCAGAATATAGATTGTAATGGTGATGGAGACGGCGCTGTTTTTGTGAGCGTGACAGGTGGAACAAGCAATTATACTTACGCTTGGTCAAACAGTGCAACAACACAAGATATTACCGGCTTAAATGGTGGTTCTTATACACTTACGGTAACCGATGCTAATGGTTGTACCGTGAGCGATACTGCTTATGTAGTCAATGAACCAGCAATATTAGTAGCAACCTTAGATTCAATAGTAGACGTGAGTTGTAATGCTTTTGGAGATGGAGGTGTCTTTGTTAGTATTGCAGGTGGAACCACAAACTATAGCTTTTTGTGGAGTAATGGAGTTACTACGGAAGATAATCCTAATCTAGGAGGCGGTTCTTATACACTTACTGTAACGGATGCTAATGGTTGTTCTGTAACTTCTGGTCCACATATCGTAGTAGAACCAGCAGGAATGACCGTAACTTTAGACGCGATAGTAGATGTAACTTGTAATGGCGCAGCAAATGGAAGTGTCTCTGTAACAGTTACAGGCGGTGCACCTAACTATACTTACTTATGGTCAAATACAGCTGTAACCGAAGATATTACAGGGTTGAATGGTGGTTCTTACACACTAACCGTAACGGATGCCAATGGTTGTACGATTAGTTCAGGACCACATGTAGTAGATGAAGATCCATTGATTGTAATTACTTTAGATAGTGTTAATTCAGTGACTTGTAATGGTGCAAATGATGGAAATATAGGAATCTCTGTCACAGGAGGCGTACCTGCTTATACTTATTTGTGGTCAAATGCAGCCGTAACGCAAGATATCAGTGCTTTAGCAGGTGGTTCTTATACAATTACCGTAACGGATGCAAGTGGTTGTACGGCAACGGATACCGCTTATGTAGTGAATGAACCTGCTGTTTTAGTAGCAACTTTTGATTCTTTACAAAATATAGATTGTAATGGAGCTAATAATGGAGCCGTATTTATTACGACAACAGGAGGCACCACTAACTATACTTTCTTGTGGAGCAATGGAGCGGTAACCGAAGATATTACAGGTTTGAGTGCAGGTTCTTATACTTTAACTACAACCGATGCTAATGGATGTACAGCAACTTCAGGACCTCATATTATTAGTGAACCAACGGCTTTAGTAGTGAGTTTGGATTCTATTGATAATGTAACTTGTAATGGAGCAGCCGATGGAGCTGTATTTATTACCGCGACAGGAGGAACAACAGGTTACAGTTATTTATGGTCAAATACAGCCGTAACACAAAATATTACAGGCTTGAGCGGTGGTTCTTATACCGTAACCGTAACAGATGCTAATGGATGTACAACTACTTTAGGACCCGTAACAATTGGAGAACCAACGGTTCTAGGGATTACTGTTGATACCTTTAAAAATGAAAGTTGTTTTGGGATCGTAGATGGATTTATCAATATAACTGCTACAGGAGGAACAACACCTTATAGTTATTTGTGGAATACAGGAGCAACAACAGATGATTTGACAGGGTTGATTGCAGGAACGTATACCGTTACGGTTACCGATTCTAATAGTTGTGTTGCTATTGATAGTGTTATCATCAATGACATTCCTACTATAACAGTTACCTTAGATGGAATTGATTCTGTTTCTTGTAATGGTTTGGCAGATGGAGCAGTGAATATAACGACTACTTTAGGTGCACCAGGCTATACTTGGTTATGGAGCACAGGAGCAGTAACTGAAGATTTGACAACTGTTGCAACAGGAAGTTATACTGTAACAGTAACCGATGCTTTGGGTTGTACGATTACTGCTGGAGCTTATACTGTAGACGAGCCAGCTGTTTTAGCGATTACCTTAGATAATATTACAGATGTAAGTTGTAATGGAGCTGCCGATGGAGCAGTAAGTATGACAACGACTGGTGGAACCAGTACTTATACTTATGCTTGGTCTAATGGTCAAACAACGGAAGATATTACAGGTTTGAGTGGTAGTTCAAATACGGTAACAGTAACTGATTTTAATGGTTGTACAGCAACTTCTGGAGCGCATGTTGTAAATGAAGCAGCAGCAATTGTTATCACAGTAGATAATATTGATTCGGTTAGTTGTAATGGTACAGGAGATGGTGCTGTTGCGATTACTGTGTCTGGAGGGGTACCTACTTATTCTTATAATTGGAATAACGGAGCAGGAACGAACGAAGATTTAACAAATGTAAGTGGAAATGCTTACATCGTAACGGTAACAGATGCGGCAGGATGTACACTGACTTCTGGACCTCATGTGGTAGATGAGCCTGCGGCTCTAAGTTTAACAATTACACCTACCGTACCTTTAGAAGGTTGTTTGGGAGAGCCATTTGGAGTTCTAGATGCTGCTGTGACAGGTGGAACAGGAACTTTAACTTATCAATGGTCTAATACTGTTAATACAGCGTCAAACGCTGGTTTAAATACAGGTGTTTATGGAGTGACAGTAACAGATGGTAATGGTTGTACTACAGCGGGAACAGATTCTATTCAAAATCCTGTTCGTCCAATAGTGAACCCATTTGTAGGTCAAGCTCCTGTGACAGATACAACGATTAACTGGAGTGATGTGATTAACATCGATGCAGGAAATGATCAAACAGCAAATGGAGTGACTTATAATTGGACAGATGTGACCAATTTAGGCAATGTGAACTTTACAAATAGTTCTGCTTCTTCAACAGATATTGAACCTGAACCAACGATGTCAGGAACTTATACCTTATTAGTGACAGCTACTTCTGGTGATGGTTGTGTTGATACAGGCTCAGTATATGTTACGGTTAATATCAATGACTTGCTAGGTATTCCAACTGCTTTTACACCTAATGGTGATGGCGTAAATGACTTTTTCCGTCCAGCAAACTTAGATGAGCAGTTTATCCTAGAATTTAAAATATATAACCGTTGGGGACAAATAATCTTTAATGATACAAAGACTACAGATCAATGGGATGGTAGATTTAATGGAGTAGAACAACCTACAGAAATTTACATCTATGTAATCCGTTATCAAGTACCAGGGCAAGAAGAGCGTGTATTACGAGGCGAATTTACTTTACTTCGATAAGCATAAACATACCGTTTTAGAATTTTATTGTAAAAGCCATTTCTTATATAAGGAATGGCTTTTCATTTTAGGTTTGATTTTCAAAATAGAATAATTTAATATTTATATTAATTTGTATGTAATTGATTGTTAGGTGTTTTGGTTTTTTGGCATTGATTTGGCAAATATAGAAGTGTATCAAAAGTGATAACAACAAATAAGAATAAATTTGGGTTTTAATTGGGGTGATTTAGACCTTGTACGAATGGGAACCTGCAAAGCTCATGGAGCGAAGCGGAATAATACGTACAAGGTCTTTTCTTTTTGTTAGAATAACATTGTTCTTGAGTAGAGGGCTATTAAGAAGTCTTTTATTATTTACTTAACTTCATTTTTTCAGAATCTAGTTTCATCGTACCCATTCTAACTTCAAGCAATTCTCTTCTCATTGGATTTGTATAGTAACTTAGTTCTATTAAATTTCCAAAAACGTCATTTATTTCAAATCCAGTAATAATAAAACCAAACTTCAACTTGGGAATTAGTATTTGATTATTTGACATTTTGTGTCTACTATATATTCTTTGAAAACCTAAATTAGATAGTCGTACCACGACTTTTTTCATCATGTTAGAGTATATTTTTTGTCGTCTATATTCGGAGAAGACAGCGGAGTTAATCATATAATAATCTTCAGCACTTTTTTGCATACCAAATGACCATCCTACTATTTTTTCATTGTCTTTAGCAACTAGGTAATATCTATGGATATTTGCTAATTTTGTCCAATTTCTTTTTCGTTTCTTTTTTTCTTCATCTGATAATACTTTTTCAATATCAAAGTCAAAATCATTTGAAAAGACGCGACTTCTGTTAAGTCTAAAGAAGGTTGCAAATTCAGTAGACTCAATAAATTCATAAGTTATCTCCATTAGTCTATTTTTAATGTTTGTTAATAACTCATTGTAGATATTTTGAGGACAAAACAAACTTACAGTGAGTGGATAAAAAGTGTTTATTGAGTACTTTTTTACAGAATTAAAAACTAAAGCTGCGCCAATAATTTTAAATAGGCACTAGGTTCAGGTCTCAAGCGATAATTATCAGTCAAATCTGCAAAACGAATGATTCCTTCTTTGTCTAAAACGACTAAGGTTGGCAAAACATTATCAGAATCATATCCCAATGCTTCTAAGCCAGTAGGAGTGCCTTTTTGATGAAATAGTTGAAGTGTTTTAGCTGCTTCCAAATTTTCATCGATTAGAAAATGAGCTGGAATGTCAAACTTTTTTGCAAGCCCCTTTGTATGTTTAGAGGATTGAGGACTAACAAAAACTAAAGCAGCACCTTGATCTTTTATTTTTTGATACTCTTTGGCTAACTCTTTGATTTGAGCCATACAGAAAGGACACCAATTGCCCCGATAAAATAAAAAGATAGCAGGTGCACCCAAAAAAGTTTGAATAGAAACATTAGAACCATCTAGGTTTTTAAAAGAAACTAAAGGGATTTTTTTACCAACTTGTAAAATTGTTTTGTCACGATCCGAAAAGTCAGTTGCCCAGTAGGTATATAAAAACCAAGAACTTAGCATTAGTAAGTTTAAAATAAATGGAAGATAAATTGTATTATTACTATTATAAAACGTACCATATAAAGTGAGAATAGTACCTAATAGAATAGGAAACCAAGTAGGCCACATATTTTTACTTGTTCTGGGAGTAGCAATTAAATAAATTCCAGCAAAATAAACGGCCCCTGTTCCAAAACTAATTAGATTACCTAGCCAGCTTAAATTAGTGAAATCTAGCAAGTAGGTGTAACCAGAATAAAGGGTGCCAACAACGATAAATGTAGCACAAAGACTAATAAAAAGACCTTTCAAGGAATCCATAAAATGACATGTTTTAGTAATGGTACGATTTAATAATTAAGTTACAAGTAAAATAAATTTACATTATTACACATCAAAGTACACCAAAAAAATTGTATTTTGCATCTTAATAATTGAATAGGATATAAAGTAGACTTTTTTGTTGCATTTTAGCGACAATCAAAATGGGCAATTTTGAAAGAAGAACAATTATAGATCTAGGAATAATACTCTACTATTAGTTTAGAAACCACCACAATTTGTTTTGGGCTAATAGCATCATTTAAAACGAAATCATTTGACGGAGCAAGAACTCATAGAAAGATGCAGGCGCAACGATCGGTTGGCGCAAAAGGCTTTGTACGAGCGGTTCTCTTCCAAAATGTTTGGAGTCTGTAGACGATATGTCAAAACAGTCGAAAACACGGAAGAAGTGCTAATGCTAGCTTTTTGCAAAGTATTTAAGAAAATCGATACCTACTCAGGCAATGGAAGCTTTGAGGGGTGGATTCGACGTGTCATGGTCAATGAATCTCTGATGTTTTTGCGAAAGAATTATCGTTTTAATGAACATGCTGATATTAGCGAATTGCCTGTAAAAGCAGTAGAGGTAAGTGTAGAGGATGAATTAGCAGCACAGGATATTTTGAATTTATTGGAACAATTACCTACTGGATATCGAACGGTATTTAACTTGTATGTTATTGAAGGATTTAAACACAGGGAGATTGCCGAACAGCTCGGAATTAGTATTAATACGTCTAAATCACAACTGATTTTAGCAAAAAAGAAATTGCAACAGATGATTAAAAAATCAGAGCAGTTGGGCAGTAATTAGAGGATTAGTAAGGTTAAAAAAAAATAACTTAAAATAAAAAAAGAATTTTTAAGAAACATATTAGGATGAAACAGGGTTACATAAATAAGTAAAGACTCTTTCTACCTAAAAGTAAAATAAATAAAGTTTTTTAAGTCGTTGAATTTTTCTGACAGAGAGATAACGAACTATTAAAAACAAATCAAAGATAATTAATTAATTATGAGCAGAGATGATTACATTTCTAAACTGTTTATAAAGAATCAGGATAAGCTAGAACAGCCACCTTCTAACGACCTTTGGTCAAAGTTGGAATTGCAGTTGGAGCAAGAATTGCCTGTGACTCAAAGCTCGACAACTGGGACGGCTACTAAAGTAATAGGACTCTCCAAGTATTTGGCAGCGGCTTCTGTTCTAGTTGTTTTGGCAAGTGTGGCTTATATGTTTCGATCTATCGAGACCTCTAATATGGATCAAACAGTATTGGAGGAGCCTTTGGCTATCTATACGGATGCTTCAGATACAGAAGAGGAATCCTACGATTCGTACAAAGATTTGCCCGTAGTTAATCCAGAAGAAAAAAAGGCAGAAGAAGAAGAAGTACAAGCCGAGAAAATTGTTGAGGCAGTAAACGAGAAGGTTCTGAAAGAAAATATAGTTGTTCCTAAAACAATTACAAATTCTAAAACAAAGAAAATTGAGCTAGAAAATATTCAAATTGTAGACGAAAAAGAAGCAGATGATATTATTCTAATTGAACCTGAATTACCACAAGAAACAAGTCTACCAAGTACTGTTAATACTCTTACAACACCTAAAGCAGATTTATACAAAGGTAATGTTCCTGTTCAAGAAGCAGATTTAAATTACAATACAAGCTATCTTCCTCAAATTGCTAATACGGTAGATAATAATAGTGCTGTAGAGGAGATCTTGAATCAATCAAAAGATAAAGAAAGCGTAAAGAGTACACAGAAGTTTAAATCAAATGCTAGAAAAAGAAGTGCAGGAAGAGGTAAAATTGTTGGCAAAGAGAAAAAAGCTGCCAAAAAAATTAAATCTCCCATGGCAGAAGCTAATCCACGTTTGTATCCCTTTGGGTTTTTGTTAGGGAAGTGGGAAGATGATAACGAAATGGAAGGGAAGTCTTACGAAAAGTGGACGCTTAAAAATTCGAATACACTTGTTGGTAGAGGATATAAGCTGTCGAATGATGCTGAGCGAATTTTTGAAGAGGTGCTACGCATTGAGTTTAGAGACAATCA
>ENA-ORXM01004563-ORXM01004563.1-marine-metagenome-genome-assembly--contig:-NODE-4563-length-11982-cov-3.570853_pt1 | contig 11982 bp, 9 predicted proteins | sample MGYA00237867_ERZ511480 | MGnify/ENA primary metagenome ERZ511480 (study PRJEB26309, sample SAMN06266103) | marine metagenome | isolation source: Algal blade | place: United Kingdom:Sidmouth, United... | reverse complement strand
CGGCATCATGCTGCCCAACCACTCGCCGCTACAGGTCGCCGAGCAGTTCGGCACGCTCGAGTCGCTGTACCCGGGGCGTATCGACCTCGGGCTCGGCCGCGCCCCCGGCACGGATCAGACGACGGCGCGCGCCATGCGCCGCGACCTGATGGCCGCCGCCGAGCGCTTCCCCGAGGATGTCGTGGAGCTTCGCGGCCTGTTCGAGGAGGCGCGTGCCGATCAGCCGATCCGGGCGGTGCCGGGCGCGGGACTCCGGGTGCCCCTGTGGATGCTCGGCTCGAGCCTGTTCGGCGCCCAGCTCGCCGCTCGGCTCGGGCTCCCGTACGCGTTCGCCTCGCACTTCGCACCCGCCGCCCTCGACCGGGCGCTCGCCGTCTACCGCGAGCGCTTCGAGCCGTCGGCGCAGCTCGCGGCGCCCTACGCGATGCCTTGCGTCAACGTCATCGTGGCCGAGACCGACGAGGAGGCGCGGTATCGGTACACGACGCTGCAGCAGATGTTCGTCGGCATGATCCGCGGGCGACGCGGACTGATGCCACCGCCGATCGAGGACATCGAGACGTTCTGGTCTCCCGTGGAGAAACGTCAGGTATCGGAGATGCTGTCATGCGCGTTCGTCGGATCGCCGGACACGGTGCGTCGAGCGCTCGAGAGGTTCATCGCCCGCACCGGTGCCGACGAGCTGATGATCGGCACGCCGGTGTTCGACCACGCGGCACGCGTGCGTTCGATGGAGTGGCTCGCGGAGATCGGGGCGGCGCTGGACGCGCCGCGGGCGACCGGGGCGGCCTGCGCGTAGCGTGCCGCTTACCCGTCCGGAGCGCGTGAGCCCGGCTCGGGCGCGCGACCCCGGTGGCGAAGGGCGCCGGCTTCGAGCGAGAGCCATGGTAGACGACGAGAACGGAAGAGCCGCTTCGCACCGCCGAGGCGATGGAGAGGAGTCGCCGATCCGGTGCGCCGTGCTCGGCAACGCGGGGGGTGGGAAGTCGATCCTCGCCCGCTCGATGTCCTCGAAGCTCGGCCTCCCGCTCCACGAGATCGACGCGTTTCTCTGGAAGGAAGGCTGGCAGAGCGTTCCCGAGGACGATTTCGAGCGACGGCACGACGAGATGATGCGTGGGGATCGCTGGATCATCGACGGATTCGGCACGGTGGCGAGCGTCGGGGCGCGGATCGAGCGCTGCACCCACGTCGTCTACGTCGATCTGCCGATCTGGCTTCACTTCGCGTTGGCCGCCGAACGGCAGGCCGCATGGCGCGCCGGCGAGCTGAAGCATCCGCCCGGTGGCCTGTCCACCCCACCGCCGACGAAGCGCTTGTTCGAGCTGATGTGGAGGATTCACACCGAGCTCGCCCCGAGGGTGAAGGCGTCGCTCGAGCGGGCGGCGGAGAACGGCTGTCGCGTCGAGTACGTCGAGTCGCTGACGCGTCTTCGGGCCCTGCAGTTCGATCCCACGCTCGTGGTGCGGTAGTGGCGGCGGCCCTCGGGCGCCGTCTCGTCATCGCGAACGGAACACGCCACTCGCCCAGGCGATCGTCGCCAGCAGCGCGAGCTGCAGCGGCAAGCGCGCGACCAGCGCCCAGTACGGCACGTCGGGGTAGTCGCCCGCGTGCTGCAGCATGTGAACGTTCGCGGGCGTCACGGCGATCGTCAGCAGACAGAGCCCGAGCCCGGCGGCGCGGCGCGTGCGCGGCACGAGCAGGCCGGTGGCGCCGAGTAGCTCGAGGGCACCACTGAGCAGCACCACTGCCCGGGGCATCGGCACCCAAGGGGGCACGATCGACACGAACGCGTCGGTCGCGAGGAAGTGCGCGATGCCGCCGACCGCGAACCACAGGAAGACGATGCCGAGCGCGATCCGGCGCCAGATACCTCCTCCGCTCGACGAGGCGGCGCTCGTCACCGGAGGGGCGAGTCGAAGAGGTGTAGCGTCGACACGGCTCTCACGATGGGCAGGACGCGCTTTTCCTACGCTCCATTCGACGGATCGGGAACCACCCCGATTCTCCCGATTCTGTCTCTCCACGAGATGATCGAGACGCCGATGTAGGTCTGCAAGAGAGCGCCGAGACGGCCAAGCAGGAAGCCGATCACGCCGGATCGAGCACGATGACCGAGCGCTCGAAGGCGGTTAGCGACTCGGCGCCGTCACCGGTCACGAGCACGTCGTCTTCGATGCGCACGCCGATCTCGCCTTCCCGGTAGAGGCCGGGCTCGACGGTGAAGACCGTGCCCGGTTCGAGCCTTTCGTGATTGCCGCGCATGATGTACGGATCCTCGTGGATGTCGCGCCCCAGACCGTGACCGGTCTTGTGGCGCACGAGATCGGCCCAGGAGGAGGATTCGAGCACAGCGGTAGCCGCCTCGTCCACCGCATGGGCGGTGGTCGCGGGCCCCGCCGCCTCTCGCCCGGCCTCATTGGCGCGCTGCACGCACTCGTGCAGTCGGGCATGCTCGTCGCTGCAGCGACCGACGAAGAAGGTGCGGGTGATGTCGGCGCACAGCCCGCCCGCGCGAGCGCCGCAGTCGATCAGTAGCGCATCTCCGGCCCGCACGGCGTAGTCGTGCCGCGCCGACGCATGCGGCTGCGCGGCGTTGTCGCCGGCGGCGACGATCGGCGGGAAGGCGAAGTCATCGGCGCCGGCCGCGAACAGGCGCTGCACGAGCCGGTTCTCGATCGCCTTCTCGGTCTGCCCGATCCGCACCTCGGCGACGGTCTCGGCGAGCGCGGTCTCCGTGATGCGGATCGCCTCGCGAAGCGCGGCGATCTCGGCCTCGTTCTTGCGGAGCCGGAGCGAGGCGATCTCGCGCTGCGCGTCGACGATCTCGAACGAGGCATCGGAGGCGTTCCGCGCACCGACACCCTGCCCGCCCGCACCCCGCCCGGCCGGATTTCGCTCACCCGCGCCGTCATCGCCACCGTCGCGCCTCGCGCCGCCGCGAGCCACCGCTCCGCGAGTCAGGGCTTGCTCCACGAACACGCGCATCAGTTGCCCCTCGACACCGACGCGCCGCACCGTCACGCTCGCGAGCAGCGCGTCGAACGCGCCCTGGTAGCCGCTCTGGTCGCGCCAGTCGAACACCTCGCCCTCGAAGCCGAGCTTCCCGAACGAGGCGAGCTCGAGGTTCGGCACCACCGCCGCGGGCGCGCCCTCGGCGGGGATCAGCACGACGAGCGGGCGCTCGTTCTGGTGGAAGTCGTGGCCGTAGAGGCGCGTGAAGTTCGCGCCCGGCACGAGTGCGAGGGCGTCGAGCCCGGCGGCGCGGGCGATCTCGCGGAAGGGCTCGTGACGGTCCGGCATCGGCATGGCAACCCTGGCTCCGTCTCCGATCCTACGCGAACGGGACGCGACCCGCACATCGCCAGACCACCCCCGACCGGAGCGAACAAGCGATGGCCGAGGCCGCGCTCGCCATTGAACTTGCCATGGTCCCCGACGCGATGTTGCTCTCGTGCCTACGAGCGACAGTGATCGCGCCCATCCCGATGCCATTGCCGCCTACCGGCGCGTACGGCAGCCACCCGGGCAAAGGGAACCGCGAGCAGTCAAGCGCCCGGCCCGGATCACGATCTCGACCGATCCACGCTCGGTCACGGTGGATCCGGCGGGGTCGCCGAGCGAGCCTCCGAGTCCGCCCGAAGACATACGTATCACGATCTATTCGCCGACGGCCGCGGAGCTCTTCTGGACGCGCGCGCCGCAGCGCGAACGGGTGCGGAGCACCGAAGTGCGACGAGACGGCGAGCTCATCGCCACCGTCCCCGGCAACAGTTTCTACGACGACACCCGTGAGTGCGGCACGGCCTACGTCTACGAGCTGACGGCCATCGACGCCGACGGTCTGCGTTCGGAGCCGAGCGTGTTCGTGAGAAGGGGCAACTCGATCACGACGACGCCGGCTGCCGCACCCCTTGCAAGGAAAGCCGGGAGAGCAGATCCTGCACGGGTCACCCGGCGTCCGGTCACGGTCGCCGGGTGCCGGGTGCCGGTCCGGGAGCTGGATGCTTCTTCCGCGCCGGCGCTCGCGGACACGCCGTCGGACACCGCTCCGACACACGCGACGGAGATCGAGAATGGACGCTCCACGGGATCCGCAGGTGCTCGAGCTTGGACAGCCGAACGCAAGACCCTTCGCCGGACGCATCGCGTGCTCGTCGACTTCGGGGCGGACGTGGCCGAGGTCGAGAACGTCGAAGGCGGCGACCGGCCGCGGTGTTGACGGCTGATGCGCGGCGAGCGCCCGCTGTCGTGGGAGGGGCGAAGCCACTTCGAGAGGAGCGTGGCGAGGTGATGGATCACGGGGGAGGTGGGTGGGCACGCTCGGCGCGTCGTCCCGCCCTTGCAGCTTTCGAGGCGAGCCTCGCGTGAGAGGCGCATCGAAGTGGCTGGTGATCGTCGTGCTCGCGCTCGGCGCGCTCGGTCTCGTGTCCGGCCACACCCCCGATACCGATGTCGCCGACATGCGCGCCAAGTACACCAACGAGAGCTCGCGGTTCATCGAGGTGGAACCCGGGCTCGTCTTGCACGTGCGTGACGAGGGAAATCGTGACGGCTCGGTGCTGCTGCTTCTGCACGGCTCCAACGCCTCGCTTCAGACGTGGGAACCATGGACCGAGTCGCTCGGAGAGAAGTACCGTGTGGTGACGCTCGATCTGCCGGGACACGGTCTGACGGGACCGGACCCGGGACGCGACTACCGGTATGCGCGCTACACGCAAGTGGTCGAATCGGCCGTGCGCAAGCTGGAGCTCGAGAGGTTCGCGATCGGCGGCAATTCGATGGGCGGCGGCGTGGCGTGGAACTACGCGCTCGCTCACCCGGACAAGCTGACCGCGTTGATCCTGGTCAGCACGTCGGGCATGCCCGATTGGCAGGCGAAGAAGGCACCCATCGGCTTCCGCATAGCCCGCATGCCGGTGGTCCGCGACATCGCCGAGCTCATAACACCGCGCCGCATGATCGAGTCGAGCCTGGACACATCGATCGGCAAGAAGGCGATCCTCGATGACGCGATGGTCGATCGCTACTGGGAGCTGCTGCGCTTTCCCGGCAATCGTCGGGCGACGCTCGATCGGTTCTCGATCGAGCACAACAGCGAGCCTGCCAGCGAGGAGAAGATGGCGCGGCTGACCCTGCCGACGCTCATCCTGTGGGGCGAGGAGGACGACCTCATCCCCGTGGAAAGTGCCGAGTGGTTTCACGAGCACATACCCGACAGCGAGCTACGCACGTACGCGCACGTGGGCCACATCCTCATGGAGGAAGTGCCACGCCGTTCGGCCGCGGACGTCGATGCATTCCTGTCGGCACTGATCGATCCTTCGAACGATCGGCCCTGACCGCTTTCCGGACCGGCGCACCGCGGGCTCCGAACGGTGCGACTCGTCCGCGCCGCGGCCCTCGATCCGCGATCGACGCGGCTCACCGAAGCGCTCGCGTCCGCCGATTCTGAAATAAATTCTCTTAATTCAACATTGCGGAGACGAAAAAGTCCGCCAATCTCCCGATAAGTCTTTGACGGGCAAATTCACACGCAATACTCTGCGTATAAAATTCCGTAATGAGTCGCTGTGGACCGGATCCACAGCCCCCTCCTGATCCACGAGACGCGAACCGCGTTCCGACATCGCCCCGGAGAGACGCCCATGATGGTTGCCCGATCCGACTTGGCCTCGCCGCCCCCGATCGCCCTTCCCGGCCCCGGGGCGATGCCGGCCGCTGCCGACCCATCGATCAGGCGGGACGCCCGTCAGCCGAACGATCCAGCGTGCGAGCGTTCCGCGGCGCTCGACGGGGCGACGTTCGTCGACCGATTCTTCGGCAGCCCGCCACCGGGGCGGCGTGGCGATCCGGTGCGCGTCACGGTCGGTAGCCTAGCGGGAGATCGGCGTGTTCACCCGCGGACCGAGCCCTTCGACGCCCACGGCTCGGGGAGCGGGAACACGAGCGTGCTCGTCCACGGCGCTCGCGCGTTCCGGCGCCTGTCGATCCCTATCGCACTCGGCGCACTCGCCGCGCTCGGCACCTCGCTCCCGGCTTCGGCCCACGGCAAGGCCCCGACAGCCGAGCCGGTCGCCTGTCTGGCGGCGGACCCCGGGTGCGAAGATCCACGTCCGCTCGACGGCGCGGCACTGACCGTACGCGAGTTCGCCGGACGCCTGCTCGGCGAGCGGCGCGGACCGGTCGACTTCGCCGCGGGGGGGTACCGGCTCACCGAGCGCTACCCACCGTTCGACGCGTACGGCTCCGGGGCGATGGACGAGGCGGGCGTGATCCCCTCCCTCCCGACGGCACACGCCCCCGGAACCCACCAAGTGAGCGCGGCGACCCCGACGACAAGCCGTACGGCGACGTTCGAGGTCGCCGAAACGTCCGGCGACCGTCTGCTCGCTTGTCTCGATCGACGCTGCAGCGACACCGTGCCTCTCGACGGCGCCGTCATCGAGCAATCGACATTCGGCATTCGCTGGCAGGGAGAAGTGAACGAGTCGGCGACGTTCCAGATCGACGACCGGCCGCCGCGCACCGAGCGCTTCGCGCCGTACGACGGCTACGGCACGGAGGACATGGACGGCACGACGCGCCTCGCCGCGCACACGCACGGCCGGCACACCGCCCGGATCACCACGGGGAACCGGACATTCGGCGCATCGTTCGCCGTCGCGCTGCCGGGCTCGGCGATCGCGCGCCTGGCGCTCAGGGATACGGCGAGCGCTCGCGTGGTCGGCGGATACGACATCCTCGGCGACGGCGAGACGTTGTTCGTCGACGAGCTCCCCGGGAACGTCGATCCGACGAGGCTCGCGATCGAGGCGGTGCCGACGCGCCCGGAGATCGGCTACGTGGAGTTCCGGGTCGACGGCACGCTCGTCTACACCGATCGCTCGAGCCCGTACATTCTGCCGCTCGCGGCGTTGGGACGCGAGCGAGCGCGTACCGTCGAGGCGAGACCCTACGGGTCGGATCCCGGCTTCGCGGGCACGTCCGAGCGGATTTCGCTGCGGGTACGAGACGCGCGGCCCGCGAGCTGCGCGGGTCTCACGCTCCGGCAGCTGATCGACAAGACACCGATCGCCGGCGACGGCGGATCTGTCCGGATCCTCGTCCCGCCCTGCCTCTTTCGCGAATCGCTCGATCTCTGGTCGGGCGAGATCGAGCTCGTCGCCGATCCGGCCGATCCGGGCGCCGAGATACGAGGTAGCGATCTCTGGGCACCGGAGGCTTTCGCGTACGACGCTGCCGCCGGCGGCTGGGTGTCGGATGCGGCGCACACCGTACCCGCGCTACCCGTGAAGACCTTCGGGCCGGACGCGAGCATCTGCGCCGACGGAAGCTTGCGCTGCGTCTCCCCCGAGCAGGTCTTCGTCGATGGACGCGCGCTCGCGCGCTCGGGCGGATCGTCGGACAACGGAAGGTTCTGGATCCGATCCGCGGCGGACGGGTCGCGCCGAGTGGTTCTGCGCGATGACCCCGCCGGCGCGCGGATCGAGGTGACGGTGCGTCCCTACTGGATCGACGTGCGCAACGCGCGCGCCACGATCCGGGGCTTTCGGATGCGTCACGCCGGTCACGGCGTCTCCACCGGTCGGGCGGGACTGCGAGGCGGCCGGGGCTCGGCCGGCACCCTCTTCGAGAACAACATCCTCTCGGACGCGAACGTTCCCCTCAGTCCCGGAGAGGCATCCGTCGTTCGCGGCAATGACGTCTTCCGCGGCGGGCAGCAGGCGATCGCCACGCAGGGCAACGAGATCGTGATCGAGGGTAACCGGTTCCGCCACTCGAACGTCGGTGGCTTCGACCCGTACTGGGAGGCCGGCGGGATGAAGTTCGTCAGGACCGATCGGATGAGTTTCCGCCGCAACGAAGTGGCCTTCAACGCCGGTTACGGCCTCTGGTACGACATCGACAACTATGCCGCCACGATCACGGAGAACCGCATCCACCACAACGAGCGTGCAGGCATTCACTACGAGATCTCCGGATCGCTCGATCGTCCGAGCGATCGACTTCCCGATCGTCCGAACGTGGAGAACACCGTCATCTCGGGCAACACCGTCTGGGAGAACGGCTGGACGAGCCCCGGCTGGACATCGGGCGGTAGCGGAATCTTCGTCGCCTCGTCCCACAACGTCGACGTGCGCGACAACACGCTCGCGTGGAACGCCGACGGTGTCTCGGTAGTGGCGCAGACGTTGCCGGGGGTGGCCTGCCGCTTCGACGACGTGCGCAACGTCTCGATCCACGGCAACCGCATCGTCCACACGCCGTTCAGTTTTCAGCGTCTCGACGCGGACGGAGCGCCGACGTTCGACGAGGGCTTCCGTGACGTTCTGGCGATGGCGTTTCGTAACGAAGGCGGCTGCCCGAGCGTGATGTACGGGCGTGACGATGTGGAGGCCTACGACAACACGTACTGGTTCGACCCGCGCTTTCCCGCGGAAGCGCCCCGCTACCTCTGGAACGAGCAGAAGTACGTCTCGCTCGACGCGTTCGGTGCGACCAGTCGCGACGGGGCCGGCCTGGAGGGGCGCAGTCGAGTCGGGCTCGATCCGAGCGACATGCTGGCCGAACGGCTCGTTCCCATCGGTCCGGAACCACGCCCACGGCGCAGCGCTCTTTCACCGCACTATCGGTAGACCGGCGAGGCGCCCACGGCCGGCTCGGCCACGGCGTTTCCGAACCGGGCGCGGCGTCGCTCGCACACCGCTCGTCTCACCGATCGGCCGACATCAGGACGATTCCGTCGGCGGTCGGACCTCGTCCGCCGGCGGCGCGAGGGCGAGCTGTCCGGGAAGCGTCGTGCGCAAGTAGCTGATCGCCGCGCGCAGCCCTTCCTCGAAATGAAACTCGTCTATCGTCCCGATGGAGTTGTACGACTTCGCCCAGACGGCATCCTGCAGGTCGATGGCCGTTCCGATGCGCCACGTCAGCAGGGGAATATCGGGTATCAGGAAGTACCCGCGCAGCCCCGACTCGATGATGCGGGCCAAGCCACGGTTGAGATCTCGGTCAATCGTCCGGACCACGCGGGGGATGTCGTCCGAGTAGAACAGCCGCAACGCCGTCACGTCCCCGTTGAACAGCTCCCGACCCCATCCGAAGGCGTAACGGAGAACCTCCTGCCAGTCGGTCGTTCCGGGCGGAACCTCCATCGCCTCGGCGCTCCCGAGCAAGTGCTCGCGGTACTTGCGCATCAGGGCGACGTACAGCGCCTCGATGCTGGGGAAGAAGTGGTAGGCGCTGCCCGAGGTGACGCCGGCGACCTTGGCGATCTGTTCGAGCGAGATTCCCCGCACGTCCTCCGAGTCGCGAAGCACGATCGTCGCGGCCTCGAGCAGCGAATCGTAGCGGACACGACCGCGCTCCCGCGCAGGTTCGCGAGGGAGGAGCTTGGCCTCCGCATCCGACTTCTCTTCAGCCATTTCTGTTGCCGAGACACGTTGCTAGTGACGAGCCACCTTCCGAGTGAAGGTGGGCGAAACGCGAAAAAAGCATCATAAATTTCGAAAAAATCGGGAAAAATCCATCGATATGGCGGCGCGTGACGATCGAAGCGGCAGGTAAGCCTGCGAATCTACGAGAAACGCTTGGAGCGACGCAGCACGCCGACGGTCTCTCGCATTCTCGACAGCCAGGATCGTACCGCTAGCGGCGAATTTCCTCGTCCTCACCCGGCGAGCTTGGCACGAGAAGCTCGGCTGCCGGCCGACTCCACTGCTACGTGCATGCCTGACAGACGGCGGTCGGATCACTCGGATCGAGCCCGAGCGCCGAACGGGGAGGCGGCTCGTGAACCGTTTGCCCGTCGGCGGGAACGGACCGCTATCGGTTGCTCGGCACCACCGATCGCTGGACCGGCACGGTCGACGCCTGCCGCGCTATCGCTGAGTTCGCCGGTGTACCGGCAAGCGAATGGGGGGCGCCCCTGGCGAGCTGAATCGAACGCCACGCGTGGCCGAGTCGGTCCTTCGAGACACTACCGTCCGAGGTGAGGGGAGGGAGCATGGAAACGACGACACGACTTCGCGCCAACGGCAAAATCGCCGTGTTGGCGGGTCTGGTGATCCTCCTGCAGGTCGCCTGCGGAGGGGGCGGCAGCGGTGGCGGTGGCGGTGGCGATCTAACGGACGTGTCGGACACCGACGTCGCCGACGGTGTGGGTGCGCAGGGTGGCGATACGCAAGGGACGGAGCCGCAGGACACGCCGCCGGCCGACGACCCGCCGCCGAGCACCGACAGCGCCTTCCCGTTCGCCGGTACCTTCGTCGTCGACGAGTACTCGCCTTCGATCATCCGCCCGGAGTACGAGGGCATTGTCGAGATCGTGCCCTCACCGCTGACGAAGACGCGGATCCTCAACGGCAACCTGCCTCGTAGCTATCCGGACGGGTCGATCACGTTTCGTCAGGGCTGCGGAGAGCGAGTCGGACGTATCGCGCTGGCAGGCCCCGACGGGCGCTCGACGCCGATCACGCCCTGCAGTAGCGAGATTCCGAACGACGGGTTCCTGCCGACGGACTTTCGCCAGTCCAGCTTGTCGCCGGACGGCACTCGTGTCGCCGTCGAGGCACGCGCGTACATCGACACCGGGTTCTTCTACTCGACCTACGTGTTCGACGTCGCCACCCAGGAGGCCCTGGCTCTGTGGCACGGTACCTACAATGGCACGTGGACGCCGGACGGACGGTTGCTGCTGGCGTCGAGCGAAGGGCTGTTCCTGCTCGACGCGAGCCTGGACGATCCGACGCGCCTCGGAGACGACATCGTCGAAGCGGTCGGCAATCCCGACGTGAGCCCTGACGGAACCGTCGTCGCGTTCGAGTTCAACCAGCAAATATGGATCATGAACATCGACGGCACCGACGCTCGCGAGCTGCTGACCGACGGCTCCCGGCTACGCTTCCCGACCTGGGCACCGGACGGCACGCCCAGCCTCGTCTACCTGGCCACGCCATCGGACGACAAATACTACACCACCCTCTTCGCCGCGAATTTCGAGACAGGCATCGCCTATGCGCTCGACCTGTCCCCGGTGCTGGAATTCGGAGACGCCAACTATCTGCGCACCGTGAACGGGCCGATCAGCTGGAATCAGTAGCGTCGCGGGGCCGAGCGCCTTCTCGTCGACGGGAGGGTATGCCACCGGCCTGCGCGTCCTTCCACCCCGATCACTCCGGTCTCGCCTCACGGGCGCCGCGACTATCGGCTACCTGGCTTCAGTGATTTGGCCAGATGGATGCTCGGCGCGCCGACGCCTTCGGCGTCGGGGATCACACCGACGACGGTGTAGCCGACCCGCTGCCAGAATCGAAACGCGTGGCCGGCGACGGGATCGACGACATCGAGGCGGGCGAGAGCGCCGAGCGGATCAGCGTACAGATCGATGCCGCCGAGCGTGGTCGGCTCTTCGCACACCCGCAGCGCGACCGGCGATGCCGGATGGAGCCGTAGCGACTCGTGCACGAACATCTGAAGCCGACGGTCTTCGTCGATCAGTCGGGCCCGCTCGTCGGGTCGGCCGTCGATCCACTCGAACACATGGTGCATGGCGTGGACCAACTGCATCGAGGTGGAGTGTGAACCGACCCATGGAAAGTACGCCACTTCTCGAAGAAGGGTTGCCGAAGGTAGGTCCAGATCGTCGGCGTTGCGAAGCAGCGTCGCCAGCACGTCTCGTGGCACCTCGCTGGCGTCACGCTCGCCGCGGTCGACCTCGTCGATCAGCAGCACCGGAATATCGTTCTCGATCCGATAGCGACGGGTCAGGCGTGGGTTGTACAGCGTCTTTTCGTCTTCGAGATAATACAGCGGGCCCTTGTCTTCTGGGCAGGCCAGGATCTCGAGCAGAAACGATTCCAGAGTCACCCGTATCGGGAAAGTGCTCAGGAGTACGTCCCTGGACGAGCTGCCTCAGCTGTTCAACGTCCTGCGCGGAAACATGTCCCTTGTCGGTCCGCGTCCTCATGCCGTGGCCCACAA
>ENA-ORXM01004562-ORXM01004562.1-marine-metagenome-genome-assembly--contig:-NODE-4562-length-11986-cov-13.288353_pt1 | contig 11986 bp, 9 predicted proteins | sample MGYA00237867_ERZ511480 | MGnify/ENA primary metagenome ERZ511480 (study PRJEB26309, sample SAMN06266103) | marine metagenome | isolation source: Algal blade | place: United Kingdom:Sidmouth, United... | reverse complement strand
AACCAAAGACAACAATCCTAATCCCTAATTTGGTTCAGGATTTTTATTGATTACATATTAGAAAAAACACCGCCACACAGCGTTCATACCATCCAAATTAGCCCCGATAGAAGCGTTATACCAAAACAGCGTTGGCTTGTAGGGGCAGACCCCATGTGTCTGCCCAAATAGCTTTTGGTATAGTAGCGGATAGTGGGCCCATACGTCACGACGAAGCTACTGACCCTTCGCTCCTAATTTTTAAAAGCCTATACACAAAGAAGCAAAAATAACTCAATAGCAACCAATTTCTTTGTCATAGCATCAAAGATCCCCATACCCCTTCTTCCCTCCCACATAATGCCCCCAAACCACACTCCCCCCATAAATCGGCGGTTGCACCTCACTATCTTTTCGCCTCACCGAATCTATAAGTTTATTACTTGCCTTTCGATTTTTCAACCACAAAGGCAAGTTCCTCCAAAAATGCAAATGCGCTTTGACCACTGCCCAAGCATATTTACCCTGTCCACCCACCAAAAAACGCACAGCAGCCATGTCATCCAAAATCCCTCGTACCACATACAAAAGGAAAAAAGAAGGAAGCGATTTATTCTTCAACAAAAATACCAAATTGTTCCGAAAATTAAGGTACGTTTTTTGGGGATTGGCAGCCGACAACGTTGCGCCTCCCACATGATAAATCGTAGAAGCAGGAAACACCATCACTTGATAACCAGCTCGCCAAGTTCGCCAACACAAATCAATTTCCTCGAAATGGGCAAAAAAATCCTTGTCCAATCCACCCAAATCATGGTACAATTTTGCTCGAATAAATAAGGAACAACCACTCGCCCAACAAATCGGCAAAGGCGTATCATACTGTCCTGTATCCTCTTCGATTTCCTCAAAAATACGCCCTCGACAAAAAGAATACCCCAACACATCAATAAAACCACCTGCCGCCCCTGCATATTCAAAATGCGTTTTTTGGCGTTGGGCAAGAATCTTAGGTTGTGCCGCCCCGATACCGTCATCCTGTTCCATTTCCGCAATGATGGGTTCAATCCAGTTGGGCGTTACCTCCACATCAGAATTGAGCAAAACGTAATAGTCTGCCTCCACCTGTTTCAAAGCCACATTGTACCCTTCTGCAAAACCCCAGTTCTCCTGCATCTCAATCAATTGCACCGTCGGATACTGCGCCCTTACAAAAGCCACAGAATCATCCGTAGACGCATTATCTGCCACATAAATATCGGCATTTTCATAGGTCGTTTGCAGCACCGAAGGCAAAAACTGCTCTAACAAGGCACGACCATTCCAATTAAGGATTACAACAGCAACTTTAGCGGAATTCATAACGCCAAAGATACGAAAAATTCATTAGTGAATATGGGGCGAGTGACGGGTGACGGGTGACGAGTGACGAGTGACGAGTGACGACGGGTGACGGGTGACAGGTGACAGGTGACGAGTGACGAGTGACGGGTGATGGGTGACGAGTGATGGGTGATGGGTGATGGGTGACGGGTGATTAATGCTTTTATTAGTTTTTAAGAATAATTATAATTAATCAAATAAAAGGGTACTGACCATCCAAAATAGACCCGATGGTAGTGGTATGGTGGTGAAGCGTTGGCTTGTAGGGGCAGACCCATGTGTCTGCCCGAAATGCCAGCCACCATAAGAACGAACAGCGGGCCTTTCCATAACGATGAAAGACAAACCGTTCTCTCCTAATTTTTTTATAAAATATTGGCAAATTCATATCGCAACAACACCCAATACACTAACCTACTCCACCACAACAACTCCATCGGGAATCCGCTTCCAACGACGATGCGACCACAACCAATTAGCAGGATTCGCCCGAATTTGTCGCTCCACATGGTTCAAGAATTTTTGGGTAATTTCTTTAGGCGCAGCAGTTTGAGGATCATCACATAATTTGTGGAAAACCAATTCGTAATAGCCCTTTTTGACTAAGATGCTTTCGCCATACAAAATTGGAAAATTATATTTTTTCGCTAAGGTTTCGGGGCCTTTGATTGTAGGCGTTTGATGACCAAAAAAATCAACCCAAATCGATTTATCTAAATAAGCAGGACTTTGGTCTGCCAACAAAACATACATACACGCCTTGCCTTCACGCTCATACTTTTCGATCACTTTATATGTATCCTTCACATCCACAAACTCAATTCCCGAAATCTCTCGTAGACGCAATAAACGCTCATTGATGTGGGGATTTTTTAGTGCTTTGTAAACACCGACAATGTGATGGTCTAACTGCAAAGAAGTCGAAGGCGCAGCCCATTCCCAATTGTTGTAATGCGCTGCAACACAAATAATAGATTTTTTTTGCGCCACATAAGGTTCAAAAATTTCTGGATTGCGAATCGTACAACGAGCCAAAATTTCTTCTTTCGACATCTTCCACTGCTTCAGACCTTCCACCACAACTCGACTCAAATAGTCATAAAATCCATCTGTAATAATTGCTTTTTCTTCATCAGATTTTTCAGGAAAAGTGATTTCTAAATTTTGGGTAATCACTTTTTTACGATACCCAAAAACCCGTTTCAACAAAAACTTAAGACCTTTCCCAAAACCATAAATCATACCAAAAGGCAATCGCCCAAAACTGTTGATAAACAGCAAAAAAAGATAGTACGTTAGTTTTTGCATAAGAAAAATAAAAAAAAGGAAAAGCCACAAATTCGTCCAGTCACAAATCACTCGTCACCCGTCACCCATCACAAAACTAAAAATCATCCACCCTCGACCCCATATTTTTTCGAGGATCTGCCTGTTCAGGATCGGGATCAGAACTCATACGACTACCATCTCCATAAATGACCTTCTTCCAATTATCCTCTTTAAGCTCACCACGAGCATCAGAATGCAACAACTCATAGTCATTACTCGAATAATCTTGACTATAAAAAATAAAATTGATATTGGTCTGTCCATTAGGAATTTTATAATACTGCCAAATTTCGTAAGGCAAGGCATTGGGATCAAAATTAGCATGGGTTCTTACCTGATTAGGACGACCATATTTAAGGTAGATCCATCCTCGATCCGATTCAAAGCCGTGACTAATACCCGTTTTATAAGCTTCTTCTACTTGATCGACAACTCTGGCATAATCCCAAAAAGCTCTTTCAGGATCATTAGGCGAGGTCGCTTTCCAAAAATTGTACAAATAGCGTTTTTGCAAATCCTCATTTGGCTCTTCCGTGATATTTCTGATAAATTGAGCCTGCATTTCATCGGCGGCAATCGGTTCCAAAGCCTTACAATAGAACAATGCCTTTTCTGCATCAACCAACGATAAAAAAGTACGGTCTAAATCGACTTCTTCCATACCATTTATACTATTTGGGGCATCTTCTTTGATATTCAACTGAAAAAACTTCGTGCCTTGTGCCAACAACTCATTTTCCGTATTGCGTACCTCTACCACCAAATCATAGTTGCCCGATCTCAAATCAGCCACATCAAACTCTCCCAAAATCATATTGATAGGACGATTTTTGTGTTTTTTAAAGCCCTTTCTATTCCCAACAACTTTTTCCTGTCCACTACTACTAATATAGTAACTCACCAAATTCAAAGAATCGCTCAAAAAATCGGTATTATAGATTTCAAAGTAGAAGCGCACCTTTGAGAACTCCTCATTGTAATAAGGAAAAACATAAGGCAGCAATTCAAAGCCATTTTTAGTGAATTGGTTTTCTTCTTGCGTCGTTTTCATAGATTCTAATAGGCTAATCTCCGAAATCACAATGCCCTCCATAAAAGTGACCAAAGTAACCGTTTCAGAAAATTTGCCATAGGCTTCCGCTTCATTAGCATCTACGTAAGTCACCTCCAAATCATACGTTCCCACATCCAAAGGAAAGCGTTTTACATCCAAAAGATTAAAATTTAAACTTGCCGTATCAGATAGCACTGAACTATTTAGGCGATATTTGTCAAATTTTATAACTTCGTCCTCTTTTGAAAAAGTAATAGTTATATCAACGGCAGCCGATCTTGTATTATTTTCGCCCGCTTTAAGCACCAAACTCGCTACAGGAACCGCCACATAGGTTTCGACATAGTGTTGTTTGTCGGGCGTCATAAACTGAGCACGGTTAAAGAAAAATTCTACGGCAAATGCTTGAAGGCTAACAAATAGCCCTAAAAAAAGCATTAAATTGAGTTTCATAATAAAATGCATAGCTTATATTTTTATATTATTATTTTGTAGAGAATGGTTTGGTGCTTCGTCGTGATAGAAAGGCCTGCTATCCGTTCTTATGGCAAAAGGAACAACCACATAATCTAAGCAAGAACCGCAACGACTTAAACGACTTAAACCACAAAAACGACTTAAACTATTTTGCCATACCACTACTATCAGGTCTATTTTTCAATGCCGCAACGACAATAAAACATCAAAGATAAAACATTAGCAATGGTTAAAAAATAAGATAACGATTTTAGACAAAGAGATTTTTTGAAAAATGAGCGGTTCGACGAAAAACGTAGGCGAAAGATGTACTCTATAGCCTTTTCAACAAAATATACCCAAATCACCCGTCACCCGTCACCCGTCACTTACTTAACTTATACAATATTAAATATTTTCACGAAAATACACAGAGATGAACAGTCATACAAATGTCAAAAAAAATTTATTGATAGAATCGCAATATTTAGCACCTATTGTGTATTGGCAAACACTACAACAATACGAACAGATTTTTATAGAACAATACGAACATTTTGTTAAGGCGAGTTATAGAAATCGCTGTTATATCGTCACACCCAACGGTTTACTGCTATTATCCGTTCCTATATTGCATGGGCGCAACAAAAGGAGAGCCGCAAAAGACGTGATGATTTCTTATGAACACAAATGGCAAAAAAACCATTGGGACTCCATTGCCACCGCTTATCGACGTTCTCCTTATTTTGAGTATTATGAGGACGAATTCTATCCTTTCTACCACACCAAAGAAAAATATTTGCTGGATTTCTATGAAAAACAATTTAATTGGATAGCCGAACAATTACAATTTGACCTAAATATCAAGCGTACAGAGGCTTTTGAGTACACACCCAATGAAGATACAGAAGATTTGCGATCAGCCATACACCCCAACCCTAAAAAAGACAGGATAACCAAATCAATGACTCTTCCTACTTACCATCAAGTATTTGAAGAAAAAATAGGCTTTTTCCCCAATGTAAGCATCATAGACCTCCTTTTTGCAGAAGGCCCCAATGCCTCCACCGTTTTAAGCAATCTAATGGATGAGAAGGAATGACTCTCAGCAACTTAACTAACACCAACACTATCAGAAAAAAGTGGGAATCAAAGAAAAATCTCATAGTATTTTTCGCAAAGGTCGCTAAGAAATTGGTTTCTGTGGAGCTTTGCGCTTCTTTGCGTTAAAATTCTTTGCGCTCTTTGCGTGAAATAATTTTGCACCCATATCTTTTCCCATAGTACCACTAAAATAAAGGCAGAATTAAAGCTCCAAATAATAACTTTAAAAAAAAACTCCATAAAACGTGCAATTCCTCATAAAAAACCTTATTTTTGCAGCCCAAAATAGACAATTGTAAAATTATCACAGAAGATGGATACGATAAAATATATAAAAGAACAACTGGAAATAAAAAGTTCTCACCCTGACTTTAAAGCAGGAGACAACATTACTGTTTACTACAAGATCATTGAAGGAGACAAGGAACGTATCCAGGCGTTCAAAGGAAATGTTATACAAAAAAAAGGGGGTGACAACACCCATACTCAAACCTTTACCGTAAGAAAAATGTCAAGCGGTATCGGTGTTGAACGTATTTTCCCTTTACTTTCCCCAAATATTGATAAAATTGAAATCAATAAAAGAGGTAAGGTAAGAAGAGCAAGATTGTTCTACTTACGTAAAGCAAAAGGTAAAAAAGGGAAAATCAAAGAAAGACGTCTTATCAAAAAATAACGTTGAAATTACCCAAATGTTTAAAAGCTCTTCATTTCCAAATGAAGGGCTTTTTTTATTTATTCAAGTCTATCATACTTCACCCAAATATGAATTATTCAGTGAGTTTCGCTTAGTACAAGTTGAAAAATAAGGTGACGATTTTAGGCAAAGAGATTTTTTCGATAGATGAGGCGAAAAATGTTAAGTTGTTTTTTACCATTACTTAGCTATACCAAAACTCAAAGACCATTTGTATTTAATAGAATAATATCTAATCAAAATTACAGTGAAGATGGAGGAAACGATATTCATATTTTCAAAAGAACTGATTTTCATTAAAATTAGGTAAACAACACCACCTAAAAAACATGCAAAAGCGTAGATTTCTTTCCGAAAAATCAAAGGAATCTCATGGGTTAAGACATCTCTGATCACGCCTCCAAAACATGCAGAAACCACACCCATAATTAAACAATACTCAATATTTAACTGGTGTTTTAAAGCAACTTGAATCCCCAAAATGGTAAAAAGACCAATCCCAACAGTATCAAAAACAAACATACTTCGCTTAAATTCAAGTACCCTTTCCTTAAAAACATAAGCAACAAAGTAGCCAAGCAGAATTGCAATAAAGTAGTTCCGATCATTTAACCAACCAACAGGAAACCTACCAATTAGGACATCTCTTATGGTACCTCCTCCAATGGCTGTAACAAATCCAATGATAAGCGTTCCCACCAAATCAAATTTTTTCTGAATAGCCGTTAGGACTCCTGAAATAGCAAAGATAAATGTACCAAACAAATCAACAAAGTAAATCCAACTCATAATAATATTGTAGTATTAGCGGGCAAATGTAGCTAATTTAAAAACAAAAGATAAAAGGAAATTTCCAAAAGCAAAAGACCATCCAAAATAGCCTCGATAGTAGCGTTATACCAAAAGAAGCGATGGCATAGTAGGGCCCCGAAGGGCATTTTGGTATAGTAGCGGATAGCGAGACACAACGTCACGACGAAGCACCAAACCCTTCGCTCCAAATTAGAAAATATCAATAAGAACCACAGGCATCACAAGACCACATGCCCACCCACAACCAAGCACCAAGAACCACAGCACAAAAAAACCTCCCCCGACCAAAGCCAGAGAAGGTTCACACATATTTTAAAATAAAAGACAAGAAGTAAAATAAGACACTCATAACATCCCTTCGTTCCTCTAAAAACGCCCCATTATACTCGTCCCTTTTTAACTATTTTATTGCTTCGTCACCGTCAAACGAATACACTGATTCGCAGGACAACAATCGCCAACCTCTACCAAAATCGGGCAACACATCTGGTTACCACAATCTCCCAAAACCGCATCTTCTACCGCCAAGTGATACGCCCCTGCATCGACAATAAAGTAAGTCATTGCTGTACCACCGTCTGCCCCATCAATCGCCACACTATCCTTATACCACTGATAACTCGCAAAGCCCGCAGGTCCATCAATTTTCAAAGTGTCGTCTCCCCCTTCACACAAAACATAAGGTGTACTAAAGCAAGCCACATCTTGATCATCCTCCAAACTAATGCCATTGTTAGGCGTTGAATCCAAATCAACTCCACTGGTTGCCATCACCTCTGCCTTATTCACAAAAACACCTGCATCACCAGCCGTCACCACAATCTCCAAAGTCGCAGAATCGTTTGGTGCAATGGTCCCTACCGTCCAAATAGAATCGACAAAAGCTCCTTGTGAAGCCGTTGCATTTCCTGTAAAAATCGCACCATCAGGCAACGCATCTAAAACACTCACACTATTGGCATCATCAGGTCCTTCATTATAGACCGTAATCGTAAATGTCACCTCATCTGCAATAGCAGCCTGCATCATATCTACCGTTTTAGACAAAGACAAATCTATCGTATCAATTGGGCGCAAACAAGAAGCATTGCCAGGATCATAGTTTCCCGTCCAAGCATTTATATTTCCAGAACCAAAAGTCGTAATTTGATTTCCGACATTTGCATTCAGCGAATTATCTGGTTCAAATGGATCTCCTGCTTCCATCAACTCAATACCTCCCGTACAAGTTCCCGTATTTTGAAAAGTAAAAAGTGGCGTTTCGACCCCTGCTTCATACTCAATATCAGGCGTTCCCAAACTTTGCAAACCAATAGTTAGATAGTCAAAATTGGGATTTTCCACAGGAGCCACAAAAGGCGTGTTTAAAGACCAAGTTCCATTGATATTCACCAAGTTCGCTGGCAAAAAACCACCTGTTGGAACAAGTAAGGTCACCTGTGCAGTCGAAGTCAAAGCCTCCGAACCTGACCAAGTTTGTGAAGGCATCAAAGAAACCTGATAAGTTACACTATCGCTCATAATATCGACAGTAAAATCAACCTGTGCTGACACATGCACAGCCGATATCATTATAAAAACAATGACAAATAAAAGTTTATTCATAGCTGATTAATCCTATTTTTTTAACAAAAAAAGAAGGGGTAGACACATGAAAGGAAGGAATAAAAGGGGGGAAACTCTTTACTATTGTACGCAAATTTCCTAAAAAAGTTCTGTTGGTTATATATAAATAAAATCATTACAAAAAGCCTTTATAAGACTCTATTGATAGTAAGGAGAGAACGGTCAATTGCTTCGTCGTAACACATGGTCTCGCTATCCGCTAATATGGCAAGTAAATCAACTTTTGTAAACACTACAACCACAAAAACCACAAAAACTACAAAAACCACATAAACTACTTGCCATTCCGCTACTATCGAGTCTATGTTGCAAGGTCAGAACCCCTACCACCAGCCTTGAATCACGGATTTTTTAGATGACACAGATTTTTTCTCTAAAAAAACGACTCAAACAACTCAAACGACTTAAAGAACAACAAAAACCAAAAAAGTCTGTTATTTTTGTGAAGATACTCGTCTCAAAAAAAATAAAAAATCAATATGGATAACCTACAAAAATTAAAAGACTCTATAGAACAAGGCTATAACTTCTCAGGAGACTCCCTTGTATTAGGAAGTGCCATGTTAGGAGAAGACCAAGTAGCACAAGGAGCGTACATCAAAGCACCCCTAAAAATGCTCAACCGTCACGGACTAATCGCAGGCGCAACAGGAACAGGAAAAACCAAAACCATCCAACTACTCGCCGAAGAAATGGCGACCAAAGGCATTTCTGTATTATTGATGGACTTAAAAGGTGATTTGAGTGGATTGGCATCCGCAGGTACAGACAACGACGCCATCCAAGACCGTCACGAAAAAATAGGCATTCCTTATGCCGTCCAAAAATTCCCAGTAGAATTTCTATCGCTTTCCCAAGAAAAAGGCGCAAGATTGAGAGCTACCGTTACCGAATTTGGACCCATTCTTTTCTCTAAAATATTGGAACTCAACGACAATCAATCGGGTATCGTCTCCCTTATCTTCAAATATTCTGATGACAATGGCTTACCATTATTAGACCTCAAAGACTTCAAGCAAGTTATCCAACACATCACCAACGAAGGAAAAGAAGCCGTTGAAAAAGAATATGGAGCCGTTTCTACCGCCTCCACAGGCACAATTTTGAGAAAAATCATCGAATTAGAACAACAAGGAGCCAATTTATTCTTTGGAGAAACTTCTTTTGATCCCGAAGATTTAATGCGTCAAGATGCATATGGCAATGGCTTAATCTCTGTTCTTCGGTTGACAGACATGCAAGACCGTCCCAAATTGTTCTCAACCTTTATGCTGAGTTTATTGGCAGAAATCTATGCAACATTCCCAGAACAAGGCGATGCAGACCGTCCCAAATTGTGTATTTTTATAGATGAATCACACCTTATTTTCAAAAATGCCACAAAAGCACTGTTAGACCAAATCGAAAGCATTGTCAAATTGATTCGTTCTAAAGGAGTCGGACTTTTCTTTGCCACACAGAACCCAACCGATATTCCAGATGCCATTTTGAGTCAATTAGGTTTTAAAGCCCAACATGCATTACGGGCTTTCACCGCAAAAGACCGCAAAGAAATCAAGCTAACCGCACAAAATTACCCAGACTCAGAATTTTACGATACCGCAGAAATGCTGACCTCTCTGGGAATTGGAGAAGCAGCTATCACCGTTTTGGATGAAAAAGGCCGCCCTACCCCATTGGCACACACTATGCTCCGTGCGCCCCGTACCCGTATGGGCATTTTAAATGACAACGAATTAGATGCCATCGTCGGCAGTTCTCGCTTAGTCGCTAAATACAATGAAACCATAGACCGAGAAAGTGCCTATGAAATGTTGATAGAACGTTTGGCAAATGAGGAAAAAGCCGCAGAAGAAGCCGCCAAAAACCAAAATAATGACAACAACAACACCCCCAATAAACCTTCTTCCCCAAGAGACGAAAAAGAAGAAGGAATGTTTGAGTCACTCACCAAAAATACGGCTGTCCGCCAAATGGGTCGTACCGTATTTAGAGAACTCACAAGAGGTTTGTTAGGCGCACTGACAGGACGCAGAACGACTCGAAGAAGAAGATGGTAGATTTTGAAAATTAAGATATTGACTAATAAAAAAGCGTGATTTCCTTTCGGAGACCACGCTTTTTTTCTAAATCACATTTTTTGCATCTAATATCAACTATGTATGCTGTGCGAATCAATAGCCTGAACGGACATAGAATTTTACTCTATCGTTGTGGATAGTCAAATTTAGGCATTTCAAAATCTATTGATTCTAATTGGGCTAAATTGGGCATAATAGCCCAATTTTTAGCAATTTTTGCTTGAATAATCTCAGGACTATCTACTGGGTTAACCCGATCATCTTTGTGATCGGCTGTTGCTGAAACTATTTGATATATACGTTCTTCAGGAATAAAAATACCCGCCCGTTTGAGAGCAGGCTTAATCCAAATACGACTTCGATCTTCAACTGTATAACGTTTGAAAAAATTCATATTCTGGAGTAAATAGCGCATAAAATGATTACGATGTTCTTCAGTCATTGCTGCAAAATCGAAATTTACACCACTACCTTGCTGTCCATGAATACTGCCTTGACGAGCAGCTACAAGTTCTACAGTTTCATTGCAAATTCCCCATTTATCAAATATGGCATCCATTGGTTCTTCTTGATATTCGTCAGTCTCATGACCCATATCATTAGTTTGCATAAATTGAATGAAATCACGAATATACTTTTTATCGTGCAGTGCCAACGCTAAGATAGGCTCTAAAAATAAATACTTGCCATATTCATCTGTACAATGTCCTCCCGCTTCACCCAAAGAATTGGGATAGGTTATCCACTTTGCTAATTCAGGAGCTAAGTCTGGATATTGCTCTAATACTTGATCAAAAAAATATTGAGCCTCAATATGAGTAGGCTTTTCATCAGCCTTAGTCTTTTCAAAATAAATCGGCTCAGATTGTGTATCGTCATGATAGCGGGCTTCATTTTTAAGAAAGTCAAGTAAACGCTGATATGTAGCTCCTAAAAGCCCTCGCAAATATTCTTTATCCTTTAAATCGACCAACACACAAATGCGATTAGAATAATTATCATTTTTGAAAAAATAGCTTTGTTCCATAAATTTCTATGTTTGATGTCCAAGATACACTATTACTTAAATATAATCAAACCACAAACAAAAAACAGCTCAGAATATTCTCTCAAAATGTTTGCAATCACTTTTAAATCGTAAAGACAAAATTTATCTTTCTAAATTTTGTACTTGCCTTCGTTATAAATCCAAAACTTCAGAAACTGAAATCAATATCAGCAAACAAAAAGCGTGATTTCCTTTCGGAAACCACGCTTTTTGTTTTTCAAAAAATATTAAAATGTCTTAAAAAATCGTCTTTATATTTTTGTCCAATAGGTATTTTCTCAACATTTTTCTTTCCATTGCGACTATATTCTATAATTGCCTGATTTCCTTCTATACCCTGTACTCTTTCAATATTAATTGTATATGATTTATGTATTCTTATCAATTTGGGAGCTTTAATTTTTTCTTCAATTTTA
>ENA-ORXM01004560-ORXM01004560.1-marine-metagenome-genome-assembly--contig:-NODE-4560-length-11988-cov-3.101083_pt1 | contig 11988 bp, 14 predicted proteins | sample MGYA00237867_ERZ511480 | MGnify/ENA primary metagenome ERZ511480 (study PRJEB26309, sample SAMN06266103) | marine metagenome | isolation source: Algal blade | place: United Kingdom:Sidmouth, United... | reverse complement strand
TAAAACGTGAAAAATTTAGTACTGCACAAAAAGCAAAAGCAAGGCTAGATGAGAATTTAGAAAAAAACAACCCTGTAGGTTTGCAAGTTGGGGTATATAATTTAGTGTATTTTCCAGAGGAATATCGCTTTCATTTTAATGCTCATAATATGGTGGTATATGGGAAAAAAGAAGGAAGATATTTAATAAGTGACCCTGTTATGGAGGTAGTTACCTCTCTATCAGAAAAAGAACTAGAAAAAGTTCGTTTTGCCAAAGGTGCATTTGCTCCTAAAGGGCATATGTATTACCCTATAGAATTTCCAGAGAAATTAGAATTAAAAAAGGCAATTGTAAAAGGTATTAAGCATACTTGTAAAGACATGACAGCTCCTGTTCCTATTGTTGGGGTAAAAGCTATACGTAAAATTGCAAAACTAATTCGTAAGTGGCCAGCTAAAAAAGGAGTTAAAACCGCCAATCATTATCTAGGGCAAATTGTTCGTATGCAAGAAGAAATTGGTACAGGCGGTGGTGGCTTTAGGTATATTTATGGCGCTTTTTTACAAGAAGCAAGTAAGATTTTGGAGAATGACCAACTTTCTACATTGTCTAAAGAAATTACACAAATTGGAGATTTATGGAGAGATTTTGCTGTAGATGCTTCTCGTATTTATAAAAATCGTAGTGCCACCGAAGATGGTTATAATAAAGTAGCAGATCAATTGGCTACTATTGCAGATAAAGAAGAAGCTTTTTTTAAAAAATTAAAGAAGGCGGTCTAATTTTATATAAGAATGATAACTATTAACCAACTGTCTAAAAAATATAAGGGTGCAGAAGAATATTCGGTATCTAATATAGATTTGGTAATAGAAAATCAAGAAATTTTTGGTTTATTAGGCCCTAATGGTGCTGGTAAGACTACTTTAATTTCTATGCTTAGTTCTTTAATAAAACCAACGGAAGGTTCGTTTACAATAAACGAACTTACCTATAAACAGAATAAAATTAGGCTTAAGCAAATTATTGGTATTGTTCCCCAAGAATACGCTTTGTACCCATCATTAACGGCATATGAAAATCTTTTTTATTTAGGAAGTATGTATGGACTTAAAGGGAATAAGCTTAAGGAATTAATAAAACAACATATAGAAATTCTAGGGTTAACCGATTTTTTAAATAAAAAAATTATTCATTTTTCTGGCGGAATGAAAAGAAGAATTAACCTAATAGGGAGCATTTTACACGAGCCAAAAGTTTTATTTTTAGATGAACCAACGGTAGGTGTAGATGTGCAATCTAAAAATGCGATAATAAGTCATTTAAAAGAATTAAATAAAAACGGAACAACCATTGTTTATACATCGCACCATTTAAACGAAGCAGAAAATTTTTGCACTAGAGTTGGTATTATAGATCATGGCAAGCTTATTTGTAAAGGAAAACCCTTAGAGTTAATAAAACGACAAGAAGGAGCTCATAATTTAGAAGAAGTTTTTATTGCAAAGACAGGGAAAGAACTCAGAGATTATGTATAAACTTTGGGCTTCAGCATATAAAGAATTTTTACTTCTAATAAGAGATTTAGGAGGAATGGCCATTCTTTTTGTAATGCCGTTAATTTTGCTAATAACCATTACTTTAATTCAAAATAACACCTTTAAAATCATTAAGGATTCTAAAATTCCTATTCTTTTTGTAGATAATGATAAAGGTTCTGTATCGCAACAAATAAACAAGGGCCTTACTAGTACTAATGCTTTTGAGGTTTTAAATAAAACTTCAGAACAGGAGGCCAAAGATTTAGTTTTTAAGGGAGATTATCAACTAGCAATTGTAATACCAGAAAACTTGTCTTCAGATTTAGAAATAAAAGTAAATGAAAATGTTGATGGCATTTTAGCTAAATTTGGAGTAGAGGAAGAGTTAGAACCTAGTATTCCAAAAAAGAATAAGAAAAAAGAAGTTAAACTTTATTTTGACCCTGCAACCCAACAATCCTTTAAGAGTTCTGTTAAGAATGGTATTGACAGAGTAATTTCGGGCATAGAAATACAAACTATATATAGAGCTTTTGAAGAACAGCTAGCTGAAGAGCCTAGTGCAGAGCCAATTTTTGACACCAATAGTTTTATTTCCTTTAAAGAGATAGTTCCGGAAAGTGCTAAAAATGAAATTCCAAATGCCAGTCAACATAACATTCCTGCATGGTCTTTATTTGCCATATTTTTTATTATACTTCCGTTATCAATTAACATGGTAAAGGAAAAGTCTCAAGGTACTTTTGTTAGGTTACGAACAAATCCTGTATCTTATGCCACGGTTTTAGGAGGTAAAACTATAGTATATTTGGGTGTTTGTCTATTGCAATTTGTACTTATGTTATTAGTAGGGTTGTATTTATTTCCTGTTATTTCTTTACCAGAAATTAATATTACAGGAAAATTACCATTGCTATTAATAGTTTCATTATTTGCAGGTCTTGCAGCAGTAGGTTTAGGATTATTACTTGGAACAGTTTTTAAAACGCATGAGCAATCTGCACCTTTTGGAGCAACATTAGTAGTTATTCTTGCGGCTTTAGGAGGGGTTTGGGTTCCTGTTTTTGCAATGCCAAAATTCATGCAGATTTTATCAAATATATCTCCAATGAATTGGGGATTAAATGCATTTTATGACGTTTTCTTAAGAAATGTAGGTTTTTCAGAAATTATTCCAGAAATTACACTCTTGTTTTTGTTTTTTATAATTACAACAACAATAGCCATACTTTACAATGAGAAAAAAATTGCGGTCTAAACCCTCAAAGGAAATTTCCTATACTAGTGAAATTCGTGTGCGTTTTGTAGAAACGGATCCGTTAGGAATTGTATGGCATGGTAATTATATACAGTATTTTGAAGATGGTAGAGAAGCTTTTGGAAGACACCATGGTGTTTCCTATTTAGACCAGAAAGATAATAATTTCTCTACACCAATAGTAAAATCTAATACAGAGCATAAATTACCATTGCGTTATGGAGATATAGCTACTGTTAAAACAACTTATGTAGATTCCCCCGCTGCAAAAATGATTTTTAAGTATGAAATTTTTAATCCTGAGGGAGAAATAGTTTGTACTGGAGAAACGGTTCAGGTTTTTGTAGAATTAGGAGGAGAGTTATCCTTGACAATTCCTGAGTTTTTTATGAAGTGGAAAAGAAAAGTGGGTTTAATAGATGCGTAAAATTTACCTTTCTTATAATAATGTAGTTTCATCTTATGGCTTTAATAGCAATGATGCTGTTAATAAGATTAAAGACGAAATTACTAGTTTAAAACTGGTGAATAACAAAGCGTTAATGCCAGGTTCTTTTTATTCTTCTTTAGTAGATAAAGAAAAATTAGATGAAGAATTTGGAAGTTTAAGTTCTAAAAATACACATACTGCATTAGAGAAAATGATGATACTTTCTCTAAGTAAAGTTATTTCTGCTAGTAAAATTAAAATCACAGAACGCACAGGGCTAATTATTTCTACAACCAAAGGAAATATAGATGCTTTAGAAAAAAACTCTACGCACAATGAAGGTAAAGCATATTTATCTGAATTAGGAAAAGCAGTGCAAACACATTTTGGGTTTTTAAAAGAACCTTTGGTTTTGTCTAATGCTTGTGTTTCCGGTGTTTTAGCAATATCAATAGCGAAACGCTTAATAAAACAAGATTTGTTTGACTCTGTTTTTATTGTTGGCGGAGATTTGGTTACCAAGTTTACAGTTTCTGGTTTTAATTCTTTTCAGGCGCTAAGTAATGAACCATGTAAACCGTATAGTAAAAACAGAACTGGAATTAATATTGGTGAAGTTGCTGCAAGTATTTTGGTAACTAAAGACATTTCTAATTTAGCGCCCGAAGCAGTAGAGATCTTAGGTGACGGTACCGCTAATGATGCAAACCATATTTCTGGTCCTTCAAGAACAGGAGAAGGTTTGGTTAGGAGTGTAAATTCAGCTCTTAAAGAGGCAAATATTCTTGCTTCGGAGATAGATTATATTTCGGCTCATGGAACAGCAACAATCTTTAACGATGAGATGGAGGCAATAGCTTTTGATAGGCTGAAAATGAATAAAACACCACTTAATAGCCTTAAAGGTTATTTTGGCCACACTCTAGGAGCTTCAGGTTTATTAGAAACTATAATAGGAATGCATTCCATGCATAAAAATACACTTTTTGCTTCTTTAGGATTTGATGAGATAGGAGTTAGTAAAACAATAAATATTATTAAGAGTTCTACAGCTAAAAACCTTACTATTTTTCTAAAAACAGCTTCTGGTTTTGGAGGTTGTAATACAGCAGCAATTTTTAAAAAAGTAAAACACTGATTATTCAAAATTAAATAAATGCCAAAAAAACACATGAAAGCAATAGATGCATTAGAAGAAGCACAAAAAATTGCTTTTGCACCGTTTATTTTTCAAACCTCAGTTTCTCTAAAAAAATTAGGGGTTTTAGATTACATTTTTGAAAAAAATAAATTAGGAGGAACCACTATAGATGAAATAGCAAAAGATTTATCTGTTAGTGAGTATGGTTTAGGTGTTTTGTTAGAAATGGCAGAAAGCTCAGATATTGTTTATGTAAACGAAGAAAATAAATACGAGCTTACTAAAGTAGGATACTTTTTGGCATTTAATGAGACTGCAAGAGTAAATATGAATTTTACTAATGACGTGTGTTTTAAAGGTCTCTATCATTTAAATGATTCTATAAAAACAGGAAGACCTTCTGGTTTAAAAGAGCTTGGAAAATGGGATACCATTTATGAAGGATTATCTGTTTTACCAGATGAAATTAAGAAGTCTTGGTTCGAGTTTGATCACCATTATTCCGATGGTGCTTTTGAAGAGGCTTTAAAAATTCTTTTCAGAAATAAACCAAAACAAATATTTGATATTGGTGGTAATACTGGAAAATGTGCTTTACTTTGTTGTAAGCATGATCTAGATGTTAAGGTTAAAATATTTGACCTTCCTGGGCAATTAAATGTTGCACTTAACAATGCAAAAAAGAATAATTTAGACCATAGAATTTCTGGACAAGAGATAGATTGGCTTTCCGAAAATCCTAAAGTAGAGGCAGGAGCAGATGCTATTTGGATGAGTCAGTTTTTAGACTGTTTTTCTGAGAATGAGATTGTAAAAATATTGTCTACCTGTGTAGAAGGTATGAATGAGAATACAGAACTTCTTATCATGGAAACTTTTACAGACCGACAACGATTTGATAATGCTAAATTTATTCTAGAAGCAACTTCTTTGTATTTTACGGTACTTGCCAATGGTAATAGTAAAATGTACAGAGCAGAAGTTATGGTTAGGCTAGCGGAAAAGGCTGGACTATATATTAAAGAAGATATTGCTATAGGAGAATACCATACTATATTAGTTTGTAAAAAAAGATAAGAATAATTGAGTTCTAAAACTTACATAAAGAGTTATTGTCATATAAAAAACAATTCTATTTTATTAAATGGAGAATTGCTATATAAAGGTCCAGAAAAAGAATCTTTTGTAAACTTTATAAAAATGGCATATAAAGATTTGGAAACAGATTATTCCAAGTTTTTTAAAATGGATAGCTTAAGTAAATTAGCTTTTTTAGGAGCAGATGTTTTGTTAAAACATGAAAATGTTGTTCCAGAAAAGGAAGAAAATATTGCACTTGTTTTTTCTAATAACGCCTCTAGTTTAGATACGGATAGAAAATATCAAAAATCGATAGAGGATAATGATAATTTTTATCCAAGTCCGGCTGTATTTGTATATACCTTGCCTAATATTTGCATGGGAGAAATTAGTATTAAACATAAACTGTATTCTGAAAATAGTTTCTTTATCTTTGAAAACTTTAATCCAGATTATTTGCATGCATATAGTGCTGGTTTATTAAAAGAAAATAAGGCAGAAAAGGTTTTATGTGGTTGGGTAAATGTAGATCAAGAACAGTATACTGCTTATTTATATCTAGTAACAAAAGAGAAAACAGAAATTCCCCACACAATTATAGAAATAAATAATAGATTTTAAATATCATGGAAGCGTTAAAAGAAGAGTTAAAAAATAAGATTATTGAGCAGTTAAACTTAGAAGATGTTTCAGTGAATGAGATTGCAGATAATGACCCTTTATTTGGAGAAGGCTTAGGGCTAGATTCTATTGATGCTCTTGAACTTATAGTAATGTTAGATAAGGACTATGGGATAAAATTGTCGGATCCAAAAGAAGGGAAAAAGATTTTTGAATCTATAAATACAATGGCTGCTTATATTTCTGAAAACAGTCCTAAGTAAGGAACTTTTACTAAGTTTTTTTAATAGCATATGAGTAAAGGAGTTGCAATAACTGGAATGGGAATTATTTCTGCGATTGGAAACAATGTAGAAGAGAATTATAATTCCTTAATTTCTGGAAACAAAGGCATTTCTAGAATTTCTAAAATAGATACTGTTCATGAAAATGCTATTATGGTTGGTGAAATTGCTTTCACTAACCAAGAGCTAGAAGAGCAAGCAGGAATACCACCAGACAATAATTATTCTAGAACAGCTCTTTTAGGATTAGTAGCGGCTAAGGAAGCTATAAAAGATGCTAATATTCTAGATATGGCTGCTTACAAAACTGGATTAATTTCGGCAACTAGTGTTGGCGGAATGGATATGACTGAGAAGTACTATTACGACTACCTAGAAAGTGATGCGCATAGAAAATATATAGAAGGCCATCATGCAGGAGATTCTACGCAAAAAATAGCAGAAGAGTTAGGTATAGAAGAAAGCTTAGTTACTACTATTAGTACTGCATGCTCATCGGCAGCAAATGCTATAATGTATGGAGCCAGACTTATAAAATCTGGGAAATTAGACCGTGTTGTGGTTGGTGGCGCAGATTGCTTATCTAAATTTACCATTAATGGTTTTAAAACCTTAATGATTTTGTCTGATACTTATAATACTCCTTTTGATGATAATAGAAAAGGTTTAAACTTAGGAGAAGCAGCAGCTTTTTTAGTTTTAGAATCCGATGCTTTAGTGGCTAAGGAAAATAAAAAAGTATTGGCCTACGTAAAAGGATATGGGAATGCTAATGATGCATATCACCAAACAGCATCTTCAGAGAATGGAGATGGAGCTACTTTAGCAATGGAAAAAGCGTTAAAAGTAGCTAATTTAAATCCAGAAAATATAGATTATATAAATGCGCATGGTACTGCAACAGGAAATAATGATTTATCGGAAGGGAGAGCTATAATACGTGTTTTTAAAGACGCCGTTCCAGATTTTAGTTCCACAAAACCTTATACAGGACATACCTTAGCAGCCGCAGGTGGTATAGAGGCAGTGTTCTCTATTTTAGCACTCCAGAATAATGTGATATTTCCTAATTTAAATTTTACAACTCCCATGAAGGAGTTTGCAATTAGGCCGCAAGTAAAATTAAAAGAAAAAAAATTAAATACAGTTTTATCCAATTCTTTAGGATTTGGAGGAAACTGTTCCACTGTAATATTTTCTAAATAATGAAGAAAGTTTTTATAAACGGTTGTGGTGTTATTTCTGCTCAAAAAACCTTTGATAATAAAGAGTTTTTAAAGGAGGTAATTACTTATAATGACAGAGTTATGCCTGTGGTAAACCCTGTTTATAAAGATTTTATTTCTGGCGGAGCAGCTCGTAGAATGGCTTTAGGTGTAAAAATGGGTGTAGTTGCCTCTAACCTTGCTATGAAAGACGCGCAACTAGAATCTGTAGATGCAATAATCACAGGAACTGGAATGGGATGTTTAATAGACTCTGAAAAATTCTTAAGTAAATTAATAGATAATAACGAGGAGTTTTTAACGCCTACTTCATTTATACAGTCTACACACAATACCGTTGGTGGGCAAATTGCTCTTGGCATACAATGCAAAGGATATAATTTTACCTATGTGCATTCTGGAGTGTCTTTTGAGTCCGCTTTGCTAGATGCACAGTTACAGTTGTCTTCTGGCGAAGAAGAAAATATATTGGTTGGTGGGGTAGATGAGAATGCACCACATACTTTAGAAATTCATAAACTAATAAAATTTATAAAAGAAGAAAACACAGATACTTCTTCTTTATTACAAAGTAATACTTCTGGAGCTATTTTTGGAGAAGGAGCAGGTTTCTTTACCCTATCTACTAAAGAACAAGAAAGTTCTTATGCTGAGGTTGTTGCTGTAGAAACTCTAAATACACTTTCAAAAGAAAATTTAGAGAAGAAAGCAACCTCCTTTTTAGAAGAAAACGGTTCTAGTATAATGGATGTAGATGTTATTGTTTTAGGTAATAATGGCGATGTAGATTTTGACGGTTATTATAATGTGTTGTCTGAAAGCATTTTTGCAGATACACAGCAAGTATATTACAAACATTTAAGTGGCGAGTATAATACGGCATCTTCTTTTGGATTCTGGTTAGGAGCCAAGATTCTTAAAACCGAATCCATTCCAGAAGTGGTGAAGCTAAATCAGAAGCAAACTAGCACTTTAAAAACTATTCTATTATATAATCAGTATAGAGGAGAAAATCATAGCTTCACTTTACTAAAACAATGCTAAGGTTTGGTAGTGTAAATAGAATTGTAATTTCACTTTTCTGTTTGTTGTTAATTGCAAATTATTGGCTTCCTATCCCTGTTTATTTATATGGTATTGCTGCTTTTACTTGGTTTGCATTTACGGTTTTCGGTTCCTTTTTTATCCAATGGAATTACCATTTAACATCTCATCATAAAAATCATAAAATAGAAGAAAATAAAGTCGCTATTACTTTTGATGATGGTCCGCATCCAGAATTTACACCTCAAGTATTAGGGCTTCTAGAAAAATATAATGCAAAAGCTACTTTTTTCTGTATTGGTAATGAGGTAGAGAAATACCAATCTATTGTTTCTACTATATTAGAAAAAGGGCATACTATTGGCAATCATACTTATTCTCATACTCGTAATTTTGGGTTTTTAAGTACGGAAAAAGTTAAGCAAGAATTAGAGGACACAAACTCTCTTGTAAAAGCTATTTTTAATAAAAGTATGTGTTTATACAGACCAGCTTTTGGGGTAACAAACCCAAGAATTAAAGAAGCAGTAAAAGATTTAAATTTAACTTCTATAGGTTGGAGTGTACGTTCTTTAGACACTACTAAAAGGCCTAAAAATATGGTGGTGCGCAGAATAACCAAAAACTTAAAAAAAGGCGATATTATTCTTTTGCATGATACTAGTGCTAAAAGTGTAGCAGTTTTGGAACAGTTATTGCTATTTTTACAGCAGAAAAAAATGCAGTCTATACCTGTGAATAAATTGCTAGATATTGTAGCTTATGAATAAGATAGTATATTTTCTTTTTTTTGTTGCTTTTGGAATTTTTGCAACAGCGCAAACAAAAATGAGCTCTCAAGAGGCTGATGCATTAAAGAATAAAGTAAAAATTACGGCAGATAAAACCCAATCTATCTCCAGTAACTTTACGCAATACAAGCATTTAGATTTTTTGTCTAATGATATAAAGTCTAATGGGAAGCTGTCTTTTAAAGCTCCCAATACGGTAAAATGGGAGTATGTAAAGCCTTTTGCATATTCCGTTTTGTTTAAAGGAGAAACTCTATATATAAATAATGATGGAGATAAGAGTAATGTAGATATTGGTTCTAATAAGTTATTTAAGGAGTTAAATACGCTTATAGCTGCTAGTATAAAAGGCGATATGTTTAATGAGGAATACTTTACTATTACCTATTTTAAAAAAGACAAAAATAGCGAAGTACATTTTGCTCCCAAAGACCCAAAGCTTTCCGAATTTATACAAGTTTTTCATATTACTTTTACTAGTAATGGCGATGTTTTGGAAGTGAAAATGGTAGAGCCGTCTAGTGATTATACAAAGATTGTTTTTTCCAATCGTGAAGTAAACAAAGTAATTCCAGATGCGGTATTTGCTCAGTAGTATTTATTTTTTAACTATGGTTTCTTGTGCAAGTTATCCTAAGATAAATGGTTTTGAAGAAAGTGATATAAGCGTATCTCAAGTATACAATCCTTATTTTTCTAATGCAACGAAGGATTATGTTTATAAGGCCGATTTACAGTTTTATAAAAAAAAATTCTCTGGAATTATCATTATAAAAAAGATTGCAGATAAAGCGCATAGATTGGTTTTTACAACGGAAATGGGAAATAAAATTTTCGATTTCTCATTCTATCAAAATACATTTAAAGTAAATCATGTTTTGGAAGACATGAATAAGAAAATTATTTTAAACGTATTAGAAAGAGACTTTACGACGTTATTAAAAGAATATAATGTAAGCTCCCAAACATACACTAAAGAACATTTAGAAGTTAAAGAAGCGGAAGTACTAAATAAGAAACATTTTTATTTTTATGAGGATGTAGGGTTAACAAAAATTGTTAGAGAGGGTATAGGAAAAGAGAAAGTGGTATATCATTTTTCAAACATTAAAGATGCTGCTGCAAAGCGTATTTTAATAGCGCATAAAAACATCAAATTAAAAATACAATTAAAAGAAATTTAAGATGAAAAAGATAATTTTAGCAACTCTATTTTTTGCTTTTTCTATTATAATTTTTGCACAATCTAAAGTAAACCCAGGAATACGTTTGGGGTTAAATAGTGCTAACATTTCTAATACTAGTTTAGAAGATAAACTTGGACTTAATGGGGCTTTTTTTCTAGATGTTAGGTTCACAAAATTTTATGCTTTACAACCAGAAATAGCTTTTTCTAGTCAAGGCGGAAAATCTTCTAATGGAGGAGAAGATTTGAATATAAACTATATTTCTATAGCCGCAGTAAATAAATTTTATATAGCACCTAAACAAGGATTTCATTTTATTTTGGGGCCAAGTTTAGATTTCGACTTTGATAATAATTTCATCAATATAGTTAATGATACAAATGAGTCTGATGTTACGCCAATAGATTTATCTTTGCTTTTTGGAATAGGGTATGAATTTCCTTTTGGACTAATAATAGAAGCGCGTTACAAACAAGGTCTTATTAATATAGATTTGTTTGATGATTTTTTTGACGATTATAATGATAATAATACAAGTTTAAACAATGTTTTTCAAGTAGGTGTAGCTTATAAATTTAAGATTTAAAATATGTTGATAGAAGGATTATATAGTATAGAAGATTTTGCAGGAGAAGAAGGAACTGTAAATGCAACTATAAAAATTTATAAAGAGCATGTTATTTTTAAGGGTCATTTTCCTGGAAATCCTGTAATGCCAGGGGTTTGTATGATTCAGATTATAAAAGAACTTACAGAGAAAGCAACAGGAAAGCAGTTGTTTTTATCCGTATCTTCTAATGTTAAATTTATGGCAATCATTAACCCAGAAAAGAATGATACTCTTAAACTTACTATGGTAATTACAGAAGTAGAGGATGTTATTAAGGTTAAAAATACAACCTCTTTTGAGGAAACACTTGCATTAAAATTAAGTGCAACCTTTAAAGTTATAAGTTAATATGAAGTTTTTCATAAGTGGTATATTTTTAACACTAAGTTTTCTTAACCCTAATTTGTCTGAAATTAGAAACAATTTTATATTGGCAAATGATAGCAAAGAGGTTTCGGAAAAATTGTACACTACTCTGGAGTACATAACTAAAGAAAGTAAACCTATTTTGGTAGCTTATAAAGGAGCAACAGCTACTTTAAAAGCAAAGCATACTAAAGGAATAAAGCAAAAAAAGAGTTTCTTTAAAGAAGGGGTAGCGTATTTGGAATTTTCTATAGAGAAGGCTCCGAACAATATGGAGATACGTTGCCTTCGTTTAAGTGTGCAAGAGCATTCCCCAAAAATTTTAAAATACAAGAAAAACATAGAAGAAGACAAGCAATTTTTACTGGATAATTTTAAAACAACTACAGATAAAACAGTTAAGAAGTTTGTTAAAGATTATGTTTTA
>ENA-ORXM01004559-ORXM01004559.1-marine-metagenome-genome-assembly--contig:-NODE-4559-length-11988-cov-3.409034_pt1 | contig 11988 bp, 10 predicted proteins | sample MGYA00237867_ERZ511480 | MGnify/ENA primary metagenome ERZ511480 (study PRJEB26309, sample SAMN06266103) | marine metagenome | isolation source: Algal blade | place: United Kingdom:Sidmouth, United... | reverse complement strand
GATTGAGAATATCGCTTTCAATTTCACCATCTTTCAATCGAATAATTCGGTGCGCATGTTCTGCAATATCTGGTTCATGAGTCACTAAAATAACTGTATTTCCATTGTTATGAATTTCTTCAAACAAAGCCATAATTTCAATTGAAGTTTTGGAATCTAAATTACCTGTCGGCTCATCTGCCAAGATGATAGACGGATCGTTGACCAAAGCTCTAGCAACAGCCACCCTTTGTCGCTGTCCTCCTGACAATTCATTCGGTTTGTGATGTACCCTATCTCCTAAACCGACCGATTCTAAAACTCGTTGTGCTTTTGCCAAACGCTCTGATTTTTTCATTCCAGAATAAACCAAAGGCAAAGCAACATTTTCTAGAGAAGACAAACGAGGAATCAAATTAAAGGTCTGAAAGACAAAACCAATTTCTTTGTTTCTAATTTCCGCCAGTTCATCATCTATCAAAGTAGAAACATTTTGGTCATTTAACAAATAAAGCCCTGAAGAAGGCGTATCCAAACAGCCCAACATATTCATCAAAGTTGATTTTCCAGAGCCCGAAGGTCCCATCAAAGCAACATATTCATTGCGCTTAATATTTAAGGTAACACCTCTAAGGGCATGCACTACTTGCTCGCCCATTTGATAGCTTTTCTTGACATCTTGGATGTCTATAACTCGTTGCATAAGGTTATTATTTAGGTACAAATTCTAAAGAAACAGAATTGATGCAATAACGCACACCAGTAGGTGGAGGACCATCGTTAAAGATATGTCCCAAATGACTTTCACAAGCCGAACACACCAATTCTACTCGTCTCATTCCATGGCTATTGTCTACTTTTTGTGTAATTTTTGCCGTTTCTAACTCTCCCCAAAAGGAAGGCCAACCACAACCAGAATGATATTTATTACTAGAATCAAACAAAGGCGTTTTACAAGCATTACACAAGTAAGTTCCTTCTGCTTCTGTTTCATAATGTTCTCCTGTAAAAGCACGCTCTGTAGCTGCTTGTCTTAATACTTTATATTCTAAGTCAGAAAGTTGCGCTTTCCATTCTGCTTCTGTTTTTTCTATCTTTTTCATTGTTTGTCGTTTTGCTTTTTATTATAATCATTATAACAACAAAAAGTAATAATCGTTCTATTCTTAACATAGATATAAGAATTGCTATAAAACTATACCCATTGCTCACCAATAAATATACAATTGTATATTTATATTTTGGTTACAAAATCGACAAAAACAATGGAACAACTAGACGAACACCTAAGTGGCGTAATTCAGCCCTCCCCTCCAAGCTTTCTACAGATCGGGCTTACCTTCCTTATTTACTTTGCTCTTTTAATAATAGGTTTTGTTATCTATTTTGCTGTATTTGAATCTTTTGGTTTATTTACTTTTTTAGAGCAAGCTCAAAGAAACATTAACCTTCCTATCAAGTCCATCGTCATACTTTCAGCTTTAGAACTTATATTTTTACTATCCAATTATTACTTACAAGGTCGATTATATGACTTGTTCAACCAATCTGTACTCAAAGCAATCTTAATTCCTGTTCTATTTTGGGGAAGCATTATATTACTTGCTCTTTTATATGACATCAATCAAGGTATTCCTCTAAATCCATTGATAGTTTTCATGCGTATAAGTACTATACTAATTGGATATACCGCACTTTCTTTAATCATCGCTTTTTATTTTAAACATCAAAACCGCAGTAAGTATTATGGTGCACTATTTTTGCATTGGTTCATAATAACTACTCTTTTTTATACTTCTGCCCATCTACTTTAGAATAAAAATTTAATTAACATTTTGAAGTGAACAAATCTGCTTAAAAAGCATTATTTTTATACAGAATCTCTATTAATTTTAAATCATTTCAATGAAAGTTATATCTGCCCTAAGTCTCTCCATTTTACTCCTTATTCTAACTACTTCTTGTGAAAAAGAATTCTTACCAGAGACCACCTACGATGGTCCCGAATTAGTAGTAGAAGGTTACATTACAGAAGGTCCCAATGCTTTGCCTCCTTATGTTATTCTAACCAAAAGTATTGAATATTCGTCTAGTATTGGCAGTGATATTTTGACTGATATATTTGTACACGATGCTGAAGTAACTATTTCTGATGGCAACAACAAAGTACAATTACAAGAGCTATGCGTGAGTGATTTGCAAGCCTTGCCTCCTTTTCTAAGAAATGCCATCCTCCAAGCTATCGGAATTCCCAATGTTAATTTTGATTCTACAGGTTTTGATATTTGCATTTACACCGACCTTCTAGGTATTGTAGGTTTGGGTGTAAATGTTCAAGAAGGTGGAACATATGACTTAGAAATCAAAACAGACGACTTTAACACCGTCACAGCAACAACAACAATTCCATATCATGTCCCTATTGATTCTCTGACGTACAGAAATCATCCGAGTTATCCTGCCAACGATTCTTTAGTAGAGCTTGTAGCGCATTTCAAAGATCCTATTGGACCAAATTATTATAGGGGCTTTACTAAAAATAATGATCAGCCCTTCTACCCTTCTAGTACACAAGGAACGAATGGTTCAGTTAGTAATGATAAAATTTTTGAAGGACAAGCCTTTAGCTTTGGCGTTATTAGAGGACAAGATCCTTTTACCGATTTTAACTTTGATACCTTTGGTTATTTTTGGAGAGGTGATAAGGTTGTTTTTCGTGCCTCCAATATTGATTATGCCCATTTCCGATTCTGGCAAACCTTAGAGTACAATACGGGTTCTCAAGGTCCCTTTGGAACCTATACTCGTATTGAATCCAATATCAAAGGCGGCTTAGGCATTTGGGGCGGTATTTCTTATGATGAATATACTATAGATATTCCCGAATAAGCATATGAATAGTATAAAAGCTTCCTTAAAATCCTTAGTTTTGTGCAAAAATTAAGGGAATGAAATGCTACTCAATTCTATTCATATTATATCTTACTCACCCGCTCTATGCCCAACAAGACAGTATTCCACTGACCGATCACAGTGATACAATTGTCTTAGAAAAAAGCCGTTTGCCTGCCTTTGGCTTAGGGCATAATACTACTCATTTAGGAACAGAAGTCTTAAAAAATTACAGTAGTCGAAACTTAGCCCAAGTACTCCAACTAGAAAGTACTTTTTTTGTCAAAAACTATGGTCCAAGTGGTATTAGTAGCCTTTCTGGACGAGGTGGTGGTGCTAGTCATACGGCTGTATTATGGGAAGGATTCAATATTCAAAGTCCAATGTTGGGACAGGCGGATATTTCTTTGTTACCCACTCTTTTTGTTGATTATGTGGACATTCAATACGGGGGAGAATCTGCCTTATTTGGTAATAGTTCTATTGGTGGTGCGTTGCATTTGGGGACACAATCTACCTTTGGAAAGGGATGGCATTTTGAAGGAAATATTCACGGCGGAAGTTTTGAAAATTTTGGACAACAACTAAAGTTGAGTTACAGCAACGCTTGGTATACAGGCAGTGTGCGTTCCTTTTATCATAATGCTAAAAATAATTACCTCTTTAAAGATATCAATGCCTTTGGTTTTCCAAAACCCATCAAAGCGCAAAACAATGCCCGTTTACAACAATGGGGAATTTTGCAAGAACATAGCTTTAAAGTAAAAAAACAACAGTTTGGGCTCAAAGCTTGGTATCAAAACAGTCAACGCCAAATTCCTCCTCCTCTGTTAGTTAGTACTAGCAATGACTTCCAAAAAGACGAGTCACTTCGCCTTGTCGCTCATTGGAAAACTTACTTTGGAACACAAATTTGGAAAGCACGTTCAGCATTATTTTTAGAATCTTTGCACTTTCAGAGTGATGCTGTTAACTCTCTAAGTAAAATTCTAAGTTCCATTACAGAGGTCGAAAACAAATGGTATTTAAACGATTTTCATCATTTCAATTTTGGTTTAAATTACAGTTTCTATAAGGCAGTTTCTGGCGGTTACACACAAGATCCTCAGCAACATCGTTTAGCTATTTTTGGAGCTTATAAATTCACCAGCCCTCAAAAAAAATGGGTCGGCACTTTTTCTATAAGAGAAGAATTAGTCAATGGAACATTCATTACTCCTGCTGCATCTCTGGGAGCTGTATGGAAATTTTATAAACAATTCCAGTTCAACTTACACCTATCACACAATTATCGCTTACCAACCTTTAATGATTTGTATTGGAACACCTTAGGTAACAGTAATTTAAAGCCTGAATATAGTTGGAACAGTGAATTGGGCATTAGCCTTCCCTTATTACTAAAAAAATACAGCCTAAAAACAAGCCTGACAGGCTTCTGTAACTTGATTAATGACTGGATTTTATGGTCTCCCAATACGGCTGGTTTGTGGCGACCAAGCAATGTAGAACAAGTTTGGGCAAGAGGTTTAGAACTTAATGTTCAAGGAAAAATCAAGTGGAAAAAATGGCAATTAAAAACAGGATTAAATTATGCCTTTACCAAAAGTACTCGAACCAAAGGTGCAGAACAATCCACTCTCGGCAAGCAACTCATTTATACGCCCGAACACAATGCTAACGCCCAAATACAAATTCAATTCCGTCAAACTAGTTTGCTCTACCAACACAGCGTAACTTCTTTGCGCTATGTTGATAATGCCAATACTGAAATCCTTCCTCTGTTTCACGTTGGGCATCTTCGTTTGAGTCAAGACCTAAACTTCAAAAAAGCTTCAGCTAATCTTTACCTCCAAATCAATAATTTATTTGGGGAAGATTACCAAATTGTTAGTAATCGGGCGATGCCTTGGCAACAGTTTGAGTTGGGTCTTGGGATTCGGTTGTAAGGGAGGACCTAATATACTTTATTAACGTTGATGCATATGATGTGCATAAAACCATGCGACACAAAATTGGACTATTCTGAGAGCAAAACCATAGATTCTTGATAATAATTTGTTTTTAAGATTATCAAAATCTATGATTTTGCGTTATAAAACATGAGTGAAAGTGTAAAATATCCCCTAAGTTATGCATGACCATATGCGCTTTGTTATGGACAGTTTTATTCTTCTTCTTTTTCTTTCCAATAGATAATTTCCTTATGTTTGATGACAAAAGCGTAATTAACCCATTTGTAATCTTGTGAGAACCCATTTATAATAACTTTAATTGCTACTAACTTTTCTGTTTTAGCATTGTCATAGAACATTGATGATACATATATATAGCAAGAAGAAGGCAAGTGTTTTAAATTCTTCTTGTGATTTAGTTTTTTCTTAGGCTTGAGATAACAATTCTCATTCTTCTTTTTTATACCCCATCTTTTAGGGATGTATTTACCCTTATGTTTAGTTAATACAGGCTGTATTTTGCCATTTATGCTATTCTTTGCTTCTTTTTCATATAATTGAACTATTTCTTTGTAATAAGGTATAATAGGGGCAAATGTATAAAAACGACCTTGCCAAATTTGCCCATCAGAATACAAAATTTTATCCTTCAAAATAGGACGAACAGGATAAATACTATCCATAAAAAAACGCAAAGCAATTTTTTCATCTTCTAGTTTATCTTTTTTTTCTTGAGCAAAAGAAAATTGAGAGCATACAAAGAACAGCAATAATAAATAAATTATCTTACTCATAATTCAAGAATTTGAATTTGACGAAAATGCTTTTTAACCAAGTTGACATCCAATTCAAGATGCCTTTCTCCATGGGGATTATAAAGAAAGATGGTATTTCCTTCTACTTTCTCCAACGTATAGGCATGACCTTGAAACAGCTTTTGAGTTTTTCCACCAAAAGAAATCTCTTCTTCTTTTTCTCCTGTTCCAGTAGAGCTAAAAGTAGTCGGATATTGACAGTCAATAGATTCCTCTATTTTTTTCAATAAATCCTCGTTGGATAAAGAATTAGGGTCTAAACTTATTGTTTCTCTCCCCGTAAGAACGCCTAAAGCTTCATTAGTAGTCCCACCTTCAATATTATCGTAACCACCAAGTACTTGAGCATAAGCTTTTTCTAGAACAATCGCCCAAAGTTCATTATCTCCCAAGCCTTGATACTTGGGTTTTCCATCCTTATCTACCAAAACATTGGGACTTACTGTAATAATGGTAGGGGTTCTTTTTTTAGAGGTTCTACTTTCTCTTAAATGCAAGGTTACTTCATAATTTTCTCCATTTTTTTGAATAATGGAATTTTCTCCTTCAAATAATTCAGGGTGTGTTTTAGCCAAAGCAGCAGCAGAAGAAAGGTAATAACAATCTCCTGCCCCTCCTTGGTCAATATCATTCATATCAATAGCAGATTCATCGCCCAAGCCTTGGTTATATAAGGGCAATTTAGATAAATCCTTTTGCTCTAATAAAGCTTCATGTTCGTCTTTCGCCTCAGGTTCTTCATCTGAACAAGGAGAATCTTGTTCTCTTTCAGTCGTTTGTTTTAATCTTTCTTCCACCTTTTCTTTAAGAAGATTCATTCGCCCATCTTCTTTCCAATCATCTTGAATACGGTCTATTGTTTTTTTATACTGCTGTTTTAAATCTGGGTCCTTAATAATATTATCATAAATGTCATTTAATCCACCAGGGTTTTCTTTTAATAATTCTTCTAGTTTTTTTAGATGTTCTAAATCAATATCCTCTGTCAAAGAGGAGTTAACATTTTCTTCCACTAAAGAATTTCTAATAATACCTTCCAATTCTCTATATCTACGAAGTTTTGCACTTATTTGAGCTTGCCCTATATTAGGGTCTTTTTCCATTTTTCTTGTGAATATAATTAGGCGATTTTTTAAAATATCAAATGAAAATTTTCCACCGACATTAGGGCTTGGCAAACCATTTTTCCAATTTAGCTGGATTCCAAAGCAATTTAGAAGATAAGATTCATAATCTTCTTTATATTTCTTAATATCTTTGACTTTTGAATTTAATATCTCTATTCCTTTTGCCTTATCATGCTTTGTAACACTAACAGGAATATCTGAGGGAGGGCATTTAGGAGTAACTTCTTCCTCTGCCTCTTTTATGATAGGAATGATTATTTTTAATACAGAGATACATTCTTTTGCTTTAGTTATGTACTTTTTTTTTGCTACTTTAGAATCTACTTCCTTGTATGTAACAACAAAAGAAGCAAGCATTTTTTGTAATGCTTTTAGTTCTTGTATCAATTGAGGGCTAGGTTCTTGCATGGCTTTATGTTTTTTATTTGGTCTAATATATTTATAATATCCTTATACTCTAAAAAGTAATAACTCCTAACCATTTTTGAGAGCTATTGATAAGTAAATTTCTGCAATTCTACATAACATCGGTGTCTATACCGTGCGAAAGCTCAGAGATAATAAGAATAAGCACCCCCCGTGAGCAAAAGACGAGGCTCTTTATTCAGCCCTAAAGTAAACATTTTGTTATCGAACGTTCTTTTATAATACGTAGAAAATTCCAAATATAAAAGCTGTGGCTACAAACCAAAGTTTTATGAAGTTTAGTTTCTTATAATTAAGAAATTCCATTTTAGTATCGGAGAAGGAAATATAATCAGTTTGTTTAATTTCAGTACCTGCAATTATGTCACCAATTCTTTTAGATGGGCTTATAAGAACAACGAAAACTTCAATAATCCAAAGTGGGATTGTAATATTTCGAATGAGGCATTTGATTTCAGCTGCAGGAAGTTTAGTTTTTGAGTCAATAATAATTTGTCCCATATACCTTTTTGCTAAACTTCTACTATTTAAGGTATCTTTTAGAAGGTACAATACACTAATAGAAACCATAAAGAAAATTTCAAATAAAGTGGGAGTTAGAGTGTTATCCTGAAGCTTAGTTTTTATCATGAATGTCATAGGAAGAATAGCCAAAATTGTTAAAATCATAGTCATTAAAAAATGATCTAGTAGCATAGACTTTAATCTATCGATTGATGTTACTTTTTTTAAGGATAAGTTTTCTCTTTTGGGGAAGGGGGCATCAAGGATATTTTTATTCATAATTTCTATTGGAACATTTAGTTTTTATTTGAATTCAGCGTTAGGCTAAATAAGTTTTATTTTCTAAGTTTCAGATTGAAAAATGGTCGATAACATCGGTGTCTATACTGTGCGAAAACTAAAGGTAAGAAGAATAAGCACCCGCCAAGAGCAAAAGACGAGGCTCTTTATTCGGTCCTAAACTTGGATGGACATAAACACTTTGTTATATAGAGTTTTACTTTGATTTAACAATTTTCTGAATAAACGATGTTTTTTCTTTTAGATTTAAGATTTCGATAAAATAAAGACCTAAAGGAAGGTGGTTTAATTCAAGAGTTTCATTATTGCCAATTTGAGTTTTAGTTAATATTTTTTGCCCTAGGGAATTGTATAGATTTATTTCGTCAATTTGAGATACTTCTTTTGATGAAATAGATATGAAATTTCTGAAAGGATTAGGATAAATTTGAAGATCATTTTTATGTAGTTCTATTAATTCTTGATTAACAATATAACCATTTATATCATGTGATTCAAAAATGAATAAATGAAATTTAGCTAAAGAGTCTTCTATGCCATTCAAAATATCAGTTGAGTCTAAAAGCCCAACAGAAATTCCGATAGTGTGACAATTTGAATCGCGATAAAGATCTAACACATTATCATTCATAAAGCCAATATTAGAAGCATCATATCCCCAATAAAACGGTGTGGTTTTAGAATGAACAACTATTTCAAAGCTATTATTCATAATTCCATTTATACCTGTATAAGGGCGATAATCATTTTTTAAATCTCTATTTTGTGGGAAATAGACTAGACCATTCATTCCAGCACCTAAACTTAAACAGCTATAATTTTGACTATCTCTCTGAATACTTCTAATTTCCAATGAATCGAAAGAGGTTCCAGTTAAGTCTTGTTCTCCTAGAATTGAGTCTATTCCTATAGATGAATTAGGGAGTAATCCAAATTCGATTGTATCTGTATTTCCGTGAGTATCATATGCCCAAAACTTTATAGTAGAAGTTTGAGAATAAGAATGTAGTGAAAAAAATACGATAACTAAGAGAGTAAAATAAACCTGAGTTTTCATAATAAGCATCTTTTGGGTTTAAGTAAGGATTGGGGTTTAGTTTTGCAATTCTACCTAACGTCGGTGTCTATGCCGTGCGAAAGCTAAAGATAGAAAGAATAAGCACTCGACGGGAGCAAAATCGCAAGACGAGGCTCTTTCTACAGCCCTAAAGTCGGATGGACATAAACACTTTGTTGTGTGCTGGATTTTAATTAAAAATTAAGGATAGAGTGAATTAAGATATATAAATCTTGTTTATAAGCGATTCTCCGATTATTTCAATAAGTAAATTTCTTTGCTCAAAAATAGCTACAGACTGTTTGCGAGTCCAATTATTTATATTTAGAGAACCTGAAGAGTAATAATGCTTTCCATGTGCGAGAACATTTCTTAATTGAGTTATATTTTCTGTACCTAGTGTTTTATTTTGAGCTTTAATTTTTCGTTTAATTATTTGTAATTGGGGATCACCTTTTGCTCTATTTAGACTGTAGTAGTTTTCAAGCATATTTTTAAAACTAACTTCAAGGTCTGAATCTTCAGAACCATCTTTATTAAAATTCCCCTCTAAAAAAGCCCAAAGTAGTAGTATTTGATTTAGAGTATCATGTAAATTTGTAATGTTTATTAAATCATCAAGCAGGTTGACATTTTCTGTACTAATATCAGAATTTTCTGATAACAGTTTTAAGTACATAGTAAATCTATTGAAGGATTCAGTTGACATTTTATGGTGAGATTGACTTCTCACACTTTTTTGGCTGTAACCTTTCCATGTATGGAGACCACCTCCACCTTGAGGTATGATTATGTTGGGACTAGAAATTAATGTAGGGGTATAATATACTAATTCTAAACATAATTTCATTAAACGAGTAAAGTTAATATTTTTAGGATATTTGCTGACATATAAATATAAACAATCAATAAATATTGGGGCATAGTTGTATGTTAGAGATCTAATTGAATGAGGAAAAATTTGATCTTTTAAAACTAATGAACTTTCTTTTCCTAGGTCTGTATAGTTTTTATAGTTTGTAACTATAAATTCAATAGACATACCACAAATTGTTACTTCTTTTTTTATAGTGACACCATCAAATTGGATGTTTCCTATTAACCAAATTAAAAAAGGTGATTGTTGGGGAATCAATTTTTTCATCTTTAGAAATGATATTTTTTTAAAATTTAAAATAAAAAAAAATAACTCTATCTGTTTAAATAAACGACAATTGCTATATTTTTAGTTTATTACAAGTGGTTATTTTTCTTGCACACAACAACAAAGTATACACAACAAAAAAAATCCCTCAAAAGAAATTCTCTTGAGGGATTCTATATATTGATAACTATCTAAATAGCCTTATGTTTACAAAGAGTTTGGCAAGAAAGCTTTGTTCTTACGCAATGAAACTTTCACATACTGTTTAGCAGGTAATTTCAAATTTTTAGCGTTTGCTTTTTCTACTTGAGTAGATGTTTTGATTTGAGCCAAAGAATACTCCTTAGAGCCTGCTTTGTAAACACCAACCAAACGATTGAGTACATCTCCCATGACGGCAGAAAAATCTTCTGCGGCAATCATATCTGCTGCACCATCAATAGTCTCTACAGTATGGCAAACAACATCTAAAATAATTTCTCTGCTTTTGATTTTATTTTGAACATCTTGCGGAAGATTTGTCCACCAATATTGTAAGGTTTTGATATTGTCATTGGTAACATTTTCATCTCTAAGAAAGATATCAGCTGTAAAGGCTTGCAATTTTACAGGCACTTGTTTCACTAGACGAATATTTGTTGCATGTTCTCCTTCTTGTGGATTTTTTTGACCATCAATCAAAGTAGTACTAACGGTATATTTCATTTCCGTTTGTGCACCAATAATTTGTTCCAAAGTTTCCCCTGTATTTTCAATTTGGGAATCATTTAGTTTAGGATTAATATCTTTTTTGTCATTCGTACGAATCTTAGAAACTACTTCAATATCAATTTCGTTCGATTTGATTTGAGACTGTACTGGCTTGGGCAAACTATCCCACCAAGATTCTAACTCTTTGACATTCGCATCAGACAATTTGGCTTGCTTTTGTTCATTTTTGACACGAACCAAACGAATTTCATGCTCTTGAATTGGAACAGAAATCGTCATTTCTTCATCCGTTACAGCAGCCAAAGATGTATTTTTCAATCCTATATTTTCATTATTGGCAACACTATTATCATCAGTAGCAACGATTTGTGCAGCATCATTGGCACATCCAATTAGCAAGCTTGCTAAAAAGATAGTTAAAAAGATGTTATATATAAGTGTCTTCTTCATAATTTCTTATTAATAGTTACCAATAATACAGCAAAAACATTGCCAAAATCACTATTTCTTTAACAAACTTTTAACGGCATTAGCTGGGTGGATTAACTCCCCTGTAACTTTAGTATTACGTGTTTCTAGCCCTGTTTGTTTCAATATTTTGTAAGTAATGGGAATTAATAAATTTTTACGAAATATCCTTTTATTGTCAAAAGTAAACCTAACTCAAAAGAAAACCTGATAAAACAATTAAGCTTTATCAGGTTTAAAAATTCCGTCTGCCTCAAATATAAGAAATTATATGCTTATAGCATTATTCCTCTTCTGAATTAGCTTTGAAGGCATCCTGAGTTTCTTGATCAGCAGCTACTTTTTTAGCTTCTCCGCTGATCCCTTTTAATCTTTCTGCTTTTTGAGCATCTGTTTCAGCCATTCTGGCTTCTACTTGAGCTTGTTTAGCATCTAATTTTTCTTCGTATAATTTATCAGCTTCTTCCTGAGTCAAAGCCCCTTTCTTCACTCCCTTGAGCAAGTGAAGTCTGTAAAGAACACCTTTAAATCTTAAGATTGCTCGTGCTGTATCTGTTGGTTGTGCTCCTTTCTGAATCCAATCGATTGCTTTTTCATTATCAATATCAATTGT
>ENA-ORXM01004558-ORXM01004558.1-marine-metagenome-genome-assembly--contig:-NODE-4558-length-11989-cov-10.391454_pt1 | contig 11989 bp, 9 predicted proteins | sample MGYA00237867_ERZ511480 | MGnify/ENA primary metagenome ERZ511480 (study PRJEB26309, sample SAMN06266103) | marine metagenome | isolation source: Algal blade | place: United Kingdom:Sidmouth, United... | reverse complement strand
GGTTCAGATGGAACCAGAGGAGGCAAATCAATCAAGGAAGTTGGTGGTACTATGTTTATTCAAAACCCGGATGATGCTCGCTTTGACGGCATGCCCCGAAGTGCTATTAATGGTGGATTAGCCGATTTTATATTGACCGCAGCAGAAATGCCAAGTGAGTTAATTCAATTTGTATCACATCCTCAGTTTGCAAAAACGATTACTGGCGTTGAACTTGGAAAAAATTTAGAATCTATTGAGGCCTCTTGTGACGCACCCGATTTTAAATTGGGCGATGGGCACCTCTACCAAAATTAACACGCTTTACACTTTAAAAACCAAATGATCCGTAAAGGCATAATTGCTGCATCCTATTGGCGGTCCTTTTACGTTTAATCCTGTAAATAAACTAAATGCTGGAAGTATTATTTGCTGTTCTGTTATTTGATAACACGGTAATTTAATACATTGTCTCCCCTTACCTTTTATAGATACTCCAGGATGTGTGTGTCCTGAAATATAAAAATCGTCATCTTTTAAGGTTTTTGTGTGGTGTGTAAAAATAAATGGTGCTATAAAAATTGATGCATTTACAATTTCAATATTTAAATCTTCATACAATTCAAAGGCGGTTTTGTCGTGGTTTCCCTTTACCAATATCATTTTTAAAGCTTGATGCTTTTTCATCCATTCATGAAAAACAAATACATCTTCATTGGCTTCAGCATGGAATAAATCGCCGACAACCATAAGCGTATTCGGCTTAAAAAAATGAATTAAAGCATCTAATCGCTCTAAGTCTTTATGCATCACTTGTGATGAAATTGGAATGCCACTTCTCCTGAAATGTGCCGTTTTACCAATATGAACGTCAGATAAAATGAGCATTCTTTCAGCTTCCCAGAATATAGCGCGATGGTTGGTCAATAGTAATATTTCGCCTTTACAAATAATCGATTCGGTAACTATTCTCATAAATTAATCAATCCTTAAAGCTTGTTTTTGAATTCTCTGTATGCGTTTTTCTAAACTTTCATTACTCATGGCATTTCTTAAACTATCCACTTTTATTGGAAAACTTAAAGGTGTAAATGATTTAGCACGTTTTAGTACAATTTTGCTTTCTGAAATACGCTGAAATGCAGCTTGTAACCTAACTTCTTCCAACTGCTGATTAAAAACCTCGGTATATGCTTGGCGAAGTAATAAATTTTCTGGCTCATAATCCTCCAAAACTCTAAAAATTAATCCAGATGATGATTGCAAACTTTTATTATTCTGTCTGCTTCCAGGTCGGGATTGCACCACCAAACCAGCAATAACAGCAATATCTCTAAATTTTCGTGACGCCATTTCCGAGGCATTTATACTGGCCACAACATCTTCCATTAAATGTTCTTTTGAGAGTAAAGCCTCTATATTATTATCGTCAAGCGGAATGGATTGGTCGCTCAATAATTCAAATCCGTAATCATTCATGGCAATCGTAAAAGTTAACGGTTTAATTTTACTTAATCGATGCGCCATTAATGTAGCAATAACTTCATGCACCAAACGCCCCTCGAAAGGATACATAAAGAGATGATACCCTTCCTTAGTTTCAATCAATTCTACTAAAAACTCATCAGATTTAGGAATATGGGAATGGGCATCTTGTCTGGAAAGTAACGGATGCAAAAATTTGAGCTCGCGCTCCCTAATACCTGGATGTAAGGCATCCTCCAACTTTGCTCTCATAAAATGACTTAAATGTGAGGTTAGAGGCAATCGGCCTCCAGCCCAAGTTGGTGCTATGGCTTTTTTAACCTTACTGGATTTTACATATACTGTCATGTCCTTGATTTTTACCATTTCCAGAACACGCCCAGCCAATATAAATTTTGCTTTTGGTTTTAATTTTGAAATAAAATACTCTTCAATCATACCTACATAGCCACCCGATAAAAATTTTACACGCATCATGGCTACACTAACAATGGCACCAATGTTCATACGGTGCAACATACTTATACGCCTGCTCTTCACTTTATAAAGACCATCCTCATTAATGACCTTATGAAATTCCTCATAAGCACTTAGTGTTTTTCCACCTTGAATTATAAAATTTAAACACCAATTGAATTCATCTTTGGTTAAATACGAGAATACGTAGGTTTCTTTTAAAAGCAGATAGGTTTCTTCGGACTTAAAACCCTCGCCAACAGCCAATGTTACTAAAAATTGCACCAAAACATCATAGCACAACACCATAGGAATACGGTCTTCAATTTTGTTTTGTTTTACGGCTTCCTTGAGCGCAGCCACTTCTATAAGTTCCAAAGAGTGTGTGGGTACAAAGTATATTTTTGAAGTCTCATAAGGCGAATGGCCACTGCGCCCAGCACGTTGCAAAAAGCGAGCAACACCTTTTGCCGAACCAATCTGTATGATACAGTCCACAGGTTTAAAATCGACACCCAAATCTAAAGACGACGTACAGATAACGGCTTTTAAATTTCCTTCGGAAATACTGTCCTCTATCCAATGTCTTAATTTCAAATCAATAGACCCATGATGAATGGCTAGCTGTCCTGCCAATTCCGGTGCAGCATCCAAAATAATCTGATACCACATTTCACTTTGTCCGCGTGTGTTTGTAAATACCAAAGTGGTATTGTTTTCATAGATAATAGGAATGATTTTTGAACTCATGGAAGCACCCAAATGCCCAGCCCACGGTAAAACTTCTACTTCATCCGGCAATACGGAAACGATTTTGATTTTCTTTTTTTCCTTGGCGGTAATCATTACTTTCTTTTGACTTTCATAAGGAATTAAAACATCCATAGCCTGTTTTAAATTGCCGATAGTGGCCGTGATGCCCCAAATTTTAAGTTTTGGCGAAAGATTTAATAATCGAGCAATAACAAGTTCTGTGAGTACTCCACGCTTACTTCCCAATAACTCATGCCACTCATCAACAGCAATACACTTTGTGGTTTTAAACCAGCGTGAATTATTTTTTTGAGAAAACAGTAAATGCATGGTTTCGGGAGTGGTTAATAAGATATCTGGCATAAGCCGCTCCTGTTGGCGTCTTACCTTTTGTGGGGTATCGCCATTCCTAACTTCTACCGCCCAATCTAAACCAATATCATCTACTGCCGCTTTCATGGCTCTTGCCAAATCTTTGGCAAGGGAGCGTAAAGGACTAATCCATAGTAACTTTAAACCCTTTTTATAGGCATCGGGCTTATTTAAATAATCGATAATTACCGCTAAAAAAACGGAATATGTTTTACCAAATCCGGTGGGAGCCACAACCACACCACTATGACCCGAACTATATTTTTTCCAAGTTTGTAGCTGAAATTGAAACGGTTGTTGGTCTTTTTCCGCTAAATAATTTTCAATAATTTGATACCCTTCTGACACTTCAAACTTTCCCATTATGATGCGTTTATGAGTTCTTTAACTGAGGCTATGGTATCAATATCGTCAACCTTTTTATCGCGTCGCCACCGCTTAATTCTAGGAAAACGTAAAGCCACGCCCGATTTATGCCTATTGCTTAACGCAATGCCTTCAAAAGCAATTTCAAAAACCAACTCGGCTTTCACCGTTCTTACAGGGCCAAATTTTTCTATGGCGTTTTTATTAACCCATTTTGAAACTTCTGTAATCTCCTTATCGGTTAAACCGGAATATGCCTTAGCCACCGTCACTAAACCATCATCTTTTTTTACTGCAAAGGTATAATCTGTATATTTTGAACTTCGCCTACCACTACCCTTTTGTGCGTAAATCATAACCACATCAATGGTTAGCGGGTCTACTTTCCATTTCCACCAATCGCCTTTTTTACGACCTACATGATACGGCGATTTTTTCTGCTTTAGCATTAAGCCTTCGCTATTAATAGCTCTGGCTTCTTCTCGGACGGGCCGCAATGCTTCCCAATCATCAAATTCAATAATTTGAGATAACTTTAAATGTGCTGGTAATTCAATACTCGAAAATATTTTTTCTAAATAGTTTCGACGCTTTTCCAACGGAGATGTTCTTAAATCCTCGCCATTATATTCTAATAAATCATAGGCATAAAAACCAATGGGCACCTCTTCCAATAATTTTTTTGAAATGTTTTTCCGATTTAATCGTTTTTGTAAATCATTAAAAAGCAATACACTATTATCTTTTAACGCTAAAATTTCGCCATCCATAACAAAATCAGCTTCAAACTGTTGCATGATAGATTCAATTTCTGGAAACTGACTGGTTACTAATTCTTCTCCGCGAGACCAAATATAAATTTCGCCATTACGTTTTACCACTTGCCCACGAATACCATCCCATTTATACTCCACTTGCCATTCATCAGGGCGTCCTAAATCATCTAATTCTTTTTCCAAAGTATATGCCAAACAAAACGGATAGGGTTTGGAATTATCGTAATTAATGTGTTCGCCTTGTAATAAATCTTCAAAAGAAATCGTATTAATATCCCAATTTCCAATAATACTATGCATTAATTGATTGGCATCAATACCAGATAATTTAGCCAAGGCATTAACCAAAGTTTTTTTAGAAACTCCAATTCTGAAACTTCCTCCAATCAATTTATTAAAAATAAGACGTTCTTGCATTTGTAATCCTGACCATGCATTAAGGACATATGCTTTTTTCTCCTCTTCCGTTTTCGCTTTTAAAGCTATCACATCTTCCATCCAAGCAGTAAGTGATTTTTCAATTTTATGAGTGGGCTCGGGTAATAAAAGCGCTAGAGTTTCGCCCAAATCCCCAACGGTACTGTAGCTTTCTAAAAATAACCATTCTGGAAGTTCAATAATGTCTTGGCACCACTGTTTCATCAACGTTGATTTTACTGGTCGTGGTGGGCGCTTACCTGTAAATATGGAGATAAGCCATAATTTATCTTTTTCTGATGCTTTTTGCAAATAATCAACCAATGCCTGAATTTTAGCATTGGTTTTATTCGTAATTTCTATGGCATTTATTAAAGTAACGAAGTTTTTCATGCGCTTGCTATTTTAGTTTCAGCATCATTTAATTCCTCTTCGCCATATTCTGTTTTCACTTCCGCGGAAGGAATTCCTATTTCATTCAAGTATTTAGAAAAAGTAGCTTGTGAACCGTGCGTTACATAAACCTTTTCGGCTTCTGTAGCTTTTACAGCACTTAATAATCCGTCCCAATCGGCGTGGTCGCTAATGGGGAATCCAGCGTCTACTGCTTTCCATCGTCTGTTTCCTCGTATTTGCATCCAACCAGAACAGATAGCCGTTGCTGCATTGGGTATTCGTTTTAACATTCGCGAACCCATTAATGCTGGTGGCAGAATTACAATTTTGCCTTCTATTTGTTTTTTATCGAAATCTGCATTAATTAAAGTGGTTTTTGGTAAGTCTATGCCCGAACCGATTATGGCATTATTCAAATTATTAATGGCATTGTGAACATACATTTCATCAACACCTTCCAAAAGTTTCATAATCCGTTGCGATTTTCCTAAGCTATATCCAAAAAACACACTCGTTCTATTATGCGATTTATTATTGGCTATCCAATCGTGCATTTGCTTTTGTAAAACATCTTCTGGCAACCATTTATAAATGGGTAATCCAAAGGTGCTTTCGGTAATAAATTCATGACATTTTATAGGTTCGAACGGAATCGTTAAATTATCTGAAGTGGTTTTATAATCGCCCGTAAAAACCACCACAAAACCTTTATATTCCAATCGTATCTGTGCAGAACCGATAATATGTCCCGCAGGATGAAAACTCACTCTCACACCATTGACCAATAAAGGTTCATCATAACCAATACTTTCAATACTTATATCAGCACCAATACGGTGTTTTATAACAGCCTTAGAATGATTATGACATAAATAATGTTTCATACCAGAACGCGAATGGTCGGCGTGCCCATGAGAAATAATAGCATAATCCACAGGAAACCAAGGGTCTAAATAAAACTTCCCTGGAATGCAGTAAATGCCTTTTTTTGTAAATCGGATTAATTTCAAATTTTCAATTTTTTCTTAAAATTACAAATTCAACAGCTACATATTAACTGATATAAATCAATTATTTGCTTTATAACGTCTTTCAGATTGAAAAAAATGAAATTTCTAAATGCATTAAAATTTATGTTTTTCAAGTCAATGTTAGAAGTTTAATTAAATTAAATTTAGATGAACAATAAAAACACTGATTATGAAAGCGAAAAATGAAAAAGCATACAATTCTGAAATTACAAAAGAAGATAAAAATACATTAGGCGATAAGGCTGAGAATTTAAGGCCAGATGGCGGGCAAGATAAACACCTAAAAAAAAGAACTAAAGATGTAGATTTTTCAGGAGAAGATTTAGATATTCCAGGCAGAACATCATCTAAAAAAAATATTAATGCGACATTGAATGATGAAGAAAACAGACATCACAGCTTAGGAAGTAGTGATAATGAAAACTTGGAGTTGGATATTAACAAAAAGGATGCGTAATATATGAAAGCATCTGATTTATTTATTAAAGCATTAGAAAACGAAGGTGTAGAATATATTTTTGGACTTCCTGGAGAAGAAAATTTAGATATTTTAGAATCCATAAGAAAGTCTAAAATAAAGTTTGTATTAACCAGGCACGAACAAGGTGCTGGGTTTATGGCAGCAACTTATGGCAGACTTACAGGGAAACCTGGTGTATGTTTAGCGACTTTAGGCCCAGGAGCTACAAATTTGGTAACTACGGCTGCGTATGCACAACTAGGCGCTATGCCTATGGTCATGATTACGGGTCAAAAACCCATTAAAAGCAGTAAACAAGGAAAATTTCAGATTATTGATGTTGTAGAAATGATGCAACCTCTCACTAAATATACCAAGCAAGTTACTCATGGCGAACATATTCCTGCCATGATTAGAGAAGCGTTTAGAGTGTCTAGTGAAGAACGTCCTGGAGCTGTTCATATCGAATTTCCAGAAGATGTTGCACAGGAAAATATTGAAAATCCAAAAATATTTGATGTTGTAGATTATAAAATTCCCTATGCAGGAAAAAAGGTAATCAACCATGCTGCTGAAATGATTCAAAATGCAAAAAAACCACTTTTACTTATTGGCGCTGGAGCAAATAGAAAACGTGCAAGTAAAGCGTTAACGAAGTTTGTAAACACCTTACAAATTCCGTTTTTCAATACGCAAATGGGAAAAGGTATTATTGATGAACGTCATCCTTTATATTTAGGAACTGCTGCCCTTTCTGATGATGATTTTTTACATGAAGCCATTCATAAAGCAGACCTTATTATAAATGTTGGTCATGATACCATTGAAAAGCCACCATTTATTATGGAGCCTAAGGATGACCAAAAAGTCATTCACGTAAATTATTTTCCAGCAGAAATTGACCAACTATATTTCCCACATTATAACGTAATTGGCGATATTGCTGGTAGTGTAAATAACTTGTGTGATGCTTTGAAACCACATGCAAAATCTTGGAATAACGATTTGTTTTTTAAAGTAAAAGATAATGTCTGTTCACATTTGAGTAAATATGAAGAAGATAACCGATTCCCTATTTTACCACAGCGCTTAGTAAAACTTGTTAGAAATATATTACCAGAAGATGGTATTATCACTTTAGATAATGGAATTTACAAAATTTGGTTTGCAAGAAATTATCCAGCTTATGTTCAAAACAGTTTAATTCTTGATAACGCTTTAGCCACTATGGGTGCAGGTTTGCCGTCTGCTATAATGGCAAAAGAGTTACACCCTGATAGAAAAGTAATATCCGTAAATGGAGATGGTGGATTCATGATGAATTCACAAGAAATTGAAACTGCCGTAAGATTACAATTGGATTTAGTGGTTATTATCTTAAATGACAACGCATATGGAATGATTCAATGGAAACAAGAAGGCGAAGGTTTTCCGAAATACGGATTAGAATATAAAAATCCTGATTTTGTAAAATATGCTGAAAGTTTTGGTGCGACAGGTTATCAACCAAAATCGGTAGCAGATTTTACTACTGATTTGGAAACCGCCTTAGATGCATCAGGTGTGCAAATTATAGATTTAGCGGTAGATTATTCGTTAAATCATGAAATATTAAATGTTATAATTAAAGAATTTTCAAAAAATATTAAATAATGAGTTCAGTAACCACAATAAATCCAGCTACAGAGGAATCTATTAAAACGTATAATCGTTTGCAAACATCTGAAGTCGTATCAAAAATAGAAAAAGCAAATTCCGTTTATAATTCATGGCGACATACAAGTTATGATGAGCGTGCAAAATTAATGAATGCGCTAGCAGATATTTTTGATAAACGAAATGAAGAATATGCACAACTGGCGACTCAAGAAATGGGAAAGACGATTGTTCAAGCTAGGAAAGAAATTGAAAAATGTGCTAAGATTTGTCGGTATTATGCAGATCATACAGCAGATTTATTAGCTAATGAAAACGTTAAAACTGAAGCTCACAAGAGTTACGTTACATTTCAACCGTTAGGTGTTATTTTGGCTATAATGCCGTGGAATTTCCCGTTTTATCAAGTGATACGATTTTTAGTCCCAGCTTTAATGGCAGGAAATACGGGTATTTTAAAACATGCCTCAAATGTGCAAGGTTGTGCTTTTGCTTTAGAGAAAGCGATAGAAGATGCAGGATTTCCAAAAGGCATTTTTAGTAATTTGAATGTGAGTTCAGATGTTGTTGAATTGATTATCGAAAACAAACATATAGTTGCTGTAACTTTAACAGGAAGTGCACCTGCAGGTCAATCTGTAGCATCAATTGCTGGTAAAAACTTAAAGAAAACTGTTTTGGAATTAGGAGGAAGTGATGCTTATGTGATTTTAGATGATGCCGATTTAGAAAAAGCTACAGATTTAGCAACACACGGGCGTTTACAAAACAATGGACAAACTTGTATTGCAGCAAAACGATTCATTGTTTTAGAACCTATTTATGATAATTTTCTAAAATTATTTACAGAGAAGATGAAGGCTGTAAAAATGGGAGAACCTACTGATGAAAACACATATTATGGTCCTCTAGCTAGAATGGATTTAAGAGATGAATTGCACGAACAAGTTGAAAAAACAGTTAGCCAAGGTGGTAAACTTGTTATTGGTGGAGAAATTCCCGATATAAAAGGCGCTTATTATCCAGCAACTATTTTAGCAGATTTAGAGTCTGGAATGGAAGCTTTTGATGAAGAATTATTCGGCCCTGTTGCATCAGTAATTAAAGCCAAAGATGAAAACCATGCAATTAAATTGGCTAATAACTCTAAGTTTGGTCTAGGTTCTGGTGTAATTACTGAAAATAAAGAACGCGGCGAAAAAGTAGCTTTACAACTTGAAGCTGGAAATAGTTATGTAAATAAATTAGTAGCATCAGACCCTAGATTACCATTTGGAGGTATAAAAACGAGTGGTTACGGTCGTGAACTTTCTGGATATGGCATTCGTGAGTTTACAAATACTAAAACGATTTGGATAGATTAATTCATCTTACTTTCATAATAAAAAAAACGCTCACTGAAAAGTGAGCGTTTTACTTATAATTTTCTAATAAATTATCTTACTAATTTCTTATACTTGATTCTTTTAGGCATTAAATCACCACCAAGTCTTTTCTTCTTATTTTCTTCATAATCAGAAAAACTACCTTCAAAAAAGTATACTTGAGAATCGCCTTCAAAAGCCAAAATATGTGTACATATTCTATCCAAAAACCAGCGGTCATGACTGATAACGACCGCACAACCTGCGAAGTTTTCCAAACCTTCCTCCAAGGCTCGTAATGTATTAACATCCAAGTCATTTGTAGGCTCATCCAAAAGTAAAACATTACCTTCTTCTTTAAGAGTCATAGCCAAATGTAAGCGGTTACGTTCACCACCAGAAAGCAGTTTTACTTTTTTATTTTGCTCACCACCAGAGAAGTTAAAACGACTTAAATAGGCTCTAGAATTTACTTCCTTGCCACCCATTAAAATCAACTCTTGTTCATCACTAAAATTTTGCCAAATGGTTTTTTCAGGATCTATATTGGAATGTTTTTGATCTACATAAGCCAATTGTGCAGTATCTCCAACAATAAACTCGCCTTTATCTGGTGTTTCCTCGCCCATAATCATTCTGAAAATAGTGGTTTTACCAGCACCGTTTGGTCCAATGATACCAACAATTCCCGCTTGCGGTAAGTTAAAGTTTAAATCATCATACAATAATTTATCTTCATAACCTTTAGCAACACCTTTAGCTTCAATAACATTGGTTCCTAAACGCGGCCCGTTAGGAATAAATATTTCAAGTTTTTCATCAAGTTGTTTTTGATCTTGACTCATTAACTTATCATAATTTTTTAAACGCGCTTTTTGTTTTGTCTGGCGACCTTTAGCTCCTTGTCGCACCCACTCCAACTCGCGTTCTAATGTTTTCTGACGTTTGGAAGCTGTTTTACCTTCCTGAGCCATACGCTTCGATTTTTGATCTAACCAAGATGAATAATTTCCTTTCCAAGGAATACCTTCTCCACGATCCAATTCTAAAATCCAACCTGCTACATTATCCAAAAAGTACCTATCGTGCGTTACGGCAATTACAGTTCCTTTATATTGTGCTAAATGATGCTCTAACCAATGTACAGATTCTGCATCCAAATGATTGGTAGGTTCATCTAAAAGTAATACGTCTGGTTCTTGTAAAAGCAAGCGACATAACGCGACACGACGACGCTCTCCACCAGAAAGCACACCAATTTTCTTGTCCCCATCTGGCGTTCGTAACGCATCCATGGCAATTTCTAATTTGGTATCCAATTCCCAAGCATTTGAAGCATCGATTTGATCTTGAAGTTCCGCTTGACGGTTCATCAATTTTTCCATCTTATTCGCATCAGAATATACTTCTTCCAATCCAAACTGATCATTAATTTTATTGTATTCATCAAGAATAGCAACTGTTTCCGCAGCACCTTCTCGAACAATTTCCATAACTGTTTTATCTTCGTCAAGCTTTGGTTCTTGTTCTAAAAACCCAACTGAGTAGTCTTGAAGAAACGTAACATCGCCCTGAAAATTTTTATCCACACCTGCTATAATTTTCAGCAACGTCGATTTACCAGAACCATTAAGACCTAAAATTCCAATCTTGGCTCCATAAAAAAAGCTTAAATAAATATTTTTTAAAACAGGTGTATTCGCACCAGGAAATGTCTTAGTTAACCCAGACATTGAAAAAATTACTTTTTTATCGTCACTCATATATTTAATTATTATTTGATGGTAATTAATTAGTGGTTTTGAGATTTTTAATTATAATCCTAAAAATCGTAAATACTTAAACCCTTCCTTTTAAAGCATTAAAAACCCATGCAATAGCCAAAAAGCCAATACCTACGGTTGCAAAACCCCAACCAGCAACATCATTATATCTGTATGCGCCCATTAATATAAGTAGAACGCCCATAATAATCATTAACATGGTTGCCCAAGCTAATACTGTATTTTTATTCATTGCCATAATCTTTTTTTATTGGTTTGTCTAAAAGCAAATATCGGTGTTTTAAACAAAAAAACATTCAAAAACAGATGCATTTTAAATATTAATGAGATAAATAATTTAGTTTTTTTAAAAGATTTATTTAAGATTAACTTTTTGATTGCTTTCTCAAATATCTTTATTAAATAAAAAGAAATGGTTTGTACTCTAAGTAAAGTAAATTTCTGAGTTAGAAACTTACAAAATTAAATTCTCTATTTTAAAATACTTCAAAAAAAATTTAAGAAACTATAGCGCAATTTGATAAACTACCTAGTATTTTTAACTTATTTTAAAATCAATGAATTAAAATTTGTAACCAATACCTATTTGAATATTTCTATTTTTTGCATCAAAACCAGTGGCGTTATCAAAAACATTTTTAATCCCGTAGTTATATCTTAGATCTACAAATAAGGCATAGTTAATTTTGTAATC
>ENA-ORXM01004555-ORXM01004555.1-marine-metagenome-genome-assembly--contig:-NODE-4555-length-11995-cov-3.396963_pt1 | contig 11995 bp, 10 predicted proteins | sample MGYA00237867_ERZ511480 | MGnify/ENA primary metagenome ERZ511480 (study PRJEB26309, sample SAMN06266103) | marine metagenome | isolation source: Algal blade | place: United Kingdom:Sidmouth, United... | reverse complement strand
GTTTCTATAAATGGCAAAAAATTAAAAATATTTATAGGTGGGTTCATTTTTAATCACAGTTCATACATTGCACATATAATACATGTAATATGTAATAAATTTCTATTTTTAAAAGTAAGGGGGTTTTTCTTAATTATTTCATTTTTTCTATCAAAAATAAGATCATTACTATCTAGATAATACTGACCATAATTAGAACTCACAGATCCAACTGCATATAAAATATCTTTATCTAAATCATAACTAGCTTTGGCGCTTAAGAGTTCAGAGTTTGGAGAGAGAACTTCGACAGCATCTTCAAGGTAAACCATATTCTCACCTTCAAGATCAAACTTACCTTTATTAGATTTCAAAATAATTTCTTGATTATCTTTATAAAATGTAGCTCTTGGATTAATTAAATTTCCAGACTTTAAATTGTGATGATCAACTTCTTCGGCCTTAATATTATATTCTGGTTTATTATCTTTGGTTTGATAGAAGTCTAATTCTAAAAATTTTTCAAATTTCTGACTACTATTTGATTTAGCTATTTGCGCTCCGGCCTCACTCTTGACCATGACTCCGCCCATGATCATCAACACATGAACGATGAGAGAAATAGTTAAACACACTGCAATAAAAAACTTCATAATATATATCTACATTTTGACGGTAATTTCTTAATTATGTAACCTTATAATTCGTTAATCTTGATTATTTTGCTCAAGGGATTTTGTGGAATCAGCTAAAGAACTAAAAATTGTCGCCCTAAAAAAGCAAATTGGAAAATTAACTCCTATGATGGAGCAATATCACGATATAAAGATCAAGTATCGTGACCTTATCCTCTTTTTTAGAATGGGGGATTTCTATGAAGTATTCTTTGAAGATGCTGTCATTACCTCGAAAGTTCTAAATATTGCTCTTACTAAAAGAGGAAAAATTGCTGGTGAACCGGTCCCTATGGCAGGTCTACCTCATCACAGTGCTAGTGCTTATATTGATAAAATTACAGCTGCTGGACTCAGAGTGGCAATTTGTGAGCAAGTTGAGGATCCAAAGCTAGCTCAAGGGATAGTTAAACGTGCCGTGACTCAAATCGTTTCGCCGGCCCTTCCTTATGATCTTGAAAAAAATAAATCAACCTTACATCACTTTCTAGCCTCCTTTACCAAAAATGAAGATAGTTATTACCTATCTATTATTGATTTCACTACTGGAGATTTCCTGGGCCTAAAATGTCCAACGCAACAAGAACTTATTGACCAAATAAAACTTTATAATCCCAAGGAATTTTTATTATATTTTGACCAACTCGAAAACTTTGAAGAGTTAAGTTCAGTACTTAAAAACCAAGAAGTTTTAACAACTTATATTAGTAAAGATTTTTTTGAAGAAAAAAACACATTACATTTCTTAAAATCAGTTATTCCACTTTATAAAAAAGATAAAATTTTAATGGATGAACCTCATTTTATCAGCTCCATCAGTGCTTTGAGTTATTATTTAATATCAACTCAAACAGAAGAAGTTATACTTCATATTAAGCCCTTTAGATTTTTAAATAATACAAATAAGTTAAAAGTCTCTTATCAAACTCTAAATTCACTAGAAATTATTACTAATAAATCATCAAACAAATCATCCTTGATTCATTTTATAGATAAAACAAAATCATCAATGGGCTCCAGGAAATTACATGAATTATGCCTTAATCCTTCGATGGATTTATCTGAAATAAATAAAAGGCATGACCTTATCGAATATTTTACTTCCCAAGAAGATCAACTCGTTCAATTAAGAACACATTTACAAGAACTAAGAGATCTTGATCGAATTTTCGCAAAGCACTCTACGAATAAAATTCAAGGTTTTGATTTAATAAATTTAGCAAATGCAATAGATTTATACTTTGATATTAATAAGCTTTTTGATTTCAATGAAAAATTGCTGCCAATGTCTCTTTCTAAAACTCAATCATCAAAGCTAAAGAGCTTTGCTAGACAAGTCAGCAAAGCAATTTGCAGTGAACCTGGTTCAGTATTATCAAAAGGGAATCTAATTTTAGCTGGGTTTAATGAAAAAAGAGATGAATTAAAAAACATTGAATCTAGTGTCGTCAGTAAAATTAATAAGCTTCAAGAAAAATATAGAAAGAAATTTGGTATCTCCACATTAAGAATCAAGTCTAATAATATTGCTGGGTATTATGTTGAAGTTCCAAAATCAAAGTCTCATCTTATTGGTGATGCTTTAATAATGAGGCAAACTTTGGTTAATTCACAGAGGTTTTGTTCTCCCGAGTTAGATAAAATACAGACTAAACTCGAAAACGCTGAAGTTGAATTATTAAAAATCGATAATGAAATCTTTGATTCGTTTACAAAGAAGATTCAAGAAAACTTAATCCTCTTCAGAAAAGTATCTGATTATTTAAGCTATATAGATGTATTTCAAGGACTAAGTTGGTTAGTGATTCAGGAAGATTTTACCAGGCCTACATTTCATGAGAACAAAAAAATTAATTTAAGCGAGGTATGGCACCCACTAGTAAAAAAAGTACTTAAATCTGATTTTATTCCTCACAATGTTACCTTAGATGAAGAGAACTTCTTAGGTCTCATCACTGGTCCAAACATGGCAGGGAAAACTACTGTCATGAGAGAGGTTGCTATTGTTCAATTTCTAGCTCAAATTGGCTCCTTTGTGCCAGCACAAAAAGCTGAAGTTCCCATTTGTGATTATATATTTTCAAGAATTGGTGCAAACGATGATATTGTTGGTGGGCAATCGACATTTATGCTTGAGATGAGTGAAACTTCTGAAATTTTAAGACATGCAACAGATAAGTCTTTAGTTATTTTAGACGAAATTGGCCGAGGGACATCGACTTACGATGGATTGAGTATTGCATGGTCTCTACTTGAATTTTTTGTTCAAAGTATAAAGTCTCTTACTTTATTCTCTACTCATTATCATGAATTAATTGATGTCGTCGATGATCTTGCTGGTGCTAAAAACTTTACCGTCAAAACAATTAATAAAAACGGTGAAGTAAGATTTTTATATGAATTTATCGAAGGTGGAGCCACTCAAAGCTTTGGAATTCATGTTGCAAAACTAGCAGGTTTACCTAGAGAAGTTCTTCACAGAGCAAAATTTTTATTAAAAAATCTCGAAGAGCAAAAATCTGACAATTCTCAAATGGACCTATTTAGTCTCAATGATACTGAGATTAAAAATCAAGAACAAGATGAACTTATTTCTTTTATTGAAGACATTAATATAAATAGTCTCACCCCCATTCAAGCATTAAATACATTAAATGAAATTGTAACAAGGATACATTAATGAAATACATTTTACTTTTTTTAATCTCGATAACAGGACTAACTTGTGATTATCAACTCTTAACTCCAGAATTAAATGTTTGGGGCTACCCTGTATCCCTTGAGCGTATATTAGAAGATAAACTTGATGATCAAAAATTTAAAGCAGTTCCAGATAATATCAATTTTCAAATCAAAGCTACACATTACCAAAAACAAGCTAGGTTTTTTAAATATGCTTATGCAAAATTTGAAATTATTGAAAACAAAATTAAAACCCAAGAAGTCATTTCGAAAAAAATGTGTTTTATGGTGAATTGTTCGGTGAGTGACTTTATCAAAGTTTTAATAAAAAATTCCAAGAAATTTAATAAAACTATAAATTGTCATTAATTTATTCAAACTCGACCGGAAAAGACATTAAATGCTCTACCATCTCCTCAGGGGAAACACCTTTAAATAATATCTGATACATTCCAGCAAATAATCGGGTGGATATCTTGTATTTTTGAGACAAAAGATGAACGGCATGAGTCGTTTTATACCCTTCAACAACATGCTTTGAACCCTCGATAATGTCTTTAGCACTTCTACCTTTAGCAAGTTCTAGCCCAAACGCTTTATTTCTACTCAGATCTCCTGTAGTGGTAAGAATTAAGTCTCCCATTCCACTTAAACCATAAAAAGTTTCAGGTCTGGCATTATAAACTTTCCCAAACTTCAACATCTCCACAATACCTCTGGTAATAAGAGCAGCTCGAGTATTGTGATTAAACCCTAAACCTTCGGCCAGTCCACTTGCAATTGCTAAAATATTTTTCAAAGCTCCACCAAGTAAAACACCTTTGATATCGTAAGTAGGAAGAACTTTAAAGAAGTCAGTCTGCATTTTTCCAATAACATCTTCTAATGTATCTCTAGAAATCGAGGCTAATGATACCATCGTAATCTGCTTTTCCACTATTTCTTTAGCAAATGATGGACCAGACAAAAATGCAAATTTATCTTTATGCATATGAAAAATATCAAATAAAATATCATCAGCTAAGACAAGTGTCTCCGGATCAATTCCTTTTGATAACGATACAAAAGAAACTCCTTTTTCTAAAAACTTCAGTATTTCTAATTTATTAAGCCTAAAAAAATCATTGAGTGCTTTTGTTGGTAGACCTGATACGACTAGCGAGACATCACCGATAATTTCTTCCCACATCATACAGGGCACAATATTATTAGGAAGAGTAAGTTCTGGTAAATACTTATGATTCACATGATCTAATAGATCATTATATAGCTCTTTTGATCTAACTTTAAGATAAACCTTATCAAAGTTCTGAGCAAGGATAGATGCCATCGACGTACCAAATGCTCCTCCTCCAATTACTAATGCTACTTTCATAATGAGATTACACCTTTAATAGTTTGAATCATTTCATAAATCTCTAATACTTCTTCGGCTGAATGAACTACTTTCTTCATGCTAAAAGAAATATAATTCCCATTTTTTGATTTATTAGTTTTAATCTCCTCTAAGGGAAATAAATCCAATACTTGATCAAGGAACTCCTTTTTAGAGATAAACTTGAATAAATACTCGACAGGCCAAGTATGTGTTTCATTTAAAAGGTCAATATATTGAGCTTTATCTTTCATAAAGGATAAATTTACCATCTAAATATATAATTTTAAACCCCATTAAGAAAAATCCCGAACAATTAAGTATGAAAAAAGGATTTTTTCTAATATTGATCGGGCTTAACACTATTTTGTATTCACAAGAATTCAAGCTATCAAAAATATTACAAGACAAACTTAGGCTAGAAAATAGAATCCAAGAAGACTCTACTCAAATCAATACAGGCAATGGAAACCACAGAAGAACTTTAAGTCTTATCAATAGAGAATTAAATATAAAGTTATTAAATCAACTTGATACTCAAATATCCGACGAAGAAAAAACAAATTCGCAAAATTTGTATCAATACATCGCAAGCTTGATCAAACCTAACTTATCAGAAGAAATTGATAAAATAAAAAAACTTATAGAAGATCAAAAAATTGATTTTGACTTGGGAGTAGATAATTTAAACGGATTTGAATGGCAAAAACCAATTGGTCTAGTTCATTTATATGCCAAAAGAAATATTACTCAATCCATTACTCACACGCGATTGCCCTGGCAAGTCGAGGATAGTTATATCATTGAACTGGATGCTAAGACTTACTTAAAAAAGTTATCAAGTTTGAAACTAATAGAAATTTTAGATACTGATCTTGAAGCATTTGCAAATTTGAAATTTCATAGAAAAATGAGTTTTATTCACTATCATCCTACAAATGAGTCAGCCTTAAATAGTAAAATACAGGAGTTTCTGATTCCTTTTCTAAATTCTCGTGATTTTTCTCACATAAGTACTGAAGAATTTTCAGTGAGTGATCATTTTGTTTTTAATGCCAAAGCAAGTGCAAGTATTATCTGGCAACCCTATTTTAATGCAACAGCAAAGGTTTCGAGCTCATTTGAAACCTTAAGAAACTCGAACTTAATATTTCAAGACAATCAATTTACATTAAGCAGTAAGAGATCTAAAAATGTGTCTTTTAGTTTTTCACTCCAAGCGAGACTAGAGTTTTTCAAACTTCTAAAACTAACCTTAATGGACCTTGGTTTTCAATCAAAAAGTGAATTAGCTGAACATGTTGTTTACAAATTCTCAAAAGATCAATTAATCACCAGAATCGGGGCTTTATCAGTCTTGGGCTATCTAAACTTTGATACTATTTCATTTGCGGCAAAAAAAAGACTCCTTGTTTTTCAAGATCTTCACATTAAAGAATCAAATAAAACAAACGGATATTTCTACAACGTTCTAGGCTGGAGTGGAGATAAAAGTTCTTCCCACAACTATTTCGAAGTAACAAAAAATAATCAGAAACATCTTTTTGTAAAACATACAGATTCAAAATCTAGTTATAAAAAAACATTTCTTGGCACATTTACATCTGCAATAGAAGAATCTGTTCCTATTTTAAAAATCTTTAAATACTACAAAAGTTATTCAAAGCAAGATTTCTCTCTTTTACTTGATGCAAGTGATAGTTCTTATTATGCCCTCTCTATCAAGTTAGAAAACTATATAAGAATTAAAGATGATGATGATCTAAGTAAAGCCTTCGATCAATTGAAAATGTTCACAAATCTCTCTTCTCTATTAAAGACAGTACCCTTTAGTCGTTCTGTAAACAACTATGCTAAAATTCAACATCAAATCGATATAAACAACCAAGAAGTAACCTCCCTTCTCATTGATCATTCATCAAAAATTAAACAAAAAATTCAACAATTTTGTGCTGATACTGATAAGTGTGATGATAAATTAACAAAAAAATATATCGACTTGAAAAAGAAGTTCTTTGAAAACAAACCCATTACTAAAGACATTTCCAATTTTTATAAAGAGTTATTTGAGCAATCAAAAACAGTTACCCACTTTCAAAGTTTTTTTAATGAATCAAATATTCAAAATAGTGGTACCTATTCTACTAGAATTGGTAATAAGAATTTTTCCGGCGATTTGAATTATCCTTCCTATAATCAAGGTCCCAACAGGCTCCGAGCCTACATTTCTCCTTAAATATGTTTACAAAAACCCTTTTCTCCTCTAAAAATTTTCTATGTTAATAGAATTTGAAGAAGCTCTAAGTTTATTAAAAAGTGGTAAGTTAGTAGCAATACCTACTGAGACAGTTTATGGCCTGGCAGGAAGAATCGATTTAGAGTTAACGTTAAGATCAATATTTGAAACAAAAAAACGTCCATTTTTTGATCCACTAATTATTCATGTTGGTTCAATTGAACAAGTGGATGATATTTTTTTTGAAATCACGAGTGATCAAAAAAGCTTAATGAATGAATTTTGGCCTGGTCCATTAACTATAGTTGCACCTAAAAGAAGAATTATTTCTGACCTTATCTCAGCTGATCTAGAAACTGTTGGCGTAAGGATGCCTAATCATGAGTTAACACTTAAACTTATCAATGAATTAAAAGTTCCGCTAGCTGCACCAAGTGCTAATATGTTTAAAAAAACTTCTCCTACTTCGCCAGAGCATGTTCTTATGAATTTTGATAACTCTGTTAAAGTTTTAGATGGAGGAAATTGTAAAATTGGAATTGAATCAACAGTTTTAGAAATTAAGAAAAAAAAAATTTACGTCTACAGACTAGGACAAATTTCGATAAAACAAATTCAAGAAGTTTTACCTGATCATGAAATTATGACTTCAAAGAAAATAAAATCACCTGGATCATTAGATGATCATTATCAACCCAATGTTCCCTTTTACTTGCTAGATCACCTAGATGATCTCGATAAATTCAAAGACCAGAGTGGACAGGAACTTATCCTTGATAAATCTGCTGCCATAAGTGCTAGGATTTTCTATAAAAACTTAATAGATCTTAGTAACCTTGGGGTAGATTTTATCTATTTTGATAAATCAAATATTGCTGAAGATGAGAATTGGGACGCGTTAAGAGATCGATTAGAAAAAGCTTCGACTAAGTTTTAAGGCCCATGATATTTTTTCTCAATCTTGAAATCGTAATTTGAGCAATGGCCCTTGCTTTTTTTGCTCCCGTTTCTAATTCTTGATCAATAAGATGTTTATTTTCCATCAAGTAATTATACTTTTGTCTAAACTCAGTTAGATGATCATTGATCACTTCAAATAACCCAGCTTTGGCATGGCCCCAAGAAATACCTTCTTTAAACTCTTTAGCAAAACTAGATACTTGCTCCTCGTTGGCAAACAATTGATAGAGATCAAAGATTAATGACCCTTCAGTGCTTTTAGGTTCATCTGGAGCGGTTGAATTAGTCGTAATTTTATTAATCAGTTTTTTCAATCTTTTTTCAGGAACAAATAAGGGAATAGAGTTTCCATAAGATTTACTCATTTTTCGACCATCAAGACCTGGAATATATTTTCCTTCACTTAAACTCTCAAGTGGCTCAACTAATAACTCACCATATTGCTGATTAATTCTTTGAGCAATACTTCTAGCGATCTCAACGTGTTGAACTTGATCTTTTCCTACAGGAACAATATTTGTATCAAATAATAAAATATCTGCAGCCATTAAAACAGGATAGCTAAACAAGCCAGCATTCACTCCGTGATCTAAGTCTTTCTTACCATTTTTCTCATTAACTGCCATCGCCGCTTTATAAGAATGGGCCCTATTTAGATCCCCTTTAGGTATATGACAATTTAAGATCCAAGTTAATTCAAAAATTTCTGGAACATCGCTTTGTTTATAAAAAATTGCCTTATTAGTATCTAGTCCCAATGCTAACCAAGTAGCAGCAACCTCATAAATTCCTTGAGAAATTAGCGCAGGGTCTCTAAGAGAAGTAAGACAGTGGTAATCAGCAATAAAATAAAAAAACTTACCATCTGAGTTTTTAGAAAACTCTATGGCAGGTTTTATGGCTCCCAGATAGTTTCCAAGGTGTGGCATCCCTGTAGATTGAATTCCTGTTAAATATGTTTTGCTCATGAAATTAATTTATCTAACGAAGTGGCTATTCTGTCTACAGCTTTTTCAATGTCCTCAAGAGACAGAGCATAGCTCATTCTAATATTATGATCTCCCCCAAAAGCAGATCCTGGAGTACAAGCAACTAAAGCATCAGTTAAGAGATATTCACTTAATTGTGCAACATTTTTTAATTTAGAATTATCTAAATAATACTTTAGATCTGGAAATAGATAAAACGCTCCTTGAGGAGAATTCACAATGGCATGGGGAACTTTCTTTTTCATTTGGTTAATTAAAAAGTTTCGCCTCTCTAAAAACGCATCTCTCATATACATAACCTGAGAATTACCAGAATTTAGTGCTGCTATTGCAGCTCGCTGAGCCACTGAGTTTGCACCACTAGTAAATTGACTTTGGATCTTAGAGCAGGCCTTTACTATTTCACTTGGACCTGCAAGATAGCCTAAGCGCCATCCAGTAACTGCATAACCTTTTGATAAACCATTTATAGTGACAACTTGGTCTTTAACAAAATCTAAAGAGCCTATAGAAAAGTGCTTTCCTTCAAAGACAATGTATTCATAGATCTCATCACTGGCAATAATAACATCGCTGCCTTTGAATACTTCAGCCAAAGCGATCAACTCATTTTTAAAATACATTGTACCTGTTGGATTACATGGATTGCTAAAAAGAAAAAGCTTTGTTTTATTCGTAATCGCATCTCTAACTTGAGAAGTTGTTACTTTAAAATCACTCTCAATAGTTGTTTTTAAAATTACAGGTACACCGCCAGCAAATTTAATAACATCTTCATAGCTCACCCAAAAAGGTGCTGGAAGAATAACCTCATCTCCCGGATTAATTAAGGAGAGAATTAAATTGGCAATAGACTGTTTAGCCCCTGTCGAAACAATAATTTGATCGAGGCCATATTCTAAGTCATTATCTCGTTGTAATTTGTTTGATATTGCTTGTCTTAAATCTTTATACCCTACAACGGGGGTATAAGAAGAGAAGTCTTCGTCTATTGCTTCTTTAGCGGCTACTTGTAAAAACTCAGGTGCACCAAAATCTGGTTCTCCCAAGCTCATACTAATGATATCTTGACCTTTATCTTTAAGTTCACGTGCCTTTTGGGCCATGGCCAACGTTGCTGACTCATTCATATTTAAAACACGATTAGATAACATGTTCAGATCATAACATGTTGTAATAAAGAGGATAACTTTAAATGTTTATTGTTTTAAAATCACAAAAATTTATTTAATGTCATCAATGTCTGACTGAAAGCATCGTCAAGATAATGTAAACTTAGCTATTGAACTCTTAGCAATTTCAAGTAGGATAGCAAGAAACACAGTTAATTTTAACTAACAAAAAGGAGTATTAAATGAAATTATTTTCATTAATTACAGCGCTTTTAATTTCTGGATCAGTAATGGCTGGAGATTGGGCACACAACACGGGTCTTAATTTTATCTCTAACACTGGTAACTCTAGAGTGATGAACCTTGGGGCAACTCATGATTCAAACACTAACTTTGGTCTTTGGAACTTTGGTCTATTTGGTAATTATAATTATGGTGAAGACGATGATATAAAAACTAAGAATGACTGGACTGCAGGTTTTAAACTAGGTAGACAATTAAATCCTAAAACAGAGCTTTATATTCAAGAAAAATTTCAGGGTAACAAGTTTGAAAACTATGACTTTAGATGGACAAACGAACTTGGTGTTATCTACAACTTCTTTGGTGGAATGGGTGCTGCTGGTTCTGCAGGTTCAGCCGTAGACGGTTCAGCTGAGAAAGGTATGAAATCAAGCACTGGTTTAACTTATGGAAATCACTTTTTATATCTTAAAGCTGGTTATCAAGCTCAGTATGAAGATGCTGTTAACTACTTAACTCCGCCAGTAGATAAGCTTAGACACAACTCTGTTGTTGGTCTTGGTTACGGAACAATGTTAACTGAAACTTTGGCATTTGCTGCAAATGCTGATTGGATTAGAACTCTTGGTTCAGATGATAGAAATTTAATTGAAGGTAGAGCTGGAATCCAGACTAAACTTTCTAAATTATTTGGTCTTAAGGCTGAATATGTAGTTTCTTTCAACGATCAGTTAGAAGATACTCCAGGATTTGTTCCTAACACGATAAGAAAATGGGAGAACTTTTCAAGTGCTTACATCATTTCTTTAACTGCTGCTTACTAGAAAACAGCTAATCTTTAAATAAATATGAGAGCAGGTCAAAAGCCTGCTCTTTTTTTTTGACAACCCACAGTATTTTCTATATTTTTCATGTTACTTAAAGTTTATCCAATAATAAGTGCACTGGTAGCTCAGCTGGATAGAGCAACCGCCTTCTAAGCGGTAGGTCACAGGTTCGAATCCTGTCCGGTGTGCCATTTTTATATTTTTTTATACCTACTTAAAAATAAAATGCTCATCACTTTTGCATCACTTAATGCTAATATTTCATATATGCTAAATGCGAAAATTATTAAATCTGCTCGACGAGAATTTGAATGCCTAATTTTAGATTCAGGTAAAATTATTAACGCAAAAGCTAAAGGTTCACTTTTAAATAAAGGTGATCAATTAGTAGTTGGAGATTTAGTAAAACTTAATCTCGAGCAAGACGAATATTTCATAGAAGAATTAACGCCTAGAAAGAATACAATTTTCAGACGAATTATTAGAGAAAATAAAACCAAAGTAATTGCAAGTAATATCGACCTATTAGCCATAGTCTGTACCGTCTCTAAGCCTGAATATAAAAGAGGGTTAATCGATAGATACTTGTTAAGAGCTGTTCAATGGGAAGTCCCTGCTATTGTAATTTTCAATAAAATGGATGAATTTTCAGATTTTAATATTGATTTTGAAATACAAAGACTTAAACCTCTTGAAGTTCAATGCTTTGCAACTTCAGCAGTCAAGGAGGACTTTAAACATGATAGCTTACCAGGAAATCTTGAGTTAGATAAATTTTTAAAAGATCAAACAATTATTTTCCTCGGTCAATCTGGAGTTGGTAAATCTAAACTTATCTCTCAACTATCTAAGCAAGACATCGTCTTATTAAGTAAAGAGCTAGGCAGCGTAGGCAAAGGGGCTCATACAACAACTTGG
>ENA-ORXM01004554-ORXM01004554.1-marine-metagenome-genome-assembly--contig:-NODE-4554-length-11996-cov-4.685292_pt1 | contig 11996 bp, 7 predicted proteins | sample MGYA00237867_ERZ511480 | MGnify/ENA primary metagenome ERZ511480 (study PRJEB26309, sample SAMN06266103) | marine metagenome | isolation source: Algal blade | place: United Kingdom:Sidmouth, United... | reverse complement strand
GCTATCGCGTCGACCAGACGTACGACGAGACGGGCTCCGCGAACGAACTCGCCGTCGAGGATCTGCTGGTCCTCGACGACGCGGCCGGTGTCGCGATGTTCCGGTGGCTGTCCGGACGGCAGCTGCTCGGCAAGGTCAGCGACCATCGGCTGGACCCGGGCTCGGCGCTGCGAGAGGCGCTCGTGGATCCTCGCGTGCTGGTCACGACCGCGGTCAGCGACGCGACGTGGGCCCGGATCGTGGACGTCCCCGCGGTGATTGCCGCACGGGCGACGCTCGCGACCGGACGCGTGACGATCGTGTCGAACACGTCCGAGGTGAGCAGTTCGATCGCACCGGCGACGAGGTGGCGGTTGGTCGGGTGCGTGCGGGAGGCGGGGGACCGTCGGAAGTCGCGGTCCGCGGTGGGGGGGCCGTCGCCACGGGCGGGCCGCCGGCCGCCGCCTCAGAGGCAGCGAGGGCGAGGGGGAAGGCCGCGCCGGCAATGGCGGTGGCGGCCGCCGCGGCCAACGCGGCGCGCGCCTCTGCGAGCACATCGTCGGTGCCGCCGCCGCCGCCGCCGTCACCACCGCCGCCGCCGACGCCACCGCCGCCGCCGATGGCGGGTATCGGCGGCATCTCGCCAGCGGGTGACGGCCGGATGCCCGTCGGCCGCCAGCGGCCGGCGTTTTCCGCATCCATGGCCGCCAGGTCGGCAACGAGTTCCGCCTCGCGCGCCGGCGACAGGCGGGCGAGAGTACGCATACCGTTGCCGCCGCCGCCTCCGCCGCCGCCACTTCCGCCGCCGCCGCCGCCGTCGCCGCCGTCGCGGCCGCCACCTCCGCCGCCGCCGCCACCTCCGCCGTCGCAGCCGGCGCCGCCGCCGCTGCCGCCGGTGGCGGGCGACAGATGCACGCCGCCGTGGCCGCCGCCGCTGTAGCCGCTTCCGCCGCCGCAATCTCCAGGTGCTAGCGCTGTTGGTGACGGCTATGGTGCCGGATGCCTCGGGCTTGCCTCGTCGGTGGAGGCGGTCGCCGCGCCTTCTTCAGAGGGGGCACGGAGGTGACGCCAGGTGCTGGAGGGGTGGAACACGCAACTGCCCTGTCGCCGTGTCGGACAACTGCAAGACGGAATGACGGCAAAGACGTTCATGTTTGAAGCGGAAGTAACCCACACACACTCAAAGAAGCCAAGCTTCTCTCGCGCATGTGCCCCAAAACATCAGTAGGGCGCCCCCAACTTTTAAACAACACAGCCATTCTGATAAAAGCACTGACCAGTCCTGTTCGAAATCCAAACTCACCTGCCCAGCATGCCCCTGAGGAAGCCGGAGGCCGAACCGGCAAGATGTTGCGCTGTATTTCCTGCGCGAACTGTCAAACTTCGGAGCCACGCGCCCAATCATCTCGTCATGGAGGTGCAAACAGCTTTCTGCTTCCAGGATTTTATGACTGTTTGCGCTCCACAGCCAATGGGAGCACGCCTTCCTCCAAGGATGAAATGCTTCGACGCATTTGCCAGCTTTCCACACGTTCGCGCGGAACGCATTACCCTCGCATCATGAAGGGCGCGGCTTCCGTTGAGCGCGGTGCTCTTGTTCATCAGGTCCGTGGCTAGAGGAGCTGGTTGTTGCGCGAAACGTGTCGGTCCGTTGCCACGCTGGCACGCCACGCGAGCCGCCAACATTGAGACAGGCGGTAGTCGCTCTGCCGTGTCCGATGTGCGCCAGGGCTTGACCCCGTGGGCCCCAAGCCCCGTAAGGCCGGTGCGGTCGTGCAACGAGCCGCCCCCCGTGACCATGCGAGCGGCTATGCCCACCGAGCTCCAAGAGCTCGTGTATTTTTGTCATGTTGAGGCAAGGGTTACTATTATACTGGTTCACAGTCGACGTGCGTTGCTGGTATTCTGCACGCGTTGGCCACGCCAAGCGACCCCGGCGATCTGCGATAGCAGTGCCATCACATGAGTAGGACCGGAACCGACGCTCCCGTCCTGCCGGCGTTGGCTGGAGCTACAAACGGGGCGATGTCTTCTCCAGTGGCACTGTGGCGAACAATTACCGTTCGCCCGTCAATGCGGACTGACAGCTCCATTGGTGTCATTGATCTGCGCGTTGCCGGTGCCAGTGGTCATGATCAGTCTGGACGGTTCGGAATGAGGCGAAACCGTCCATCTCGATCGAACCGAGGAACGTGCCCAGCAGTTTAGAAAAAATTGCTCTGAAGTGGCCCTTGTTCATCGAAAGTGGCCTACGTTGATGCGACGTGAGTGCCGTGGAGATCTCGTCCCCGTGGGAACCCTCGGGTGCCGACCATCCCGACCATCGTCGACGTCGGCACCACGTGCTGCATCGCTCTTCTTCCTGGTGCCTGGTTGTCATTGGCAATCATCCGCTCTTCACGGCCCGAAGGGGTGTTGTCCGAGAACAGCTGTTGTCCAGCAGGTATGTTACATGGATTTGTATTACAGGGGCGGTCTTGTTTCAACCCAGTCACGCGGGACGCGTTGCAGTGTGCTGTATGCTCGATCTGCCGCACAATCTGCAGAACTTGCGAGTTAGATGTGCGCGGCATCTAACAATGACCACGTGCGTGTGTTGCATCGTATCGACACCTTGCGGTGTGACAGAAATCCTTGGTTATCAAGGCATGGCACACGACTCATGTGACTATTGCTGCAAGCAAGAGCCGCCTCTTCCCGCGCGGCGCGCGTGGCGATGCCCACATCTTGATTTTGTGTGTTGCCACCGGTTGCCTGGCCAGCATCCGTGGTTTCGGCCTCCGGGAGAGGAGATGTCGGCGGGAGAACGCTGTCTGTGCGGTGCCCTTGGCGTCTCGTCTTGCAGAGAAGTGTGCTCCGCGTGCCACCAAGTCGGTCACAGGGCTTTTAGCCAGGTGCCGACCGGCGACCGCTGGGAGCTGTCTCACCAGGGTCGCCTGAAGGCAGTAATCGGTGCGATGCCGCTTCATGCACGCCATTTTGTTTGCCCTGCCATGGTGGATGTTGAAGTGTTTTATCGTGCCGTGAAATCTCGATGATGTTATATCTAGTTCCGCTCGACTGTCACTGTCGTTGTCTTGGGTGCCGGGATCTCCCGAGAACCTGCCCACTGTTCCATTGTACGCTTGCGTGTTTATAGGCCATGGCGAACCGCCCGAGGCAAAGCAGTTCCATTCCACGTACACCGCTGGGGTACGTGCTGTCACTGTCTCTCCCTGAGGCGCTCGTTATTCTTAGAATGTGCACACTGTTCCATTGAACGCATGCGTGTTCTTTAGGACAAGTAGAACCGCTGAAGGCAAACTCTTTCCACTCCACGTATGCCGCCGGGGTGCGTTCTGTCACTTCCCCCCACGGAGGCGCTGGGTTCTTCTGAGAGCTGGCGCATTGTTACATGGTACGCATGCGTGTTATCGAGGCCACAGCAAACAGACCAAGGAACAGCGAATACAGACCACTCGTGCCGCTGGGTTGCAAGAGTCCGCTGCGGTTCCATGGAAACGGTCGTGCGGTCTTTGGAGGGAGAGCACATTCGGCGTTCCCTTTTGTAGTCAAGGGGCTTTTGGTTCGTCTCTGCAAGCAGGCTTTCGGCCGTGGTGTCCAAGGCAAGAGAAACGTGCGTTCCGCACAAACATGAACATCGGGAGTTGTAGTGGGGACAGGCTAGGGTCAGTTGTGAGCGACATGGCCCCTCCAAGGTCACTATCAGGCAACTAGTTGACTGTCACGAGGGCACCAGGCCCCAGCGCCGTATCCTCGAACCACAATCTCTCCTCTAAAAAGACACCCAAACCCCGGTCGGCACCGCTGCGCCCAGGACGACTCTCTTCGTGTAAGGGAGGTTTCCCGACGACCAGCGCCTCGCTCGCCAAACAGTTCCGCGTCGCACACGAGCTCCTCGTCGCTGCCCACCGCTTTGTCGCAGGAAGGCCATTGGTCGCTGACCTGGGCATTGTCGCCTTTCGACGGCTCGTCGCAGACCGGCAGCCTGTCGCCGACCACCACCTCGTCGCCGACCATCGCCATGTCGCCGATCGGCGGCACGTCGCCGATCGGCAGTGTGTCGCCCACCGGCGGCTTTCCGCCAACCACCGCCTCGTCGCCGCCCGGCGCCTTCTCGCCGTTCGGCGGCTCGACGCCGACGGGCGGCTTGTCGCCCACTGACGCCATGCCGCGCACCCACGTCATGTCGCCGATGGGCGGCACATCGCCGATCGGCAGTGTTTCGCCCACCGGCGGCTTGCCGCCCACCACAGCCTCGTCGTCTACGGGCGCCTTGTCGCCACTCGGCGGCTCGTTGCTGATCAGCGGCTTGTCGCCGACGAGCTCCTCGTCCCCCGTGGGCGAATCCTTGCCAACAGCCGCCTCGTCGCCAACCAGAAACACGTCGCCAACCAGCACCTCATCGGGTACGGGCGGCTGGCTCGTGGACGACATTGCCAACCTCCGACTCTACCGAGCGCAGCCGTTTGGCGCGACGCACGGGCCTGGATGCGACGCGCAACCCGCGGCCAAGCGGAGCGCCGCGACGCATCGCCAAAGAGTGGGAGTGTAGCAAAGCTGCAGAGGCGGCCAGCAGCCTGCGCGGTGTGCAGGTTTGTGTCAAGGAAGGCGGCCACAGGGTGCTCAGAATGGCCAGGGTGATGATGGCCGCAGTGAGGATGACCGCGACGAGGATGACGACGGTGCAGATTGCAATCCGTCTGGGCACGACGACGACAACGCCGTCCCCGCGGCGCTGGAAGGTAGATCTCCACATGCGCCAATCAGATGCGGCGACGGTCGACGGAGGCCTGCTGGCCTCACGATCTCGACATGAGCACGGATCTAGGCGGAAAATTTGATGCGTTGGGGGCCCTCCAAACGCGTTTGTCGATCGAGACGGTGCTCATTCGACGAAACACTCAGACACGGCCACCACATATCCTCACCCCGTAGACAAGTACACGACCGCAGTACATCGGAGTCGAGAGTGGAACAATTGTTTTGACTTGGTCGCGCGCGTGCGCTTTCACTTCAGACAAACAGGTCGCGCCCATTCCACGTCACGGTCTGCCACCACTCGGTGGGTATCGCCTACGCTTTGGCCAATCCCATCCGACATCGCTGTGGGCAGAAAGCCAGGACAAGGCCGAATGTCCCTGTCATGCCTCGGGCAGGGTCGTTGAAATCAACGCGGAAGCGGTTCAGGTGCCGCCATCTGACTGTCATAACGTCGCGACACGTCGCAGAAGAAGTGCAGCAGCGTTGCAGTCCTCAGGAGAACTGCAAGACTCCTCCTCCGTTGACCACGGCTCGTCGCTGCCGCCGGGTTCGAACACGGGACGTCAGCCCTAGTTCCGTTGCAAATGATTCGACTGTTCTTCGGGCAGGCGACCGTTTTAGAAGGATCTCAGAGGTGGGCTCGATTTGGTGACTCCGTCCTTGATTGCAAATCTGTTCGTTTGCTGTTCTTTCTCTTTTCTCCTGTGTTTTTTATCTCAGGCTGTCGCAGTAAGGCGGTGTCGACGCCGCTCGCTTGAGGCAGCACCACCCGAGAGACCCACCGGCTCGCCGGTGCAGGTCATGGTGACGCAGTGCTCATGCGCAGCATATATGTTGAAGCACCATAGCGAGAAATGAGAAATAAAAGAGCCCCACGCTGCACACAACCCGGCCAACGACGGATGGGGCGCAGCCGACGGTGGCGCGAATGGTGGGAGCCGCTGCTGGCCCGCGGCTGAGGAGATAGCAGCCCGCTCGAGGAGCCAGAGGAGCGCCCGCGAGCGAGTGGAGGCGGCGGCAGCGGCGACCGCGGCGGAGGCGGGCGGGAAGGCGGGGGCGGCGCGCAGCACCGCGCCAGTGCCAGCACGCGGGGTCAAGGGCGTCAGCGGCGCCGGTGGCATCGTCTTCGCGTCGCCGCCGCCGCTTGCTCGGCGGTGGCCGACACGTCCCTTGCCGCGCGGCACCCTTGCTACGGCACAGGGTCCCCCGCGGGCGCGACGCGTGAGAATCCGTCTCGTCCAGCCCCACACGTCGTCCCCCCCCCAAACACCCCCTCGCTTCCCCCACGGCGGACGTCCCCCCACCTCCGCTACGGCCGGCGAGGGGGGTCCGCGGCCGTCTGACCACCGCCGACGCAGACAGGTGGGTGGTGGGCGAGGACAGACGCGGGGAGGGCCGACACGGAGGCGGCGCCCGACGCCGCCGCCACCTAGCGGCGGGCGGTGGCGACGGGGGATCCCCTGCGCTACCACGGCGGCAGCGGCGGCGGCGCGCCGCCGACCGCGAGTGGCGGGCGTCGCGACCACCGCCGACCGCGTGTCGTCGGGGCATGCGGTGCCTCCCGCATACACCGCGGCGAGCGAGGCGGCCGGCAGCTGTCCGGCGGCCACCTCGGCGGTCTCGAAGAGCAGGTCAATGTCCGACGCTGAAATGTGAACAGGTGCAACGCTGGAGCAACGCCAACGCCGGGCATTGCGGGCACCAGCGCGAAAGGAACGGGCTGTATCCCTTTCGCACACCCCCCTCGCCACATCGTTTCGGGCACCGCAATCGGCCACCAGCGCGACTAGAGAAATAAGCACCGTTCATAACGTAACTGATACAGAACGAGCTCTGCCACGCAACAATGGGCGGTACAAGACGCCCAACAGCCATTACCTGCACGAACGCACCAGCACACACCTCGCACGCCGCATAATGTCACCATACCACACTACACAGCATCACGCGACACATTAAATGACGACAACTGCACAGCCCACAGTGTGAACTCACGCACCATAACCCCCACCGTCCACTTGAGAATCCATACGAACGAGACCACTGGCCCTTCCAAAGGCGCCGCCGTTCCATCAGTTGCGTCTGGTGCCGTTCAGGTGCGAGACGCGGCGACACCCGACGCGGCGCTTTCGGACGACCCACCCACACCGCCGCCGCGCTCAAATGCACAGTCGTGCCGACCGAAGTCTGCGACAGAGCCAAACAGCAGACCGCAGCAGGGGCACTCAAACCACACGCGGGCACCAGCAGGAATGATGACTCTGTCACGGCCGGCTGAGTGGGAACAAGCCGCCGTAACGCACCCGCACCGGGCAGTCAGTTGCCATACGCCGTCGCCGCGATGAATGACAGCTGGGCTCCGGGGAACCGCCCCGGGCCCGACGCAGATAGAGACCTGAACATGATGCGAACCGGAGGCATCGGGCTGCATGCAGTGAGGGGCCCCACCGCACCGCGGACACGCCTCGGCAGCGGCGTATGGCGCAGCAGGAGCAGTAGACGGTGAGGGGGAACGGAGCGGCGTCGACGAGTGAGGCGCAGTTGAACCCATCGTTGCGGGAACCACGGGAAAAGAGTGGGGCCCGGTGCCCCCCAAAAGGACACAGACGATGAGCTGGGGCGTCGCTGACGTCAAGAGGACGGGGAAAACGACCTCGTGGCGCGAAGAACAGCACGCACCCCAGAGCACGTTGGGCGGCGGCAATTGTGCTCGCTCACTCTCGCATTGGTGCCTGGAATCCATAAGGCGCTGTCACGATCTGTGGACAACCAGTCGATCCCGATCACCTGTGTCGCGACCACAAAACACCAAATCTCATTGGAGTCTCTCTCCAAATGCCATCTTCCACTGGTCCGTGCCCATTGTGTCAGCATTATTTCACCTCGCGCAGAAAGCGTGTGTCCTTATTTCACAAACGTAAAATGGACAAGCTCAACGACGCCGGTGATCCCAGAAGAGGCGGAAGTGCTTTCATTCCAGCGACCTGTACGTCGCAGGAATCGGCAGCGACGGGCCCAACGTTCTCCACGTTCCGTGGAGCAACACGCAGGCATGCCTGGCGCTGCTGACTCCCCGCACCTCGGCCATTCTGACGTCCTCGCGGCCGCGTGTCGGGCACCACCACGACCACAAACAAAGGCCTTTCAAGTAATCAATCAGACTGGTCTCGAAGACCTCCGTCGGCTAATGAGGTGTGACGCCACCGCCAGCGACTTACCTGACCACAGCGCTTCCGAGTTCTCGGAGCTCTCCCGCGGTCCGCAGCCGCTCGCGCGAGTGTTTTCTGCAGCTGTACATTGCAGGTGTCACTGCTGCCCCGCCTGCCTGGAGCATGCTGTGGTAGGGGGCACGTGTTTGGGGCACGTCACAACTGAGCCCAACAGAGCCGTAATATGCTTGTCGGCCATGCCGGTGGCCGCTTCCCGGAGGCGAGCACTGCAGACGCCGCACTGCTTGGCCTATACTGGAGGGAAGGCTCGCGTCCAACGGTGCGCCGTGCGCGCTTGACACGCTCGGCGGCAGGAAGATGCTAGGGGACGGACGGCCGAAGGCAGGTACTCGCCCAGTACTCCGCGCCCAGCTCTCGGGTACACTTTCAGGGACGAATCCTTCCTCGTTTTTTCGTTCTTGTCACCCTCTGCTCGCATATCCGCGGAGCGACTCTGGCAGGGGAGCGGCGTGAGGAACGGGACCCACTCTCTCAGCGCAAAGATTTGCAGGTGCGGAGACAAGTCGTCTCCAGCCGCCGTCGGCCATGCTAATGGGAGCGAACCCGGCGAAATGCGCGAATGAAACTTGGTGCGGCCGCCCTCCTCAGAGCCTCCTCTGCTCGTGGGTCGCATTTGGGTGGCGGCCAAATAGGGATCGACCACCAGAATTTGGCGCGTTGTTTCTGGACTTTCAATGGGTCGCTGTCATGCTGAGACCCAGAAAACCGGGCTTGTCCATGTGTGTGGCTGGCAGCAATGCAACAGAAACTTCAGTGCCCAACTACAGCTCTGGGAATGTCGCAACGCGTGCATCCACAGCCGCTGCTGCCCGTGCGGTCTTTCCAAATCGTCTCAACGTGCTTGCCGGCTTCAGCCGAGAGGGCGCTGCAGCGGATATGCCACCGCCACCGCGACAATCGCGTCCGCCGTTGCCGTTGCCCGCCGTCACTCTTGTCCCGATGACGGCGGGGGCGGTGCCGCCGGCGGGACCGCCGCCGCGTCGAGCGCCGCCGTCCCGGCCGACATGTATGCCTTATCGCGCATTATCACGGTCAACTCGGGGTTGACGTCCGTGCCCGACGGCGACGGCTGCGGAGGCGCGTCGCCGTCCAGCGCCGGCTGTTCGACGCTGATCGCGTCCCCCCGGGGCGTTGCGTGCGCGGCTGGGTGGAGCTGCTGCGCCGCCTGCCCGAGCCTCCCCGCCGCCTACACCCGCCGCGCGGTGCGGGACGCGCGGCGCGCGACCGACGCGGCGCCCGAGGACGCGACGGCGTGGCACCGGCTTGCAGACGCCCTTGTCGTGGCGGGCGACACAGGAGGGGCGTGGCGGGCCCTCCAGTTGGGGTTGACCCACTGCCTCGACCACAAGGCGCTCGTCGCGGCGCTCGCGCGCGTTCAAGGGCTCCAAGCGGCCGCCGACGCAGACGGGCGCCGCCCGCCGACGACGGTGGAGTCTACGACAAGAACGCGGCGGAGCCGCCCTCGTCCAACTCGCGGGTGCCTCCACCGCTGCGTTCGACGGCCCCCCCCCGCAGCCCGACGGCCCCGCCCATCCCCCCCGACGCCCTCTCGCTCATCGCCCCCCCCGCCGGGGGCGGCTCGGACAATGACGTGGTGCGGCGGTGGTCGGCGCGCCTCGACGCGGCGGGCGCGGCGGGGTCCCCCCCCGACGGGTGGGCCCACACCGCCCGCGCGTATGCGCTGCTGCGGCAGGCGCTGGCCGCCGACACGGCCGCCGTCGACGCGGCGCGGGGGGGCGGGGGAGACTCGTCGGGGCGGGCGCGGCGGTCCCTCGCCCGCTCCGCGGTGCTGCTGCGGTTGCGGGGGGGGACGTGCGGGCGGTAGTGGCGGCGGCCAAATGCGGAGGGGATGCGGGTCTGGCGGCGGCAGCCGAGGCGGCAGCGTCGGCGCGCCGTATCGCGACTGTGCACTACAAGGCGGCGGGGGCGGCGGTCGCGGCAGCGGCGGCGGAGGCGGCGGCGGTGCCGCCGGCGTTGGGGCAGTGCCGCCGGCGTTGGTCGCGCCAGCGTCGAGCGCGGCGCGGGTCGTCACTCGCACGCTTACGTCGAGCGTGCCGGGGACGGGTCTCAGCTACCGCTCGATGCCGCCGGTGCCAGAGGCGGTGTCACCAGAGAAGTAGTCCGCCGACGTGGCGGTGGCGGCGGCTGGGAAGGACAGCGGCGCAAGGGCGAAAGCTGGGGCTTCCTCGAGGGCGCCGAGGTGGGGCGGAGCGGCGGGCCGCCGTCCCCTTTTCGCGCCGCCGCATTGGCAGAGACGATTGCATCGGCCGCCCGCCGGGGGAGGCTGCTCGACGTGCCCGGCGGCGCGCCGCGGCGGCCGGGTGCGGCCAGCAGCGGGGTGGCGTCGCCGCCGCTGACCTACCCGTCCCCGCTGCCACTGCCCGTGGTGACCGTCGGTGCGGCGCGACCGCCGGCGCCCCCCGCGGCGCCAGACGCGGAGCCCGTCACGTGAGCGAGGTGTGGCGCAGACCGGAACGAGACGCCGCTCGGCGACGCCCGCCCCCGCGGCGCCATACACGACGGGGCGGCGGGGGTGGGCATCCCGACGCGCCGGGACACGAGCGCGGCCGCGCCACAAGCAGCGAGCGTTGGCGCACGGCGCGACACGGGGCTGCCGGCTCGGCCGACGGGCACGCCGCTCGGCGCACCCGCCCCCGTACCGCCATGCACGACGGGGTGGCGTGGATGGTCCTGTCAACGCGCCTGACTACGGGCGCGACCGCGCCGCCAACAGCGGGCGCCGCTGCACGACAGGGCGTGCGACTGCCGGAACAGCAGGAGGGCATGTCGCTGACGGGGCTGCGGGGAGGGCTTGTCAACTCGCCGAGATACAGGTGCAACGGCGCCGCACGTCGCCGACATTGCCGGCATCGGTGCACGGCGGGACACAGAGCTGCCGGAACGGCACGGGGGCATGTAGGCGCTCGGCGATGCACACCCCTGCGGCGCGATGCACAACGGGGCGGAGGGGGTGGGCATCTCGACACGCCGGGATACTGGTGCGATTGCACCGCAAGCAGCGGGCGTCGGCGCGTCGCGTGGCACGGGGCTGCCGGCTCCCGCGTGGGGCATGTAGCTTGCTGCGTGAAATTGGTCCCCCCACCCCCGCTCGGCCTACGCTTTGCACTCTGTCTCACGGTCGGGGACGGGCTGGGACGACCGCGGGTCGTCGCCGGCAATTTTGCCGGTGCCACTGGCAGGCCCCGCCCCCACCCGCCGGGATACGGGCACGCCGTTCCGTCAGGATTCTGGTGTGCCCCTTTCACGGGAGTTGGGCGGCCGCCCGCAGTCGGCTGGCCTCCTGCACTTTCCGAGTCGGGCAGCGGCAAGCCAAGACAATGCTTCCGCGTCGCCGTGGTCGTCGGCCCCCGTCTTCTCCTCGCCGCTGGAAGTGGTGACGGTCGGCGTCCTCCCGCAGACACCGCCGACCTCCCCCACCCCATCGGCGCGCAGAGGGGCGGACCGGGGCACCACGCCACTCGGGCGCGCGGGCGCGCGGCGCCGCGCGCGGCGCTCGAGCGTCGCCGCCGTCCGCCGGACCATGGGCGCCCGCACGCAGTCGCTCAACCACCTCGCCGGCGCCGACGGCGGAGCGGCCGGCGCCAACGCGGACGCGTCGCCCGTGCCGACGCCCATGCGGCGGCACCGCAGCCTGCGGTCGTTGCGCCTTTGGTTTGGCCGCGTCGGCAGCCGGGGGGGGTTGGACCATGACGACAACTCGCCGCCGGCGTCGCCGCTACCCGACGGCGTGCCGCCGTCCACGCCAACACGGGTGGCCGGCTCCGCCGACGGGCACAGCGACGACCGGATCAGCGACGAAGCGGGGCGGCGCCAACCCCCGGCAGAGGAGGTCGACCCCGAAGCGGCGGAGTTGTACGACATCCTCGGCGTTCCGCCGGCGGCGGCGACGCCGACGCGGCTCAAGAGGGCCTACCACGCACGCGCCCGGGACGTTCACCCCGACTTGCACCCCGACCAGCCCGACGCGACGGCCAACTTTCAACGCCTGTCGGCCGCCTACCA
>ENA-ORXM01004552-ORXM01004552.1-marine-metagenome-genome-assembly--contig:-NODE-4552-length-11998-cov-2.929620_pt1 | contig 11998 bp, 10 predicted proteins | sample MGYA00237867_ERZ511480 | MGnify/ENA primary metagenome ERZ511480 (study PRJEB26309, sample SAMN06266103) | marine metagenome | isolation source: Algal blade | place: United Kingdom:Sidmouth, United... | reverse complement strand
CAGGAGTTTAAAGTTCATCATCTAATTTTTTCCTCTTCTTGTTCGGTTTATGGGAATACCACAGCCTTACCTGTAGATGAAAATACAGCATGGCAAGAAGCCGAATGTCCTTACGCCCGCACCAAACAAATGGGTGAGCAAATCATTAGAGATTTTGCGGTGCCACATCAGGATTTTCAAGCCATTCAACGACAAGTAATGAAAACCGCTGAATACGCTGGATTCTAACGGATTGTGAATTCTCATTAAAAAATTATTTCCAATGAAAAATAGCCTTTTATATTGCTCATTTTTGCTTTGCATGATGTTTCTTTTTTCAAATTGTAAAAAGGAAATCATCACTCAAAATGAAATCAATAACGACTATACTTATAATATAGACAACGAAGTTATTTATCAATCGAATGTTGAAAAAACACGGCAAAAAACGCCTGAATTGTACATCTCGATTTTGTATTCCAATCTTTTTCAGACCACCATTCCAGCGAACGATTTGTCAGAATTGGCAAGAATTCGCGCTGCAACAGGTGACAAACAACTGGCAGATGAACTATTTCTAAATGCCTTCGTCAACGGCGGGAATGCCATCATTCCATCCAATAACACCATGCGCGATGACGTTGAAACTTTCATTGCCGATACTTATCTGCGTTTCTTCTTGCGGATTCCAACGGCGTATGAAGTATTTGAATTGAAAAAAGAAATCGAAGCAGATGCCCAATTGACTCCAGAATTAATCTATCAGGGCTTTGCCTTATCGAACGAATACAAGTTTTATTAAAATAGGTGTTGGGTACTGGGTATTAGGTATTGGGCGGCAGTGTCTCACACCTAATACCCAGCACCCAAAACCCAATACCCAAGTAAGATGAAAAGAAGAAATTTTTTAAAAAAAGCGGGAATTACGGCGGCTGCGCCCTTTATTTTACCGTCGGGTCGATTGTTTGCAGCAACGGGTGCGCGAGTGGTAAATCATGTAGTTTTTGTCCTTTTTGCGGGTGGAATACGGCAGCAGGAATCGGTTGACCAGCAATATTTAATGAATCAAGGAGGCAATACTGCGGGAAATATTATGCTCAATATGTTGGAAGGTGATGCGCCGAATAACAACATTATTTTTGAACAATGGGCACCGATTTTAAATCAGCCATTGGCAAATCAAGGCGCTTTTTTCAAAGAGGTTTTGTATAAAAATGGACCAACAGGACATTACAATGGTCACACGGTTGCGATGACTGGAAATTATACCGAGACGGGGCTGAATTTGAATATCAATCCAGAATTTCCAACTATTTTTGAATACTACCGCAAACATTCCGACCCTGCGCGAAGTGCCATCAATTCTTGGTGGATTTCTGAAGGTTTGGGGCCGTATCCGTCGTTGAATTATAGTCAACATGCGGGTTATGGGTCATTGTATGGAGCCAATTATTTGCGACCTGCGAGTTTGATTAGCCAAGCGGGATTGAATCAATTGGGGGCGGCAGTTAATTATCAGCCCGACGATGTTGACCGTATTTTGAAAATAAAAAATATGCTTGACCGCAATTTTAGCAATCAAGCCAATGCATTGCCAGGCATTCAAAATACGCTGAACGAACGCGAAATGATTAAAACCTATTATTTGGAGACTTTGCAGCAAGTATTGAACGGGAGTTTTGAATGGGCAACGCCAAATAATTCATTGACAGAACTGACGGGCGATTTGCTTGCGTTGAGTGGTGCATGGTCAATATTAGACCGTTTTACTCCTGAATTGACAGTGGTGAATACGACCAATTTAGACATTTGCCATAGTAATTTTACAGGATATATTGACTCAATGCATAAGGCTGATTTTGGGGTAGGCTGGTTGTGGAATAAAATCCAAAGTCATCCTGTTTTAGCCAATGATACTATTATGATTTGTATGCCAGAACATGGTCGAAATCTGGTCACTAATAACGTCAATGACAACAATGGATTCGGTGCGTATGACCACACGAGCGATGATAATTCCCGACGGTTGTTTGCGATGATTGCTGGGCCTGAAGATAAAGTAGTGCGTGATGAGTTTGGGACCTTTGGCAATGCTGCGGCAGAGTCAATTGATATTGTGCCGACGATTGCGCATATTTTAGGATTTGAAGAGGATATTCCGAATGGATTGTTGCCAGGGCGAGTGTTGAATGAAGCGTTTTATTAGTGGTTAGTGCTCAGTGGTTAGAGGTTAGTGGGGGCAAGAGGTAAGTTAGTTTTTTATGTCAAAAAAAATTATATGAGGATTGATGAAATTGACAAATTTAATCAGTCTGAAATCAAGAAAATATGAAAAAATCAATCTTTTTTCTCTGTCTGATAGCAATGTTGATTTATGCTTGTTCGGAAACGACTTCGGAAGTAACGATTGAAACCGAAGCGCCCGAAAATCCGTTTGATGGCGTAGATTATAGTACGGGGACTAACGAAATGATGCCACCCGATTCGAGTACTTTTTTGGGACTGCATACGTATATTTTTTCGTCAAGTTGCAACCAACCTGCTTGTCACGATGGGACATTTGAACCTGATTTTCGGACGGTGCAGAGTGCTTACAATTCCTTGGTGCGACATCCGATTAATAAAAACTACGATTTGGCAATTGATGGACGCAATCCGCTACCGTACCGCGTTACGCCCGGAAAACCAGATGCTTCCATGATGTGGCACCGACTGACGATGCATAATCCGCCAAATTTCGAGCAGATGCCGAGTAGTGGAATTGCCTTGTCGCAAGCAAAAATTGATTTGATTGAAGCTTGGATTTTGGATGGCGCAAAAGATATTTATGGCAACGAACCGATGCAGACCAGTCATCAGCCGTTTAGCTTTGGTGTATTGGCATATTTGAATAATTTTCGGATTGATACCATTCGCCCAGGGTCGCCATTTAATAGTTTTCAAACGTTGGATAATCAGGAAATGGAACTACTTTTTGGTTATTTAGATTATGATTTAAATGGAGATTTTAAATTTGGTAATACGTTGACTTTCAATAAGTTAAAACTATCTCTCAACCCGTTTGATTTCTCTAATGCAATTGAATTGGATTTGGAAGTATTGCCCGTACCGATTTTGATGAATAGTGTTTTTAGTCAGCCAGATGCGAATACTTTTCCTTATTATCAACGGGTAAGTTTCAATCCAAATGACCTTGGTTTTTCAGCGGGCGACTTGGTTTTTATGCGGTCTTATATTCAAGATGAAGACCACGATGAGGTGACGGAAAATCCGCAAGCAGATACGCAAGTGGCGTTGCAGTTGTACTTTAGTTTTAGAATTAATTGAGGAGTTGCGAGTTGCCAGTTGCGGGTTACGAGTTGGTTTGATTTTTAATTTAAAAAAGAGGTAAATGACTTATAGAAATATTTTCATACTCATAATAATATTGACTCTTGGGGCTTGTACCAAGGAAAGCACGACGGTTATTGACAACAATGAACCCAATCCAACAATAAGTGAAATACCAGAAATTTCTTTGGAAAGTGTGTCGTCCACGAATGTAATGGCCTATGTAGATTCCCTCGCTTTTGTTGTGAAATATACGGATGGAAACGGTGATTTGGGAGATGCCGATGCAGATATTATGTCTATCGAAATAATGGATACAAGAGATGCGGAAAATTTAATTTTTAAATATCATCTATCACCCCGTGCGCCCTTGGACGCGGAGATTTCGATTACAGGAACGTTGGAAATTGTGTTACAAAACACCATTTTATTGGACGGAAATAATGCGCAAGAGACGACTACTTTTAAAATAAAAATGAAAGATAGGGCAGGTAATTGGAGCAATGAAGTGGAGACGGAGGTGATTACGATTTCAAATTAAGTCAATATTTAACAATTGACTGATTAAAAATGAAGATTAACAAAAATCAAAATCAAAATGAAAGTCAAAAATTAGCTTGCAGGCTGTTTTTAATTTTCATTTCAATTTTGATTTTCATTCTTTTGAAAACTTAGCATTTACCATTTTAAAAAAGGCAAACAAATCTGTTTTACGTTCTAAATATCTTCTGGTCGCACCGTTCCTTCCCCTAATTTAAACTTCAATTTCTCCTTCATTTCCTTGCTAATAGTTGTTGCATCAATGCTATAATTGTCCACAAAAGTACCTTTCATACCGTCTGCAGTCGTCGCTGAATACAAAATTGAACTATCGCCTGGATTCGTCATTCCCTCAAAGCGAAAAGTCTCATCTACTTCAAAATCATTGACACCGATTTCCTTCTTATCCGTCAAGCAATAAAGACAGTTTTTACGGATTTCAAAATCGTGGGTATAACCTTTCTTTTTCAGTTTATTAAGTGTTTCCACTAAGGTTTCTTCTACTTTGGTATTCATAATTGTACGTTTTATTGATGGACTGATTTTAACAATCAGCGTTTAATTTTTTCAATAAAACGGTTAATTAAAGTTGATGTTCAGAGAGAAAGATTGGAAACCTTTTTACAACTGTACGAAAATAGTTTCTCCTTCTGAAAACTTAGTATCTAAAACAATACGATTATTTGCATTATTAAAAATTGCCAATGCGATAACCTCCCCTGTTCTTTTGATAAAAATATCAAAATCATGTCCAAATGCTTTAACGTTTTTCAAACTCATTTCGTTCCATGATTCAGGCAACCTCGGAGTCATTTCAAAACTCTTAAAACTTTTAGGCACAATGCCAAAAATACCTTCTGTAAAGATGCGGCAATACAGCCCACTTTCCGCCGATAAATGTGCCATGCTTCCTTCTGGAAATGCTTCAACAGGATAAGGTACACGTTCACCCAAAAGCCGTTTTTCTGAATATTCAACGAGCCTTTTTAGCGATTTTTCCGTTGCGCCAGCCAAAAAAGTTCCGCGCATTGCGTAAAGTGTTCCTCTGTCCCAAAAGATTTTTGAGATGGCTTCATTCTCTGAATTTTTCTCGACGTGTACGCCTCCATTTTCGCTCCACAATCGGTCAAAAAGGGCTTCGATTGTTGCTTCTTTTCTATCAAAAATTCCAACGACTAAGGGCAAACAAATCCAATGGCGAAGATATTGGTGTTCCTTGTAATATTTATAGGTTTCGAGTCCTTCGACGGTTGCTCCAAAGTAGTTTTCGATGGCTATTTTTAAGGTGGTTGCCTGTGCTTGATATTTGTTGGCAATTTTGGTTGGTTGACCTAATGAATTAGCTAAATCAGTTGCCAAATTTAATGCACCATAATACAATGCCGAAGTTGATAAATTGGCAGTTCCTGTTTCAATTCTTCCTTCCATTTCGTCCGATTCTGATTGCACTATACCTTCGCTATTGAGTTGTCGATTACAGTATTCTAAGCACCATTTTATCAAGGGCCACAGCTCCTTCGCCGTTTCTTCTTTTCCATAAGCCAGTACAAATTGGCTTGCTCCATAAGCAATCATTGCAGCATCGCCTCGGTCTAACAAAAATGGAGGCACAGTACCTTCTATTTCAAAAGCGTAGCGAATTTTTTCATAGTCCTCATTGATTTCTTTGGCAAAAGCGCGATAGCAATTTAGCGCAGATTCGTTACCTGTTTCATATCCTAAATAAGGAAAAAATGGACTGACATATTCCGCTTGGTCGTTTGCCCAGATGCCGACATAATAGCGACCACCGCCAGGACTATGAATTAGTCCTAATTCGGAATCAAAAATGGATTCGGAGGCGCGGATTTTGGCAAAATTGAAAAGCGTATTGAGCGTCTGATTAGGGGTTTCTAAAATTAAGGAATTACTAAGAGTAGACAGGATTTTCTTTCGATTATTCAGGACAGTTTCTTGGTCTTCTATCAATAATGCTGCTCCTTGATTTGCTGAAAAATTTGTTGTCAATTCAAAAGACGCTCCAGCAGTCAGTTTTATTTTATCTCTGGTAGTCGCAGAAACAGTTTTCCTCATAAGTCCATTTTGTCCATGAATTCCCTCTTGAAAAAACGTATTGCCTATCGTTATATTAATAGTGGATTGGGTCGAATTTGTCAGTAGCCAATGTTCCTGAAAAACCGCTTTTGAGGTATGAGGATACAAGGTTCTTTCTAAAATTATGCCCGATTCTGAGGCTTCATGCACAAATTTCAATATTCCATCAATTTCTACAGATTTTAATTCTTCTGGTACAAATTCCTTTCCTTTAATATACAATTTTGGTAAAAACTGTTCATCATAAGTGTCTTGTAAATAGGCTCGATACACATACCAATCTGGGTCAGTTTCTTTGATGAATGGATGGAGTTGCGGATAAATAATTTGTCGATTCAGCGTAAGCATTCGATTGGTATCCACGGCGTAGGAGATGATGCCTGCGACGCGTTTACCCGCCATTTCAATATTGTCGGAATGAGGAAGATTTTGGTCGTTTTCGATATTCCACTGAATGGAAGTAGGGGAGGTGATTTGCCAACGTTTTTGGTCAGTTGTCTGAATATTCTGAGCAAAAGAAGCAGAAGTAATTGTGATTAAGAAAAGGGAGAAGTAGTATTTTAATTGGTGCATTATTTTGTTTTATATTAGACTTTATGAATGAGATTTGAATGGCTTTAAACTTGCTCTTTTATCCTTATTTTTCGTTGAAAGTGCTTGTCAATAAATAACATTGCCTGTGCTTTTCGCCTTAAATAAGAAGGTTCTTGGACAAATTTCGTGATTCTGTATCTGATTCCCTCAAAGGAATCTGATACACTTTACTCATTTAGCAAAAAGAGTATCAGATTCCTTTGAGGGAATCAGATACTACCACGGGATTTGTCAAAGAGCCAATAAGAATAAAATAGCGGCGTTTAAACCTCATTCATAAAGTCTATTTTCTAAAAAAATTAAGCATTCATAAAACCAATAAACAACAAAGCCAAGAGTACAAAGACAGAGATACCTACAACTTGCCAAAACTTTCGTGCTTCTTGCCTTTCCTTGATTGCTTTTTTTCTTTTTCTATTTGCATTTGCCATGTTGATATATTTTAATGGTGTGAAAAGATTCCAAAAAATGTGTGGACGATATTTGGAACTCTTTTGTAATAGTGGTTTGAAAACTGGGACTAAAGTAGATAATTTGGTGGAGATTGCAAAATGAATGTCCAGTAATCCTCATTTTTTTTCGTAATTTTCGCCCCGAAAAAATGCGACCAATTTAAATGACAGCAATTATTGACCAACAGCAGGCGGCAATCATCCAAATCGCCACGCCTTACAGTTTTGGGACAGGGTTTTACTTAACCAAGTATGACCTCATCGTCACCAATGAACACATCGTCAGGGATGCGGATAGGGTAGTGGTGGTCGGTGACGGTTTTGAAAAGCAGTTGGTTCGAGTACTTTTTTGGGATGCTCGGTTGGATTTGGCCTTTTTGGAAGGACCGAAAGATGGGACTTTGCAAAAGATTGAATTGTGTCTGAAAACGGTTGAATTAGGCGACAAAGTACTCGCTATGGGACATGCGTTTGGCGATGAATTTGTTGTAGAAACTGGCGAAATCACCAATGTAAACTACGAACAAGAAGGAACAACCTTTTGGCAGCACAGCGCTTTATTATCTTCTGGAAATAGTGGTGGCCCGCTATTGGATGCGACGGGGAAAGTAATTGCCATCAATACTTTTTTACTGCGAGATGGTGTAAATTTTGGCTATTCTTTACCAGCCACAATTATAGAGAAATCAATCAATCAATTTCTGGAAACGGGGCGATTGATAAGCAGTATTTGTTATGATTGTAACTTTTTAGTAACGGAAAAAAATGTAAAAAAAAACCGTTGCTCTAATTGTAGCAAGGTTGTGATTTTACCATCTTTTGTTGAGCCTTATGTCGCTTTCGGTATTCCAAAAACCATCGAAAATATCATCGAATCGACGGGACATAATGTAGAATTATCGCGTCGTGGTCCTAATAATTGGGTGATTCAACAGGGGAGTGCGAGCATTGATGTGGCGTATTATGAAAAGAAAGGATTGATTACGGGCGACGCTTATTTATGTCAGTTGCCGAAAGAAAATGAGGAAAACGATGTGCGCATTGTGCGAGAGATTTATCATTATATGTTGAAACAAAATTACCAGGTCGAAGGCTTAAATTTTAGTGTAAAAGGCAACGATGTGGTACTTTCTTTATTGATTTATGACCGCTATCTGAATGCAAATACGGGTGCAAAATTATTTAAGCACCTTTTTGAACGAGCCGACCATTACGATAATATTTTGGTAGAAAAATATGGGGCGAAGTGGCGAAAGGAGTAAGAAGATTTGTGTTAAAGTGTTAAGGTATTAATGTGTTAAAGTTGGCTTTCGTGATAGACCTTAACACATTAATACCTTAACACTTCAACACATAAAAACACTAACACATTTTAATTTAAGAACATCATGGCAAGACCAGCAGGTGCGCTATTTGGCATCAATCTTTTGGGTAAAGAAGGCTTTGGCGAAAAGGTAAAAGAGGCTAAAAATTATTTCAAATGGCTACGAAAATACGCACCGAAGTTAAAGCAATTTAAAAACAAGCACGAAGGCGAAGACTGTTTTATTATTTGCAATGGGCCGTCCTTGAAAAATATGGATTTGTCACCGTTGGCAGACTATCACACCTTTGGATTGAATAAAATCTACCTGATTTTTGAAAAATTTGACTTGAACTTGAGTTACCTTGTTTCGACCAATGCGTTGGTGGTCGAGCAGGCAAAGGAGGAGTTTGAAAAAATGTATTGCCCTGTTTTTTTATCAATGAAAGGAGCAGAAGAAATTGTGGAAGATAAAGACCACATTCATCGGTTGCATACCTTGAATACTTGGAGTTTTTATGAGGATATTGCACAGCCGATTTGTATGGGCAACACGGTGACATTTGTGGCGATGCAGATTGCCTATTATATGGGGTTTAAGCGAGTTTTTCTGATTGGTTGCGACCATTATTTTAAGCAAAAAGGAAATTCACACGAGACACAAGTGTATGAGGGTGACGATGAAAACCATTTTCATCCAGATTATTTCAAAGGACAACAATGGCAATTGGCAGATGTGTATGGTTCGGAAGTTTCCTATCATTTGGCAAATTATCATTATATTAAAGATGGGCGGCAGATTTTGAATGCAACGGTTGGTGGGCATTTGGAGGTTTTTCCAACGGTGGATTTTGAGGAGGCGTTGAAGATGGCGGGGAAAAAGCGGTAGGAAATGTGTCAGAAAAGACTGGTTTGGAAGATTGATTTTTTTGAAATTTTCCATGTTTCAAAAGTATTGAAAATCAATATCTACCAAAAGTCGTGTTTTATAAGCACATTTGGTGAAAGCCTTTTTTTAAGCAAATTTCTAACATGGTAATAGGTCGAAAAGAGGAGCAAGCGATTTTAAAAAAATCTTTAAAATCCAGCAAAGCTGAAATGATTGCTGTGGTTGGTAAATGGCGTGTTGGCAAAACCTTTCTAATCAATTCTGTCTTTGAAAAAGAAATAATTTTTCATCAAACGGGCGTTCGGAATGCGACAACAGAACAGCAATTGCGGACATTCGCCTTGCAATTGGCTCTACTTTCTAATGAAAAAATAAACCCGCCGCAAGATTGGCTCGAAGCCTTTTTTTTACTCCGAAAATACTTAGAACCACATCTTTCCAAAGAAAAAAAACTGGTCTTATTTTTTGATGAATTGTCTTGGTTAGCCACATCAAAATCAGGTTTTTTAGATTTTTTAGGACATTTCTGGAACGACTGGGCTTCCCGCCAAAATCTAAATATTGTCATTTGTGGTTCTGCTTCTTCGTGGATAATTAGAAAAGTTATTAATGACAAAGGTGGTTTGCACAATCGGGTAACGAAGTATTTGCATTTGATGCCCTTCAATTTGGCAGAAGTTGAGCAATTTTTACAAGTACGACATATCAATTATCCGCGTTACGACATCGTACAGTTATATATGGCAATCGGCGGTATTCCATTGTATTTAGAAGCGATTGAAGTAGGACTGAGTGTGACCCAAAATATTGACCGTATCTGTTTTTCTAAAGATGGGCTGTTGCGCAATGAGTTTTCCAGGTTATACGCCGCACTTTTTGAAAATGCTGACCACCATGTTGCCATCATTCGGGCTTTGTCTGATAAAAAAATGGGGCTGAGTCGAACAGAAATAATTGTACAGGCTAAAGTACCCAACGGTAGCACAACCACGCAGGTTTTGGAGGAATTAGAGCAGTCGGATTTTATTATGGCTTATCATCCTTTTGGCAAGAAAAAGAAGAATAAAATTTATCGTTTAGTGGATGAATATTCGTTGTTCTATCTACGATTTATTGAAAATACAACTTATAGCGGTGAAGGAACTTGGCTGCAATTGAGTCAGAAGCAGGAATATAAAATTTGGTCAGGATATGCGTTTGAGGGGATTTGTATGAAACACGTTGAGCAAATTAAAAATGCGCTGGGCATAAGTGGTGTTTATACGACTACTTTTTCTTATTTGAAAAAAGCAACCGCTGAAGAGCAAGGCTTACAAATTGATATGTTGATTGAGCGAGCTGACCGAATGATTAACTTAATTGAAATAAAATTTTACAACACCGAATTTGTACTATCCAAGGAATACGCTGAAAAACTACGTCAGCGACTGCACCTTTTCCGACGATTAACTCGCACTCGCAACCACGTTTCCCTGACTCTGATTACCGCTTTTGGTTTAAAACACAATCAGCACAGTTTGGGCTTAATAGAAAAAGATTTAACCTTAGAGGATTTATTTTAAAAATTTGGAAAAACATTTTAGCTAAATATGATTTTATAATTAATTGATTGTTAATTGAATTTAAAATTAAAAAAGTAGTATTTAAAGAAAAAACCTATATTTCAAAAATACATTAGTCATTTTTTTCATATTATCAATTCTTACCGTTAAATTTGTCAAACTTTTATGATCAATTCTTCATCAAAGAGTACTTGAAAAAGTCTTTTATTAATTCATTTTGAGTCTTTAGTATTACCATTATTAAATAGCTCAAAAAAATAATTAAAAATTTTTCAAGCTCGCCAAAATTACACACAATAATGACTGCAACCATGACGGCGACAGCCCCAATTCGTATTCCGACGAGAGCTGTTAAAGCACTAAATTCTAATACTGTGATAAAAGCGATAATCGTCGAGGACGAGATAAAAAGTATGAATAATCTCAAAAATATGCTTAAAAATCACTGCCCAAGGGTGGAGATTGTTGGGGATGCTTTGAGTATTAAGGAGGCGTTGGATTTGTTTGAAGACCCTGAGATGAAACCTGATGTAGCGTTTTTGGATATTAATTTGACGGACGGTTTGGTATTCCGAATGCTGGAAGAATTGCGTCCAATAGATTTTGAAATTATCTTTGTCACTGCTTACAACGAGCATGCAATTAAGGCGTGCGAATACTCATCGGTTGGCTATATTATGAAGCCAATCGACCCCGAAACTTTAACACAAGCAGTTTCGCGCATTCGCCCTAAAAAAGCAGCCGATAAAATGGAACAACGGCTTGAACTCATGAACCACCAAATGCAAAATCCAAATGCGTTTGAAAAAATGAGTATTTCGGCATTGGATGGTATTTATTTTGTGAGCATTAAGGACATTGTGCGGTTTGAGGCAGAGGACAATTACACACATATTTACCTCAATAGTGGCGATAGAATCACGGCTTCCAAAACGATAAAATCTTATGAAGACATGTTGAATACCGTTAATTTTTATCGGGTTCATAAACGTCATGTGATTAATTTGAATTTTATGCGCAAATTTGTCAAAGGAGACGGTGGATATTTAGTGATGGATGATGGGAAGAAAATTGAGGTTTCGCGAAGACGACGACCTGCTCCGACCACTCGCCGTATCGATTCACGGTGGCGCCCTGATCAACGGCGGCCGTGGCAGTATAGGTCGAGCAGGGCGAATGTTGCTCGACGCCGGCTACTGTGTCGTTTCCATCGACTATCGCCTGGCGCCCGAGACCAAGCTACCCGAAATCATCA
>ENA-ORXM01004550-ORXM01004550.1-marine-metagenome-genome-assembly--contig:-NODE-4550-length-12000-cov-5.215885_pt1 | contig 12000 bp, 9 predicted proteins | sample MGYA00237867_ERZ511480 | MGnify/ENA primary metagenome ERZ511480 (study PRJEB26309, sample SAMN06266103) | marine metagenome | isolation source: Algal blade | place: United Kingdom:Sidmouth, United... | reverse complement strand
AATGCGGGAAACATCTCGCTTTCTGATGGATCGACTTTGACTCTTAATGTCGATGACGCGGATGCAGATGCCACTAATGAAATTCAAACAATAACATCGGCTGATAACTCTGTTAATATTACGCCTAACGGGAATGACTTTGATGTCTCTGTGCCGGCTAACTTGGATAATAGCGAGACGAATGAAATTCAGGACATTTCTACTAATGGGAATGCGGGAAACATCTCGCTTTCTGATGGATCGACTTTGACTCTTAATGTCGATGACGCGGATGCAGATGCCACTAACGAGATCCAAGATATTTCTACTGATGGAAATTCTGGGAACATCTCACTTTCTGACGGATCGACTTTGACTTTGAATGTAGATGATGCCGATGCCGATGCGGCTAATGAAATTCAAACTATAAAATCCTCAGACAATAGTATTACTGTAACTCCGAATGGGAATGATTATGACTTAACGATCCCAGGATCGTTAGACAATGACCCAACTAATGAAATACAAACACTAGATGTAATAAAAGAAACAAAACTTATGGGTTTTGCAGGTGGATGGATTGCTGCAAATGGACAAGAGGCATATATTTTCAATGCAAGAGCGGGTCAAAATGCAGTTGGTAAATATGTAGTGAAGTTTTTAAATCCACATCCTAACGGAGACAAATATAACTTAAGTCTAACTGTAGAATCCGATGACAATGCAAACCTGGATCAAAGAAAGATTTCTTGGATAAACAAGAGTGCTGATGGTTTTGAGGTATACATTACAGTTGACGACAATGGTACCGCTGCTGATATTTTTGATAATGCTGCTTTCAGCTTCACTGTTTTTGAAGAAGTGACTGTTATAACTGATGTAAAAATAAATTAATGCGAATTTCAATAATCATATTTATTACTATAGTTTTTCAGTGTCTTGTATTTGCGCAAGAAGGGCTTTACAATGCAGATGAGTTTTTTATCAGTAATGATGAAATTTTATTTGTAGAAGGTGATTTCACAAACGAGCATGAAGATTTTGAAAACAATGGAGATTTTACCTTATGGGGAAATTTAGAAAATTCTAAATTAATTCTAAATGAAGGCATCGGGTTATTGCGACTTGAAGGTGATGGGCAGCAACTTGTAAAGCTTACAGATCGCTTTAAAACAAATGATCTGGAAATCAATAATGTCAACAATGTTGTTTTTGAAGACTTTGCACATTTGAGTGTTTTTGGAGATTTAGATTTCACGCATGGTAAGTTTTTTACGAAAGCTGAAAGTCAAATTATATTCAAGCCTGGAGCACTGTACTTTTACGCCTCAGATGATAGCCATATTAATGGTCCAACTACAAAAGAAGGGAATTCACAATTTACTTTTCCGATAGGAAAAAAAGGAAAACTTCGTCCGTTAAGAATAGATGGACTCAATACTTCAAATGGTTTTGAAGCGGAATATTTTGCAGAAACATTTGAAGATCTAGAGACTAATTTCAGTATCGACCATGTCAGTGATTGGGAGTATTGGAGTTTTGAAAAGACATTTGGCGTAGACGCCCCTAAACTTACCCTAGTGTGGGATGAAGATAGTTTTATCAACTTGGATAAACAAGCATTACAAATAGGATATTATAATGACAATACGTGGGTTGGTGTAGAATCATCCACAGAACTACCCGAGCAATTAGAAACTGATCTTACATCAATCAACGGCATTGAAGATTATGGTAATTTCACTTTTGCCAGTACGAACCCTTTAAACAAAATAGATGATGGTATTCTAAGATTTGATTTAATCAAGGAAGATTGCTTTGTAAATTTATCATGGCAAGCCATAGAACGTTCTTCAAGAATCAACGCTTATCATATTTACAAAAAAGACAAGAGTAATATCTTTAGAATAATCAAAACTATCTCAGCAGAAAACACAGACAATATTTCACATTATAATTACATTGATGATTCTGTAGAGGAAAACGAAATAGTCCATTATAAAATTATTACTGTTTATGAAAATGGGACAACTATTCCTACCATACAAAAATTCATAAAAAGCACTTGTAAAGATCTATCTTTTTTATTGTATCCGACCGTACTCCAACCAAATGATGTGCTCTCCCTTCAAATTGATGCAGAAAGCGGTAAGGAGTTTCCTATTTCAATAGTTGATGAACTTGGCAGAATATTATACACTGAAGATCTCGTCGTAGAGCCAGGTAGAAATATTTTCACCTTTGACATTGTCCGTTTTGGCCAAGCAGAGTATTTTATATGGTCTCCAGAAGAACTTGATGTTCCTACACTTCGATTCCAAGTTATCAGATGATGCTATTTCTATTACGAAATATGTTCTAAGATCTGCTCTGCATGAGTTGTAGTTTTCACTTTGGTAAAAATATGAGCTAACTTTCCTTTTTCATCAATTAAAAAAGTTGTTCTATATACTCCATCATACTTCTTTCCCATAAACTGTTTTGGGCCCCAAACTTTATATGCATTGATGGTCTCTCGCTCAGTATCTGCCAACAATGGAAAAGGAAAATTAAATTTCTTTATAAAATTTTGATGTTTCTTTGCAGAATCTGGGCTTACGCCTAATAATTTATATCCTTTTTTTGTCAACACTTTGTAAGAGTCACTTAAACTACAGGCAGCTGCTGTACAACCAGGGGTATTGTCTTTTGGATAAAAGAAAAGGATCAATTTGTCTCCTTTGTAATCTGCTAAAGTTATTTCATCACCATTTTCATCCAAACCTTTGAAACTAGGAGCTTTTTCTCCCACTTGTAATTTTGTCATATTCTATCTATTTAATATTATAGTAAAATAGAAATTTGTTATAAATTGTTTAAAAATCCCGTAATTGTGTTGTAATTAAATTCTGATTACGTCTAAAATACCAAATGTCTCAACAATTGCATTCATATTTGATGTCATTCAAAAATATTTAGATTCATATTTTTATTACAAAAAGGCATAAACGAAAAATTTGTATTCTATGAAAAATACTTTCCAAAGATCTAGCTTCTATCTAGTTATTGTTTTATTCGCAATGCTATTGAATAATTGCGCTAGAAATCCTGTTACAGGCAAAAAACAACTTGTTCTTATGTCTGAAGCTCAAGAGATCCAATTGGGCAAAACCTATGATCCATCTATCGTCGCTCAATTTGGGCTTTATGAAGACAAAAAAATCCAAGATTTTATAAATGTTAAAGGACAACAGATGGCAAAAATATCTCATCGTCCAACTTTAGCATTTGAATTTAAGGTTTTAGATTCTCCTGTTGTAAATGCCTTTGCCCTACCTGGTGGTTATGTTTACTTCACGAGAGGAATTTTAGCGCACTTTAACAATGAAGCAGAATTTGCTGGTGTATTGGGCCATGAAATTGGCCATGTTACTGCAAGACACGGAGTTAGTCAGCAAACAAATCAACAACTTGCTCAATTAGGTTTCATAGTAGGTGTAATTGCTTCCAAAGAGTTTAGACAATTTGCCAATGAAGCTTCTCAAGCCATGCAGCTTTTGTTCTTAAAATTTGGCCGTAGTGATGAAACTGAATCAGATGAATTGGGTGTTGAGTATTCTACAAAGATCGGTTATGATGCCCATCACATGGCAGACTTTTTCAACACATTAAAGAGAATGCAAGAAAAGAGTGGCCAAACCATTCCTGAATTCATGTCAACTCACCCTGACCCTGGCAATAGATATGAACGAGTGCATCAACTTGCAGGTGAAGAACAAGAGAAATCTAGAAAAAGTAATTTTAGAGTAAACAGAGAATCTTATCTAAGAATGATAGACGGTATGATCTACGGCGAAGACCCAAAGCAAGGTTATGTAGATAGAGATGTATTTTATCATCCTGAATTGAAATTTCAATATCCAATTCCTTCAGGATGGAGAACTGCAAATTCTCCTTTGCAAGTACAACATGCTCCTACTGATGGAAATGCTCTAATAGTCATGACCGCTGGTGATGGCTCCAAAACACTTGATCAAACTGCTCAAGCATTAGTAGAACAACACTCTCTAAAAGTTATAAACGACAAAAAAGAAAAAGTAAATGGTTTTGATGCTTTGGCATTTGTAGCCGATCAAACCAATGAACAAACCGGACAAGTCATAAGACTTATGACCTACATCATTAAATACGGAAGAATTAATTATGTCTTTCATGGTATGGCAGACCAAGCGGCATTTAACTCTTATTCTAGAGTATTTGAAAGCACTTTTAAAGGTTTCAGAAAGCTTACTGACGCCTCCAAAATTAATGTGAAACCGGAAAGAATTAAAATTGAGACGGTTCGTACTACAGGTACCTTGAGTTCTGCCCTAAAGTCATTTAACATGCCTTCAAATAGATTAAACGAACTTTCTATTGTGAATGGGATGCTGCTTAATGACCAAGTCCAAAAGGGCGATCTAATTAAAACCGTTGTCAAATAATAGTTGCTGATTAGGATAGATGTTCAAATAAAAAAAGAGCTTTTCCAAAACATGGAAAAGCTCTTTTTTATTCTTTCAAGAAACTAATATTTCTTTTCAATCCTTTAAATTTTGTTCTTTTAACTGCCGAACCTTTGAAGATTTTTTTAAATACGTCTTCGGTTATTTCTTCCCACTCCTTCTTTGTCATAATAAGTAAGTCATCATGTGGTTTAAATGCTGGTTCACTATGAGGTTTTGAGAATCTATTCCAGGGACATACATCCTGGCATATATCACAACCAAACATCCAGTTTTCAAAATTTCCTTTCAGTTCTTTTGGAATCTCCTCTTTCAATTCAATGGTAAAATAAGAAATACATTTACTGCCGTCCACAACATACCCTTCTTTTGGAATCGCATCCGTTGGACAGGCATCAATGCATTTTGTGCATGTTCCACAATAATCCTTTATCGGGCCATCAGGTTCCAAATCGAGATCAGAAATTATTTCAGCAATAAAAAAATAAGAACCTCGTTTTGGATTTATAAGCAAGGTATTTTTTCCCACCCAACCTATTCCAGATCTCTTCGCCCAATCTCTTTCCATAACAGGTGCAGAATCTACAAACACTCTCCCATCTATAGCTCCAATTTTATCTTCGATAAAATGTACCAGGTCTTTTAATTTATGCTTTATTACAAAGTGATAGTCTTTTCCATAAGCATATTTTGCCAGCTTTGGAGCTTCCGTATCTTCTTGTTCTTTTTCTGGATAATAATTGTACATCAGGCTAATAACTGTCTTTGCGCCTGGCACTAGTTTGGTAGGATCAACCCTTTTGTCAAAGTGATTTTCCATGTAAGACATCTCTCCATGGTATCCTTTATTCAACCATTCTTCAAGACGTCGAGCTTCATCCTGCATTTGTTCCGCCTTAGAAATACCAACAAATTCAAAACCCATTCTATAGGCCTCGTCTTTTATCAAACTTGTATGCAATCCCTTATTGTGATTTGTCATCTCTAAAGACTATGCTTTGTTGCTCTATACTCTCATCATGAATTGCTCTGATAAGTTTTAAAATAAATGCCTCACTCAATCTAACGTTGTTGGCTTTTTTCATACTTCTATTGATGATCTCATTCCATCTCTTTAGTTGGAGAATAGTCATATTATGTTCCTTTTTAAAAGAACCAATTTCTCTTGCTATGGTCATTCTATCTGACAATAAATTGATCAATTCATTGTCAATATGATCTATTCGCTCTCTTAGATATTGCAACTCATTTTGTACTGGCGCTTCATCCTCAAAATCTTTTCTCAATACAAATTTTGAAAGCATCTCTCCAAGTACCTGTGGAGTGACCTGTTGCTTGGCATCTGACCAAGCATTATCAGGGTCAATATGTGATTCTATCATCAAGCCATCATAATTGAGATCAAAGGCTTTTTGACCCACTTCAAAGAGAATGTCACGTCGTCCACAAATGTGACTGGGATCACAGATCAAAGGAATTAAAGGCATCATCCTTTTAAATTCCAGAGCGATTTGCCATTGCGGCGTATTGCGATAATATGTTTCTCCTAAATTTGAAAACCCTCTGTGTATGGCTCCTATCTTTTTCAATCCTACTTTTTGCAATCTTTCAACTGCACCCAACCATAAGGTAAGATCAGGATTGATAGGGTTTTTTACTAAAATTGGAACATCTACCCCTTTCAAAGCATCCGCGATATCCTGGACCGCGAATGGATTTACTGTTGTTCTAGCGCCTATCCATAGAATATCTATACCCGCTTTTAAACACAATTCTACATGGGATGCTTTTGCCACCTCAACTGTTATTTGTAGTCCTGTTTCTTTCTTTACGGATTGAAGCCAAGGAAGTCCCACCTTCCCGACACCTTCAAAAGAATTTGGTCTAGTCCTAGGCTTCCAAATACCTGCACGGAATATATCGACTTTGCCTAATTTCTTGATCCTTCTAGCAGTTTCTAGTACCTGCTCTTCAGTTTCAGCACTACAAGGACCTGCTATAATCACAGGTTTAGCCTTATCTGTCAACCATGTATTTGCATCCGTTTGTATACTTCTTCCCTCCATTGTTCAAGTATAACATTTTAATTTGTGTTCTGTTAAATAATTTTAAAAGAATATTATATCTCAAATCTTTCTAAATAGCTTTATGGCCCCTAGATTTGCATTTGACTTAGTATCTTGACGAATGAATTCGACTACTGTTTTAAATTTATCTCTAATCATATGAGAAAATCAACGCTCTTTTTTCTGGTCATTCTTTTTTTATTTCTAGCATTCGCTCTCTTCGTTAAGCTTCCAAACAGCATTAAAGTAGAAAGTCAGATCACAACAAAGAATCCCCCCGAAAGAATTTTCGCTCCTTTTAGTGGAAAGCTATCAGAAATCTTAATACAGAATGACGCTAAGGTGAACAAAGGAGACCTTCTTGTAAAATTCCAGACGGTCGCAAATTATGCCCAAGTAGATACTTTGGCTTATTGGTTAGCAAATGAAAATCTTAGCGTAACTAGCGCTAAATCCCTTTACAACCTTGGGCCGCTCTCCCTAGAAAATTTACAACAAAGTTTTAGCTCCTTTCAAAAAACCTTAATGACTTTCGATTTCAATACGCTCCAATTAGATAAGAAGACTTCGCTCAACTTGGACAGCTTAAAAAGTCAACAGAAAAATTTACTCCGCGAAGTAATGAATTGGAAACAAAGACACATGATCAAGTCTCCTGCAACAGGGAAGATTTATTTGCCTACTAAAAATAAAGAAGGCCAATTCCTGCGGGGTGGAGAATTTATTTGCTCAATTATTCCTATTGATTCTGATCAAAGTGTAATTGCCAAGGTAACTTATCTAACTAAAAGTGATTCAGAACTTATTAAAGTTGGGAACTTCACAAAACTACATGTGATCGTAAATGGTGTTGCTCAAGAAATAGAAGCTATTGTAGAAAAGATAAACCCTATCATACTAAGCGATCAACAATCAGGCTCTGAAGTCATTCTTTCCCTACCTAATAACCTCAAAACCAACATAGGTGAGACCATTGCTTTTAAGCAAGGGATGTCAATTAGTACTACTATTGAAGCCAGAAATCAAACAATTTTACAAAAATTATTTAAGTGATTACTTTTGTCGTTAGATAACAACTATTGCCCTACAATTTGCAGCCTAGCAAATTTCAACATTATCCTTCGTTCAGGATTATCGATCCCGTCAAAATAAATGGTCGCTATTCGATTTGCCGCGCCACCATCCACTTTTACAACTTTACCTTTTCCAAATTTTAAATGGAGTACTTCGAGGCCTTCTGCTATTTCACTGCTTGGACTTGGGTGAAAATCTTCTGGATCGATCATCATAGCCGGAGCCGCTCTCCTAGCGGTTTTAAAGTTTCCAGAGATTCCAGAAGTAGCTTTTTCTGGAGTACTTAATTTTCTCGAACTTATAACTGATGTACTTTCAATATGTGACCGATCTATCTCTTCCAAAAACCTTGAAGGGCTGTTATACCTTATTTTTCCATATTGAATTCTGCTCTTTGCAAATGTCAATGTCAAAAACAACTCAGCTCTTGTTATGGCTACATAAAACAATCTACGTTCTTCGGATATTCCTTCTGGAGAATCTAAAGACATGAAAGATGGAAAGAGATTTTCTTCTAAACCTGTAATGATCACTGATTTGAATTCTAAACCTTTTGCAGCATGCACTGACATCAAGGTGATATAATCATTGTTTTTTATATTCTCATCTTGATCTGTAAATAGTGATATCGTTTGAATAAAACTTGCCAAACTTTTGTCTTCTAGTCCTACGACTTCTTCATCATTATCAACAAAGTCTTTTACCCCATCTAAAAGCCCATTCACATTTTCCATCCTGTTAGTTCCTTCTATACTGTTGTCTTTTTTGAGTATGTCCAGAATACCAGATTTTTTGACAATGATAGAAGCGGCCTCATAAGCATCTACTTTCTCCGCAACTTGTTGGAAGCTCTTGATCATTTTTGTAAACTCTTGAATGGAGTTGCTTGCTTTAGCTGGCAACTTAACTTTATCCAAGGATTCCCATACGCTTATATTATTTTCACTGGCAAAAGCGACAACCTTATCTATACTAGATTTACCTATCCCTCTCTTGGGATAATTGATGACTCTTTTCAAAGCCTCTTCATCTTTTGGGTTTGTCGTAACCCGCAAGTAGGCGATCATATCCTTAACTTCTTTTCTTTGATAAAAGGATTGTCCCCCAAATATTTTGTAGTTAAGGTTTTGCCTTCGAAGGTATTCTTCTATTATTCTCGACTGAGCATTTGTCCGATATAAAACGGCTATATCTGAATTTGACAAATGATATCTATTTTTATGCTCTCGGATGGTATCTGCAACCATTCTTCCCTCCTCTGTATCAGAGATCGCTTTGATCATTTTGATCTTATTCCCTTCTCCTTTATCCGACCAGATCTTCTTTTGAATTTGATTTCGATTGTGAGTGATAACTTCATTCGCAGCTTGGACAATGTGCTCCGTAGATCGATAATTTTGTTCTAATTTGAAAACTTGAACACCCTTGGCTTTATAGTCTTTCTTAAAGTCCAAGATGTTTTGAATGGTAGCTCCTCTAAAAGCATAGATAGATTGAGCATCATCTCCTACTGCACAAATATTATACGGGCTTCCTTCATAGTCAATAAGTTTTTTAACTATCTGAGACTGCAGAAAGTTGGTATCCTGAAACTCATCAACTAAAACATACTTGAATTTTTGCTGGTACTTCTCCCTTACCCCATCTGGATTCTTATGGAGCAAAACATACAATTGATAAAGCAAGTCATCAAAATCCATCGCACCAGCTTGTTTGCAACGCTCCATGTACTTAGCATATATTTCATATAAGTAAGGTCTGTTGTTAATTTTATCTTGATTGGTAAGTGTCTGATCTTGTTGATAAGCTGCGGGAGAGATCAAATTACTTTTTGCAGAAGATATTCTTGAATAGATTGCATTTGAATTATAGTTTTTGCTATCAAAATTCATTTGCTTTACAATGGACCCGATCAAACTTTTTGTATCTGCAGCATCATAAATTGAAAAATTAGATGGGTATCCTAACTTTTGCCCATCTACCCTCAAAAATCTTGCAAAGATCGAGTGGAAAGTGCCTGCCCAAACTTTATGTGCCTTGTCCCCCACAACTTTTGAAATCCTTTCCTTCATCTCCTTTGCCGCCTTGTTGGTAAAAGTCAAAGCCAAGATCTCCCAAGGGGCTACACCTTGTTCTATTAGATATGCGATCCTATATGTCAATACACGTGTCTTGCCTGACCCAGGGCCTGCTACCACAAGAACCGGACCGTCAGTTGTGGTGACTGCTTTTTTTTGGATATCGTTTAATTCGTCTAAATATTTATTCTCGTTCATGGTTGATCGTTCTTCGTTCATCGTTTCAGTTAGCTTTAGATTTTGTGAATTATACTATCAATTCTTCCCAATACTCTGCGGCTCTTCTTGTGTGTGGTATAACAATAGATCCACCTACTAAGTTAGCAATTGCAAAAACTTCGTAGACCTCTTCGGTATTCACATTGTTGTCGTGGCACTTTCCCAGGTGATATTTTATGCAATCATCACACCTCAAGACCATTGAAGCGATCAAGCCTAGGAGTTCTTTTGTTTTGACTGGCAATGCACCTTCTTGGTAAGCATTTGTATCTAAGTTGAAAAATCTTTTTAAGACCTTATTGTTTTTTCCCAAGAGGACTTCATTCATCTTGGTTCTATATTCGTTAAATTCTTTTATTTGAGACATTTTATATTCGTTTTTCGTTCATCCCTTCGACTCCTTCGTCGCTCAGGGCAGGCTGTTTTTCGTTTCTGCTTGTTGAACAAGGATGGTTTAGACTTCATTACTGTTTCTGTTTCTCCAGATGCTTAAGACCATTCGAAAGGGAAAGATAATAGATATGATTATACTTCCAACACCAAATAGCAGCATTTCTGAATGAATATATTTAGACATGCTTCTTTGCTCGGCCAAAGGCAGGTGAGTCATGAACTGGTCAAAAGTGGTTTCATCCATATAAGTTTGAAAATTGGTAAGATGATTTGCCAGCATAAATATTATCGGTATTGCAATAAGTACGATTCCGACTTTGATAAATTGAGTTTTAGCTAAGAAGGTGTGCTGTAGTAAAAAAACTACTCGTGTCAAGGTTATGAACCAAACAATAAAAACTAAATTAACTATTAAAAAAGGATAAGAAGTCAGTTTTTGGAGTATTGGGTATAATACAGCAAAAGCAACAATTGCGGTAAATATCCACCACAGGAATTCAAGCTTGAATGCTAGTGTACGCGTGTTTTTATTTTCGTTCAAATGGACTTTGTGTTTTTATTAAATTTATAATAATTGTTGATGGAAAAAGTTTAATCAAACTTGATAAAAGACGCTAGATAAATCTTAGAAAAGAATTCCGTTTACGAAAGTAGTTAATTTACCGAATTTTAAGCGTTGTGTGATGGAGATTTAGCTAAAATGAGGTTTTTGGGTATATTATTTATAGATATCTATGCTGGAGGCAGTTCTAAGGAATTTTAAATCCTATCCTTGCTTTGCTAAAACCACAAATAAACCCATTTGCTCCATCTATATTGCTATAAAGCTTGAGATTGGGATCAGAAGAAGAATCCAAAGATTGATTACTCATCCTTACACTTTCTGAAAAATTATAAAATTCTTCAGAAACCGTATATAAGTTAATTTCTAACGAATCAGTATAAACTGGCTGCCCATTGGATATTGAAAAATAACTTATGCTTAGGTCGTAGGTCGTAGGTCTTTGGTCTTTGGTCTTTGGTCTTTGGTCTTTGGTCTTTGGTCTTTGGTCTTTGGTCTTTGGTCTTTGGTCTTTAGTCTGAGGTAGTGCGGTTCAATAACCACTTGGTTTATTGTAAGGTAAAACTGAGGACCACAGACTGGAGACTTTTGACTACAGCATTGCTGTATTTTATTAAGTCGCAAGTATATGGTCTTTAGTCTGTGGTATCTGGTTCAATAAACACGGCTCATTGTAAGGTAAAACTTAAGACTACAGACTGGAGACTTTCGACTACAGTTTTCACATAAAAAAAGCACCTACGTCTTACAACGCGGTGCTTTTTACCTTCTTGGCTTTTTTTATTAAGTCGCAAGTATATGGTCTTTAGTCTGTAGTCTGTGTGGTTCAATAAACACTTGGCTCATTGTAGGGTAAACTGAAGACTACAGACTGAAGACTTTTGACTACAGCGTAGCACATAAAAAAAGCACCTACGTTTAACAACGCGGTGCTTTTTACCTTCTTGGGTTGGATAGAAAAAAACGGGCTTGACTGAATATAGTCCCAAAGGGACCAAATGTCCTGTGGACATTTGATGAAGGAACCTTGAGCAACCGCGAAAGGGTGGGTGGCAGGTCGCCGCCACATATAAAAAAAGCACCTACGTTTAACAACGCGGTGCTTTTTACCTTCTTGGGTTGGATAGAAAAAAAAACGGGCGGCG
>ENA-ORXM01004547-ORXM01004547.1-marine-metagenome-genome-assembly--contig:-NODE-4547-length-12010-cov-3.545127_pt1 | contig 12010 bp, 10 predicted proteins | sample MGYA00237867_ERZ511480 | MGnify/ENA primary metagenome ERZ511480 (study PRJEB26309, sample SAMN06266103) | marine metagenome | isolation source: Algal blade | place: United Kingdom:Sidmouth, United... | reverse complement strand
CTTGTCATTTTAACTCCTTCGTTTAAATTTAAATCCTCGGCGAGAATCTGTCCAAACTATATAGGGGGTCAAAGAGATTTAATACATACTTAATCTTAATGTATTAGGTAATTATCTATCAGTGAGGTATATCTGGATCAAATATTAAGGAGTTATGATGAAAAATTTACTTTTAAGTTTAGGTGTATTCTTTACTTTACTTGGGTACTCATAACAAATTGAGTTATTTCCTGAGATTGTAGAGCAAGAAAAACAAGATCAATTAATGGAAGTTATCAATGAAATTATCGAACAATCCACGCAACAAGGTCATGGTGAAGGGTCTGATGCTGTAAATTTTGACCTCAATAGCTTTAATTATAATGAAGTAGCAAAAACATATTTTAATAAGTATGCAGATGAATATCTAATTGATTTAGCATGGGGCGATGTTATTTATGAAGTAGGTCAATACGCCGATAGAGATGGAAATAATGTTTCTCGTAAAATCGAATACTTAAGGAAAGAAAATTTAATATTAGCTATGTTTGGGTATGGCCCATCAGCTGAGTGTGACCAATCAGAGTATTGCTCTTTTTATTATGCAGAGATCTATTTAAAAAATGGGCTTGTTCTAAATTTATCTTTTGACTGGACAACCTAATATTTTCTAAAATACTATATGCTTAATACCCATGAAAACATACCAAAGTATTAAGCATATTTTACTTCTCTAGCTTAAAACCAACCTGTTTTTCGTCTAGAACTTCTTCTTCTCGTTGTTTTGATACCTAAAGCGCCCAATAGTCCTCTCGTTACTTCTCTGGTCACTGTTCGTCCAACTTGCCGTATCATTGTGTTTTTAGACAAAGAAGCAAAGAAGCCTTCTTCATCATCGTTTTTTTCTTTTCTAGTCTTTTTGATGTCCTCACTTATTTCTGGTTCATCTTCACTGTTTATTCGCTCAGTCAGAATTTCATAAGCACTTTTTCTATCAATAATTTTATCGTATTTTTCTTTTAATTTACTCTTAGCTTCAACTTCTTTTAATTCTTTATCATCCAAAATTCCCATTCTTGTTTGAGGTGCCCTGAGCATCGTGTGAACTAATTCTGTTGGGCGACCTTTGTGATCTAAGACTGTGACTAACGCCTCTCCAATACCTAGTTCTGTAATGAGTTGATCAATGTCATAAAAGTCTGAAATTGGAAAGTTTTCAGCAGCACTCTTGATTGCCTTTCTATCTTTAGCCGTAAAAGCTCTCAAGGAATGTTGAATTTTTAATCCAAGTTGAGACAAAATGCTCTCAGGAACATCCACTGGATTTTGTGTACAGAAAAATACTCCAACTCCTTTAGATCTTATCAATTTAACAACTTGTTCTAATTGATTCACCAAAGTATCACTTGCTTCTTCAAATACTAAGTGAGCCTCATCAATAAAAAGACATAATTTAGGTTTTTCACTATCTCCAACTTCTGGAAACGTTTCATAAACTTCTGATAAGAGACTTAGCATGAAAGTTGAAAATAGCTTTGGTTTTCCTTGAATGTTAGTCAGTCGTAAAATATTAATCGGGGCTTTGTCAGATCCATTATACAAAAGGTCTTCAACATCAAATGAAGGCTCTCCTAGAAAGTCATTGGCACCTTGTTGCTCAAGTTCTACAACTTTTCTTAGGATTGTTGAAACTGTTGAAGGAGAAATCTTTCCATATAGTTTTTCAAATTCTTCTTGTTGATCACCACCTATAAACCTTAAAACTTCTTTGAAATCATTAAGATCTAAAAGGGGGAGTCCAGTATCATCACAGTACTTAAACAAAACAGTTGTTACAGATGTTTGCGTGACATTTAAACCTAAGATTTTAGAAAATAGAACTGGTCCAAACTCTATTAAAGTAGCTCGTAATTTTGAGCCATATTCATTAGATAAAGTTAAGAATTCTATAGGGAATTCTTGTGGAGTGAATTCTATGTTTAGACTTTCATGTCTTTCATCAATTTTAGGATGGCCTGATGAAGCTTTAGCAAGTCCACTCATATCTCCTTTAAGGTCCATCAATAAAGTAGGAACGCCCTGACTTGATAGGTGCTCAGCCAAAATTTGAACTGTTTTTGTTTTTCCTGTTCCAGTGGCTCCAGATATTAGTCCATGTCTATTTAAAGAACCTAGAGGAATTTTAACAACACTTTCACTATGGACTTGACCCTCAAGTACACCACAACCGATTGGAAATGATAATCCTTCTAGGTCATAAGATTTTTTAATTTTTTCAATAAACTTTTCAGTGCTTGGCATAATAAAATCCTTCTCAATATTAATCTAGTTTACAATTAAAAGATTTCTCTGAATCTTTATGTGATATATTTAAACTAACAATTTTTCCTTGAATGGTCTCAAAAATAAGTTCTTTTTCCCCGTCTTGGTAAATATTGACTTGATCTTCGTAAATTACCTTATCACTCTGATAAAACTTAAGAACATCTTTGATTTTAGGGCCCAATCTAAGTTCTTTAGGGACAGCTACTTTTGAGAAAGTCTGATCATCTTCTTCTCTTAGAACCATTAATTTTAATTTATCTTCATGTTTTTCTGAGTTGTTTTTTTTCAAAACAAGCCTTAATTTTTTATTATCTCTTGTTCTGAAATGAATGTTTCTTCTAATGAAAAATAGTTTCTCTGGACTAACTTGATTATTATCTAGAACTTCAAGAAACTTTTTATTGCTAAGTCCTGATTTTATTTTAGGGCAAATTAGAGACTGCTCAAGTGTATGATTTTCATTTCCCTTAAAGCTATCTGAGTATCCCTGAGTGCTTTTTTTTTCTTGATCTAATTGAGAATCTTGCAAGGTAGCAGCAAAAGTTGTATTCGGTGATTGAGAGATAGCTTTTTCAGAGTGAAAAAGCCTACTTTTTAGTCCTAGTAAAAATAAAAAGACAGCGATTCCTGATAAAAAAATAAAAATGGGCATAAGAGCTTTTGACTTCATCTTTTTGCTTCTATCTTCTAATCAAATGCTTTTTTACCAAATTCCATTGGTTTGCCATTATTAAAGCGTTCGTTTTTGTAGTTATAGATACTTTTTCTAATTTATCCATGTAGAAAGAAAAGTCGTATAAGGTCCTACTGAAGTTTTCTAAATTCATGACAAGATGTTTGTAGCTGTTATAAGAGCTTAAAATATTCTGAGTAGGAATTAAAAAATTATGAAAGAAATTAGCAAATTTTGGTTTTGTATGAGGGTGAGTAAGCTTTAGCATTTGCTCTATGCTCATTAACATACTGTCTCTTATGAATTTTTTTGTGGTATCAAGATAGTCAGGCGTTAGATTCTTTTTATCTTTTAAAATATTAAAGTAACTTGTTTGAAAATATAGCCATTGCTTTTTTTCCATCTTACTTATTTTTTTAAAAATAATGCTTATGTGAGGAACTTTAGATGTATTGGCAATAAAATTGGCCCTATTAATAGAATGTTCAAGTGAATAGATAAAACTCTTAACACTATAAATACAACCTCTTTTAATAACTAGAGCGCAGCGAGTGGTTAAGTCTTGATTGATCGCAATTTTACTTTTAAGGGTTTCTAGATATTGTTTAACTGCTTTTTTTAATTTTTCATTTTTAGTAGGGACAATATTTCTTGAGAGGATTTCATAGAATCTATTATGAATCGAATTGATGTTTTCAATAATAACAGTTCTTACTTCATCTCTATACAAGAGAGATTCATCAAAGGTATTAGATGGACTAGAGAATGCATTCAACGATAGTAAGATAAAAATGATACTGAATTTATTCAAAGTTAATAACCCATCCCTAAATATTAAATTTTATTTATACGACTACAATTAACATATTTAAACTCTTAAATTAAGAATTATATCTCTTTTTAGTCCACTTTGTGCACTGCGCTCTAAGTGTCTCATTATTTTTTGGAATTGTAGATTATTCATTTATGGAAAATTATTCCTCCCTTAGGGCTTAATAGAAAATTATCTCATTCTCAGATAAACTTTATAGGTGAATAAGTTTTTATACTTTCAATGTCTCTTAATCCCAGCTTTTTTAGCCTTCGGCAGTATTAGTAACCAAGCACTTTATCTGAGGTGTTATCAAAGAATAACTGGGAAATCATATTTTGAAATTAAATCTGAAAATTCACAACAAAACTATGTAGCGATTAAAAATGAAATTAAGGATCCGATAGAGGGATGTTTAGAGCTTATTACAAAGGTCAACATCGATCCTTCTTCTGGTATCGCACAAAATAATGATAATAAAGAACTAAAGAGTGTGTTTAATAATTTGAATAATTACTTTAATAATATGTTCAGTGTTAAAGAATACAATCCATCCACCCTAAGTTGTAATTTTTCTCCTTTGATAGATTTCATAGATATAGAACGAAAGGGGCTCTATTTTCTTAGAACACTTTTTACTCCTGACGCCAAGTTTTCGGAAGCTGTGACGGCAACTGAAACATATGAGTATCGACGAAGTGCAGGTGTTCCCGACACATTATCTTTTACAGTAGGAGGGAAGAATAAAGTCTCAGATTTTGTGATTGAACTTACAAACGAACAGACTTCGGCACCATTACCAGCTCTTTTAGAAGTGGGTGATATCATTGGATTTAAGAAAGCAAATTTACTTTCTTTTGGTTCAAGTGTTGTTGATATAAGAAATTGGACGAATCATTATAAAGGTGGAGTTATTGGAGATAAGGTCTATTTAAAGCAGCATCTTCCTAACATTACGGCCGATGGAGCTATTAAGCTTGAGAGAAATTTTGGTCAAAGTTTTTATAAAGATTTTTTATGCCGAGATTTACCTCTCGTTAAATTGAGTGATTCCAAAGTCTTTGTTGATACGAGTGAGGACGCAGTTCCCTTCAGACAATCTGCAAGTTGTGTTACATGTCATGCCTCTATTGATCGATTAGCGATGGGAATGACTCATATTGGTCCAGCCAATATTCGTGGTGGTAGATGTGAAAGAGTGGGAGAGAAATTTAGAATTAAAGGATATCGCGGAGTCAGAAAGGTAGTAAACTTCACTCAGGATAATTCTTTCTGGCCAAGCAGTGCTGATCCAAAGTTTGCGGGGTATAAAAATCAGGGTCGAATATTTTTCAGATCCTATAGCGGAAAACTTATTGACGTTGGTTTCCACGGAGCAGAGCAATTAGGTGCTTTTCTTTCGCAGTCGGAAGACTTTTATATTTGCCAAGCCAAAAGAGCCTATAATTATCTTACCGGGATTGATGTTAACCTTAATATTTATAAAGGATTAGATTCTGAAATTGAGCTTTCAGATAATGATAAGGCTAATTATGAAACTGTAATTGCTGCAGGTCTTGAGTTAAAGAAGCATCAAAGCTTTACGAAGCTTTTGAAAGAACTCATGAATTCTCCATCTTTTAAAGACGAACATTATAAGAGGATTTCACAATGACTAGCAGAAGAAGTGCATTAAAGAAGATAGGTCTTGGTTTAGGAGCTTGCTTAACTTCACCATTAGGTATTTTAGTTAACAGTACTTTTAGTGGATTTATTCGACAGGCCATTGCTCAAGAATCAGGTCTTAACCCTCGCAAGTTTGTATTTATTAACTTTAGAGGAGCTCCTTCAAGATGGATGTATGATCAGTTTTTAAAAGTTAATGAAAGTGATCCTTTTCATTACAATCCTCTAATTGTTTCAAACTTTAGCTCTACCAGTGATTCATTTTATCATGAATCAGAATACAAGACCTTTGATTATAAAGGTTATGAAGTTCCGTACTTATGGAGTCTCTCAGTTAAAGATAGTGCTGGGGCCAACCATAAAGTATCGAGTATATTAGATAATTTCCTATCTATTAGAGGGATTGATACATTGTCTGTTGCTCATCCAGCAGCTCAAAATTCTCACTTGAGACTTCCAGGTAATCAACGAAGTCTTAGTGGAGAAGTATGTGATCACCATGACCATGTATTACCGGCAATATCTTTAAGTGGAGATAGCGCGTTAGATTTAGGACATAATTCTTTGAAAGGTAAAAACTTATTAACCTTACAAACCAATGGTGTTCAAGAAAATGTCTTAATGAAGATTTTTTATCCATTTATCAAAGGTGGAGGTTTTTCATCATTAAGTAGCATTAATGAATTAAGTTCTGATCTTGATAAAGTTTTACAAGAACGTGTTTTAAAAATTGCTCCCGGTCTTAGATATAATAAAGAAAGTGCTAAAACTCTTTTTAATAGAAGTTTCACAAACTTAGCGTCGCAGTGGCAAACGCTTATTTTTAAATATTCTAAAGTTATATCTAATGCATTAGGGGCTGAATATCTTGGCATTAATGATAAGTCCGTAGGAATTAATTATAGTCAAAGAACTGATGGTTTTTATTCTTTTGCTAGAAACATGCAAAATACTGAAATTGAAGACGTTAGAAATTTAATTTCAGGTAATAATTCTGTTGAAGCTACAAAAGGAAGAGTGATCAATTCATTAGCTGAAGGCTTTGCAACTGCAGAGTATTTATTAGTTAATAACTATTCAAGTTATATTAATATTACTAGCGGTGGTCTTGTAGTTAATAACTCAAGCGGAGCAAACTTCTCCTATGCAAATGATCAGCATTTCGCTGGTCCTATTGCCTTTACTCTCATTAATAACTTATATTTTCTTGGCTTTAGTGCTGCTTTAATCGAATTTAGAAAGGCATTAATTGAAAATAATATTTTTAATGATACTGTTATTGGTTTTGGCGGAGAATTTAATAGAACTGCAAGAAATATTCCTACTACTGGAGGAGTATGGACTGGTCACGGATCGACCGCTCAGTCTATAAGTTTAGTTTCTGGAAGTATAAAAGGTCTAAATATTGTTGGTAGTTTAACGAGTGGAAAAAGTTCTGAAGATGGTGGGGTTGGTACCACAGGGATTGGAGCCAAAATCAACGCTCTTGGTGGTCATCGGGCCACTAATGGTCACCTTCACTCTAGTATTGCCGAAGTCTTAAAGGTCAATGCACCTAGTACTAATAATCCTTCATTATTAAAGCATAAACCTGATGGAACTATACAAAGTCTAATTGGTACTCCAAGAATTGTTGAAGATGGAGAAGTCGCATGAACTGGTTCCTCATTTTCATTTTAATATTCCAAATCATGGCCTGTAATGAAGTCGTCACTAGTATCGGTTCTGAGCCTGAATATCCCCCTGGTAATCACCCTGAAGAAGCTGATACTGTTAATATCATTACCTATCAACCTAAACTGCCTGATAGATTTTTTCTTGCCTCTGTGTTTAGAGCACTTTTATCTAGCAATAAAAATGATCAGGTATTTGAAACTAAATTAAATACAATCTTAAACGAAAATATTGTCTATAAGCCAGCACATTTCATGGGAGCTTGTTTTTTAAAAAAGAAAAGAGGAGACAGAATTGAGCAAACTGACGGTTGTGCTAATAGTGAACTCGATAGTAATGACGATTATTTAAAAGTTTCAGCAACGGTATCTTATGTAGGTATTTTAGAAAATGTTTGCAAAGAACTTTATGAACTTGACTATCTTCACACAGCTTTATCTAACTCTCTTAATATTGACATTGAAAACTTAGCGGTTTCAGAAATTTTAAAGATGTTCGAAGTTCTCTTTCAAGGAAAAAGTATGACTCCTGAAGAACAAGAAAAAATGCAAGATTTTATTGAACAGGCCCGAGATGAAGATATAGAAAATGATGCAATTTTAAAAGACGCCTTTTATGTCTTATGTAAGCAAGAGGCATGGTTGCTTATATGATAAAATATATATTTTTATTTTTCATACTTTGTTCTTGCTTAATGGATGGAGTTCAAAACGAAGGTCTTCCAGAAGACTCAGATTATTTAGGTACCCTTGATTTAGTTGAAGTCGAGAAAAAAGTAGAGGAATTATTTAAAAATCGTTGTCAAAGTTGCCATGGTAATAATGAACCTCGAAACATTTCAGATCTAGAGAGTTTAAAGACTATGTCTACTTTCTTTGTTGCAGGTAAACCCGAGGTATCTTTAATTTATCAAAGTTTACTTCCCAATGCTCGACGACTAATGCCCCAAGGTGGAGCTTTAACTGCTGATGAGAAAAATCTAGTTAGAGATTGGATTTTATTAGTTGGGAGTAAGGATGAAACAAATGAAGAAGATGTTTATTATACTGGTCAAGTTGAAACTCTTTTAGAAGCAAAATGTTTCAATTGCCATAATCAGGAAATCATTGACGTGGCCGGTGATCAGATGGATAGATTTAACGGAAATCCCATGCTGAATACTTATGAAAGTGTTTTAAATTATACTGCTCAAGGGTCAATTGAAGATAGTCTCGTGTATGAATTAAACTTTTATAATCAAGGTAGTCATGCTTCAGGATTAGAATATGAAAGTATTGAATATCAAGAATTAAGCGAAGATGAATTTAAACTTTTTAAAAGTTGGATTGAGCAAGGAGCGGTATTAAATAACCAATAATTTTAGCAAAGTGACTTCGTAATCAACATTATTGAAAACTAAAACCTAGTTTTAACTCATTGATGGTAAATTCAAACTCAGGATTCGTGTTATTATATTTACAATTTTCAATTAATGATTCTTTTGAAATATAGCTCTCAAAATCTTTAATAATTTTTATAATCGCATCATCTCCTTGAAAGTTGACGACAACCCGTTGCTCGACGGAGAAATTCTTTTCCTTACGAGACTTTTGAATTCTATTAACAACCTCACGAGAGATCCCTTCATTGATCAGTTCTTCATCTAATTCACAACTCATATCTATTGAAATATATCGATTAGATAAGGCCTGAGAACCAACTTTAGCCTCTCTATAGATTAAAATCTCTTCTTGACTAAATTCTAAGTCACCAAGTTTTAGTGATCCATTGTCTTCGAGCTTTGCTATTTCTTCTGAAGTTAATTGTCCGATTAGATCTTTGTATTTTTTAAAGTCTTTTCCTAATTTTTTACCAAGTATTGGAGAATTAGGAAGAGCGTAAAGTCGAATATAATCTAATTCGTTGGTGGCGTATAAGATTTCTTTTATATTCAATTCGACTTTAATTGGGGACTCAAGTTTTTTAATTTCGTCTAAAATGCTTTGTTCTTCATGAATAATAGTCAAAGTTCTTAATGGGATTTTAACCTTAACTTTTTCTTGAATTCTTTTTTGTCTACCAAGTAAAATTACTTCCTGCATTCTCTTCACGGCATCTTCTAAAACCTTTGATCTCAATGACTCATTATGGACTGGATAATCGCAAAGATGAACCGATTGAACGCCTGATGGATTTAATTTATCAAGTTCTAAGTAGAGATATTCAGAAAGAAATGGTGCAAAAGGGGCCATTAACTTAGATAATTCTCGTAATGTGAAATATAATGCATGATATGCACTTTCTTTATCTTCTCTATGTTCATCAGAATTATCTGCCCAAAATCTTTTTCGATTCAATCTAATATACCAATTGGTAAGATCATCAATAAAATCAAATAGGTGAGGAATAACATTATATAATTTATATTGATCCATTTCCTTGTTTGTATTTTCAATCAAGGTTTGCATCTTAGAAATAATCCATTGATCTAAAACATGTGCTGGTTTGTAATCATGAAATTTAACTTTAGGTTTCCATGAATCGACATTGGAGTAGGTATTAAAAAACTTATAGGCATTAAACCAAGGAAGTAAGGCTTTTCGAACCATTTCTTTAACGCCGTCATCTTTGAATTTTAAGTCTTCTGCTTTAACAAGTGCAGAGTTTATTAACGATAGTCTAAGAGCGTCTGCTCCATATTTTTCCATTAATTCATCAGGTGGAGTGTAGTTTTTTAAACTCTTACTCATTTTCTTACCATCTGAAGCCAGGACCATCCCGTTAACAATAACATTTTTAAAAGCTGGTTTTTTGTATAATGCTGCAGCTAAAACTGTAAGTGTATAAAACCACCCTCTAGTCTGATCTAATCCTTCAGCTATAAATTGAGCGGGAAATCCATTTTTGAAAACTTCTTCGTTTTCAAATGGGAAGTGTAATTGAGCGTAGGGCATAGATCCAGATTCAAACCAACAATCTAAGACTTCAGGAATTCTTTTATAAACACCTGCCTCCCCATCGATTTTTATCTCTAAGTCATCAACGTGTTCACGGTGTAAATCAGTAAGAGTTTTTCCAGAATATTTTGCTAATTCTTGAATGGATCCTACACAAAGATGTTTATCTAGCTCTTCATTATACCAAATAGGAATTGGTGTTCCCCATACTCTATTTCTTGATACGGCCCAATCTTTTGCATTCCCAATCCATTTGCCAAAACGTCCTGTTTTTAAGTGACTTGGAACCCAATTGATCTCTTCATTGGCTGCAATCATATCTTCTTTAACCTTGGTAACATTAATAAACCAAGAAGGAATTGCCTTGTAAATTAGAGGAGTTTTTGATCTAGGACAAAATGGGTAAGAGTGAGTAATTTGGGATTGCTCTAGGAGATTTCCTTTTTCTTTCAAGGCTTTCATAATCTCTTTATCAGCTTCTTTAATAAACATACCAGCATAATCAGTAACTTCACTTGTAAAAGTTCCATCATTTTTCACTGGACAAACATTAGCAGTCACATTATTTGCTTTCATCACTCTTTCATCATCTTCACCAAAAGCTGGAGCAAGATGTACTATACCAGTTCCACTGTCGGTGCTTACATAAGAATCAGCATGAATCTTGAAGGCTCCATTTGATCTCTCATGTTCAAAGAAATTAAATAGAGGAATATATTCTAATCCTGTTAACTTAGATCCCTTGATCTCTTCTAAGATTTCAAATGTAAATTTTTCATAAGATTCAATCCTATCTTTAGCTATGTAAAATGTTTTTGAAGATTCTTGATCTTTGACTAGACAGTAATCTAATTCTTCATTGACACAAAGACCCAAGTTAGATGGAAGCGTCCAAGGTGTTGTTGTCCAAGCGGCGATAGAATGTTCACTGTCCTTTAAATTAAATAAAACTGTAATGGCAGGATCTTGAACATTTCTATAATCAGATCCTGCTTCAAAGTTTGAAAGTACAGTTCCTAACTCAGTCGAAAAGGGCATGACCTTAGTACTTTGATAGACGAGTCCTTTATCCCAAAGAGATTTAAAGACCCACCAAACTGATTCCATAAAACTGAGATCCATAGTTTTATATTGGTTTTCAAAATCTACCCATCTACCAATTCTATTAATCGTTTTTTTCCATTCAGAAGTATACCTTTGAACTATCTTCCTACATTCATCGTTGTATTGCTTTACACCAAGCTTCTCCACCGCGACGTGAGCTGACATACCAAGTAATTTATCGATTTCATGTTCAATAGGAAGACCATGACAATCCCAACCAAAACGTCTCTCAACGTAATAACCTTTCATAGTAAAATATCTTGGAATTATATCTTTAAGAGTACTCCCCACTAAATGACCATGATGAGGTAAGCCAGTAGCAAATGGAGGACCATCATAGAAAATATAGGGCTTATCTTTTGAGTTTTTATCTAAAGATTTTTGAAAGATTTGTTCTTTCTCCCAAAAGGATAAGATCTGGTGTTCAGTTTCGATAAAAGAAAAAGGTTGTTCGCTCATAAATAACTACTGTTTAAAATGCTTCTCAATTAAATGTTTTCTTAGCATAATAGAACTATATCGCAACGTAAAACACGTTTATAGAAAGAGGGTAAGATGTTTGGATTAGGATTGCAGGAATTATTAATTATTGGGGCCGTGGTCATATTTTTCTTCGGCGCAAAGAGGCTTCCTCTTTTAGGTGGATCAGTAGGTAAGGCCTTGAAAAACTTTAAAGATGAGGTATCTAGCAAAGATACAAAAGATATAGATGATGATTCTGAAAGCTAGTCTCTAGTAGAATCCTTTAAAAAACCCAAATGATGAGTAGGCCTATCTACAACCTTTCTACGTCTTTTATTATACTCCTCAGTTGTCTTAACTGAAGAATGTCCAACATCCCTA
>ENA-ORXM01004546-ORXM01004546.1-marine-metagenome-genome-assembly--contig:-NODE-4546-length-12015-cov-3.673563_pt1 | contig 12015 bp, 10 predicted proteins | sample MGYA00237867_ERZ511480 | MGnify/ENA primary metagenome ERZ511480 (study PRJEB26309, sample SAMN06266103) | marine metagenome | isolation source: Algal blade | place: United Kingdom:Sidmouth, United... | reverse complement strand
CATTACGGTGACGGACGGGATTGCATTGGGGCATCAGGGCATGAAAAGTTCCCTCGTCAGCCGCGAAGTAATCGCAGACTCAGTCGAGCTATCGGTTAGAGGGCATTGTTATGACGCGCTATTAACCTTTGCCGGATGCGATAAATCCCTGCCGGGCATGATGATGTCTATGCTGCGGTTGAATGTGCCGTCGATATTCATCTATGGCGGATCGATCCTGCCGGGGCGGTATAAAAATCAGGATGTCACCGTCGTCGATGTGTTCGAAGTCGTTGGCAAATATGCCGCAGATGCCTGTCCGTTGTCGGAGCTGGAGGAGTTGGAGAAAGTCGCGTGTCCGGGGCACGGCGCATGCGGCGGCCAGTTTACTGCCAATACGATGGCCTGCGTGGCAGAAGCCATCGGGCTTTCCATGCCCAATAGCAATATGGCTCCGGCGCCTTTCTCCACGCGCGATCAGGTCGCCCATGCTGCCGGTGTGCAGGTGATGGAGCTGCTGGCAAGCAATATCCGCCCGCGCGACATCTGCACGCGCGAAGCGTTCCAAAATGCAGCGCGCGTTGTCGCAGCGACGGGCGGTTCGACAAATGCGGCATTGCATCTGCCCGCAATGGCGAATGAATGCGGTATCGAATATGATCTGTTCGATGTTGCCGAAACGTTCAAAACCACGCCCTATATGGCCGATTTGAAGCCGGGTGGTCAGTATGTCGCCAAAGATATGCATGAAGCGGGTGGCATTTATATGCTGATGAAATCGCTGCTTTCCGAAGGATTGCTGCATGGGGACTGCCTGACGGTAACGGGCAAGACGCTGGGCGAGAATATTGACGAGATTACGTGGAACCCTGACCAGAAGGTGATCTACGACGCAAAGACGCCGCTTTCACCTACGGGCGGGGTTGTCGGGCTTAAAGGCTCGCTCGCGCCTGAAGGGGCCATCGTAAAGGTCGCTGGCATGGCGCGGTTGGAATTTACTGGACCGGCGCGCGTTTTTGATTGTGAGGAGGACGCCTTTGCTGCGGTTGAAAAGCGCGATATTGCAGAGGGCTCTGTCATCGTGATCCGTTACGAAGGGCCGAAGGGCGGGCCGGGTATGCGCGAAATGCTTTCGACCACTGCAGCATTGTATGGGCAGGGTATGGGCGAGAAGGTGGCGCTCATCACCGATGGCCGCTTCTCCGGTGCCACGCGCGGTTTCTGCATCGGCCATGTCGGGCCGGAGGCGGCGGAAGGCGGGCCGATCGGGCTGGTCGAGGATGGCGATACTATCTCGATTGACGCAAACGCGGGAACTATCGATCTGCAAGTGGCAGATGCGGTTCTGGAAAATCGGCGGAAGGCTTGGAAACCGCGAACGAATGATTATGGCGCAGGCGCTTTGTGGCGATATGCCCAGAATGTCGGCCCTGCGTATAAAGGCGCAGTTACCCATCCCGGTGCGAAGGACGAACGACATGTTTATGCGGATATTTGAAAATCGCGCTGTTAAAGGCGCATTGGCAACCTGCGGTTTGGCGTTGGCCATCTGCGGATGCGGTGACGATACGGACCGTGCGCAGAACCCCGAAAACGCGCAAGCGATGGAGCGGGCAGAGAAGGACGCCACGTTACAGGCTGCCGAGGATGGGCGCATTGATTGCGCGCTGGGCGAGGCGGCGGAATATCGGCGGCGGTGCAATGTCGAACGTATTGCTGATGACGGCGGGCAAATGCTGGTGATCCGGCATCCTGACGGCGGTTTTCGGCGATTTCGCGTTCTAACTGACGGTCGCGGGCTTGAACCTGCGGAAGGCTTCGATGAAACACGCGTCAAAATTGTGGATGGTGATATGATCGAAGTCGTTTCGGGTGGTGATCGGTACCGGTTGCCTGCGCAGATCAAATCAGCTCCGGCAGACGCGGCAGCAGACGCATCAGCGGGCACTGCGGCAAAAGACAAACCGGCAGCGGCGAATTGAACGCCCGCATCGCTTCGCCATTGTGTGATCTCGCCTGCAAATGCCGCCTAAGCACAGCAGCATGACCGATGACAATCTCGTCATCCGCGTGGCTGCGCGCGGCGACGGCGTAACCGGTGACGGGCGCTATGTCGCGCATGCTGCACCGGGGGACCGCGTGGCGAGCGATGGCGGGCTTGACCATGGTCCGCGGCATCAAACACCGCCATGTCAGCATTTCCCGCTATGCGGCGGTTGCCAGCTGCAACATCTTGATGAACAAGCATTGGGGGATTTTGTGCAAGGCCGCGCGCTTCATGCGCTTGCCTCGCAGCAGATTGAACCTTCCGAAATCATGCCGGTGCATTTGTCTCCGCCCCATAGCCGCCGGCGTGTGGCGCTTCGTGCGGGCTGGACGGGAAAGCATTTCCAGATCGGGTTCAGCACCGAAAAAAGCCACCGAATTATCGACCTTCACCAATGCGAAATTATGGCGCCAACGCTGTTTGCGCTAATCGAACCGTTGCGGGTTTTTCTGAAACAACATGTCGCGCGCCGCGATTCGCTGCAGATAAAAATGGCGTTGGTGGATCAGGGCGTCGATATGCTGATCGAAAACTGGGTTGCCGAAGGGCTGCCATTGCATGAAGCGCTTACCGCCTTTGCAACCGAACATGGGCTGGCCCGGCTGTGCATCGACGAAGGCTATGGCCCGACGCCATTTTGGGAACCGGAACCCGTGACCGTTACGCTGGGCGGTGTGCCGACAGCTTATCCGCCGTTCGCGTTCTTGCAAGCCACTGGGGATGGCGAGGCTGCGTTGCTGCAAGCTGTGAAAGCGATTGTGGGCGACAGCAGCAAGATTGCCGATCTGTTCGCCGGATTGGGCACGTTCGCGCTGGAGCTGGCAACAGACAGCAAAGTGTATGCCGCAGAGGCCGGGCGAGATGCGATAGAAGCGTTGAAAGCTGCCGCAAATGGCCATGGCAGGCCAGTGGTGACGGAGCATCGCGATCTATATCGCCGCCCGGTTTCATCCGCCGAGGCAGATAGATTTGATTGCATCATCCTCGATCCGCCGCGCGCGGGTGCGAAGGAGCAGGTGTCCCAGCTGGCAGCATCCAGCGCGGCGAAAATTGCGTATGTCAGCTGCAATCCGAACAGTTTCGCGCGTGATGCGAAAATTTTGCATAGCGGTGGCTACAGGCTGGAGCGGCTATGGTCCATCGGCCAGTTCCGCTGGGCTACGCATATCGAAATGGTCGGCGAATTTGTGAAAACCTAGGCGAACACAATGAGCGCGGTATGGCCCGCCATTGCAAACAGGGCAAAGCTCGACATGCAATATACCGCAAAGCGAACGATAATACGGTTCCACAAAGCCTGTACCAAACTGTGCAAAATCCGCAGGCCAACATATATCCACGCTATGGCAACGATAGTGCCGCTGCCCGCATCCAGAATTGCCAGCGCCAAACATAGCGCATAAAATATCGTAGGACTTTCATGCAGGTGATTGTAGTTATGTGCAATCCATTGCGTCTTCGGCGGCAAAATTCTGTCGAGATCAGGGCCAGTACCGCCAACCCAGCTATTCGTATCGACCTCTTCTGTTTTCCCAAGAGCGGGGATGCGCGTGGCATACATCCATACCCACATGATAATGGTCCAACATATCAAGCCAAGCATCGGCGCTAATATTGCATGTTCGTTCATGGGGCCTGCCTCGACGATCTTATCATATGGTGACTATCACGGCATGTATGGCCAGAATAATCAGGCAGACGGTAGACAAGACGAAGATCAAAAACCGGATCGGCACCGTATTGATCGTCACTTGCCAAAGCGAATGGGCGATGCGCAAAACAGTGTAGGCCCACGCTATGCCAACCATTAATTCGCTCGCTGCGCCCACGATGGCAATGATGGCAATCGCCGCGTAGAAAATTGTCGGCTGTTCCATCAAATGCGTATAGTTATGCGCTTTCCATTGCACTTTCGCGGGGACGACACCTTCCAGATCCTGCCCACGCCCGCCGGGTTCCGCGCCCAGATCGACGCTGCTTTTTGCCATGGCCGGAAAGCGTACCGCCGCCATCCACAGCAGAATAATCAACGACCAAAGTATCAGCACAGCTGCTGGCGCAAGAATAGACGTATCCATGATAATCGCTCCCCAATCAGCGTAAAGACTGCGCGACACTGGCCGCGAAGTCAACCTTACTTACATCAGGGTAAGCAGTTTACTTGCGTGCTATTGCCGCAAAGCGGGGCTCTGCGCTATCGTTGGCGGCGGCAGTGGCATACAGTGTGGCCATCGGATCGTCGGCCACTATATACGCAACGCTCGATTGAAACCCGTTAAAGCCCGATCTCATGGCGCATCCATACGCGCCCAGCATCCCGATCTCGATATAATCGCCGGCAGTAATATCGGACGGCAGTAGGAACGGTCCGGCCATATAGTCCATATCATCGCAGGTCGGCCCGTAAAAACTGAACTGTTCTATATCGCCAACCGCTGCTGCGCCAGTGTCGCTGTAATACTGCACTGGAAAGCGCCAGCCGATATGCGCCGCATCAAACAGCGCGCCATATGCGCCGTCATTTATATACAGCTCGGACCCACGGCGTTTTTCCACGCGCACCACTAGCGACGCATATTCGGCGCATAGCGCGCGCCCTGGTTCGCACCATAATTCGGCGGAATAGCTGATTGGCAGATCTTCAAAACTATCATGTATAACCTGAAAATAGCTTTCGATATCCGGCGGTTCCATTCCCGGATAAACCGACGGAAATCCGCCGCCCACATCTACAATATCCACGGTGACCGAGGCTTCGACAATCGCGGCGCGGACATGTTCCATCGCATCGGCATAGGCGGCAGGCGACATCGCCTGGCTGCCGACATGGAAACAGATGCCCAGACTGTCGGCACGTTGGCGGGTGGCCATCAACAGGCTGGCCACATCAGCCGGCTCAGCACCAAATTTCGCCGCGAGACTAAGCTTGGCATATTCGGAAGATACGCGAATCCGCACGCATAGATTGAGATCGTCAGCGCCTTCGGTCGCCTCAACGATCTTCGTCAATTCATCATGCGTATCGAGCGAGAATGTGCGCACGCCATGGTCAAAATATGCCTCGTGAACCGCGCGCGCCGATTTCACAGGATGCATGAAGCACAGCGTTGCGTCAGGCAAAGTCTCACGCACCAGCCGCACCTCACCGATTGAAGCCACATCATAATGCGTGATGCCTGCATTCCATAGGATGCGCAGCAGATCGGGTGAGGGATTTGCCTTCACAGCATAAAGCGATTTTCCGGGAAATTTGCGCGCAAAGAATTCGCCCGCGCGCGTCGCAGCGTGCGGGCGCAGCAGGGTTATCGATTCGTCAGGCTGAAGATCAGCGACTAAAGATGCGGCGTTTGGATAGCTGTGCAATTCAAGGGACCCCCTATACATCCATAATCATCGAAACTGCCGAGCGACATGGGAATCCCCTTGGCGTAAGGGAAATGCTGCGGCAGCGAGAGAGCGCCTATATTCGCGCGGGGTTACACTGTAAACAGGGAAAGACAGGGCGGATGCTTTTTTTTACGGTCATGCCAAACCAATGTCTGGATGACGAATTGTTTCCATTTTGATCATGCTGCCTTAGCTTAACCTGTCGCGAAACGTCGTCCAATCGAACTTGCGGATACAGCGCAGATCGTCGGTTTCGCTGTCCCATAGCCAGATTGACGGCAGAGGCACACCGTTGAAGCTGTTGGTCTTCACCATCGAATAATGCGCCTGATCCAAAAATGCAAAACGCTGTCCGGGCGCAGCCGGGGCGGGCAGGCGGTAATCTCCGATAATATCTCCGGCTAGGCAGGATGGCCCGCCCAGCCGCATCGGCTCTCCGCCCGCTGCCTCGCCCAGCATGGCGGGGCGATAGGGCGCCTCAATCACGTCGGGCATATGGCATGTGGCCGAAATATCTGTGATGCCGACGGGCATGCCATTCTCCATCACATCCAGCAATTCGCCCACGAGAATGCCCGCGTCCAATGCCACAGCCTCGCCCGGTTCGAGATAAACCTCGCAGCCCGTTTCGGCCTGCACTGCGGCCAGAAATTCTATCAATTCATCACGTTCATAATCAGCGCGGGTAATATGATGGCCGCCGCCGAAATTAAGCCATTTCAGATCGGGCAGCCACGGTTCGATATAGCGAATGATGGCATCCCATGTTGCAAGCAGCGGTTCAAAACCCTGTTCGCATAATGTATGAAAATGCAGCCCATCGAGCGCGTCAATATCTGCATCGGTCAGTTGATCGACCGGAAAGCCAAGGCGGCTATGCGGCTGACAAGGATCGTATTTCTCCACGTCGCCAACCGAATATAGCGGATTGATGCGAAGGCCGATGTCGAAAATTTCCCCTGCATCGCGAAGCCCGCGAATGGCCGCACTGTGACGGGCAATCTGATCCGGACTGTTGAATATGACGTGATCGGAAATCGCGGCAATTTCGGGCAAATCCTCTGCTTTGAACGCGGGTGCGTAAGTCGCGATTTCGCCTTCATATTTGTCAAAGGCGAGCCGCGCCTCCCATAGCCCCGACGCGCAGACACCGTCGAGATGCTCTGCGATGACAGGGGCCAACTCCCACATGGAAAAAGCCTTGAGCGCAGACAATATCTTCGCGCCCGAATGTTGTTTAACTTCGCCCAGCATTTCAAGGTTAGCGCGGATTTTCGCAGCGTCGATCACGAAAGCCGGAGTATCGACGCGGCTGAGATCGAAATGGGCAAAAGCGCCAGGGTCTCCTGCTTTGGTGTCCATCAGAATTCCAGCGGAGCTTCAAGTTCCTTAACTTGCCACGGCAAGCCATGCAGGTTCAGCATATCCATGAACGGATCAGGATCAAACTGTTCCATGTTAAATACACCCCCTTCGCCGCCGGGGCCAGCCCATATACCTTGCAGCAACAGCGCAGAGCCGATCATTGCCGGAACGCCTGTAGTGTAGCTGACTGCCTGATTACCGGTTTCGGCAAACGCCGCCTCATGATCGCATATATTGTTGATGTAGAGCGTTTTTTCTACGCCGTCTTTGCCGAGCCCGGTCGCGATACAGCCGATGTTGGTTTTGCCCTTCGTCGTCTCGCCGAGGGAAGCCGGCTCAGGCAATACGGCTTTGAGGAATTGCAGCGGCACGATTTCGCGGCCTTCATACATCACCGGATCAATCCGCGTCATACCAACAGCCTGCAACACGTTGAGATGTTTGATATACTCATCGCCGAACGTCATCCAGAAACGTATCCGGCCGATATCGGGCATGTGCGTTTTCAGGCTTTCGATCTCCTCATGATACATCAGATACATTGTCTTTTCGCCGACGCCTTCGAAATCGAATTTCTGGCTGATCGACATCGCGGGGGTTTCAATCCATTCGCCATCTTTCCAATGGCGGGCAGGGGCGGTAATTTCACGGATATTTATTTCGGGATTGAAATTGGTTGCAAAGGCCTGCCCATGATCGCCGCCGTTACAATCCAGAATATCGAGCGTGCCGATCTGGCTGAAATAATGTTTCTTCAGATAGCTGGCAAAAACGCTGGTGGCACCGGGATCGAAACCTGAACCAAGCAACGCCATCAGTCCGGCATTTTTGAACCGGTCATGATAAGCCCATTGCCAATGATATTCGAATTTCGCGACATCTTTCGGTTCGTAATTCGCGGTGTCCAGATAGCTGACCCCTGCCGCCAGACAGGCATCCATGATGGTGAGATCCTGATAAGGGAGCGCGAGATTGACCACCAGTTCAGGTTCGATCTGCTCTATCAGTTGGGTCAGGGCAGGGACATCCTCTGCATCAATCTGGTGCACCGCGATATGGGCGTCATGACGCTGTTTTACCGATGCTGCGATGGCTTCGCATTTGGCAATCGTTCGGCTCGCCAAAGATATTTCGCCGAATATATCGCGGTTCGCCGCCATCTTGTGCACAGCGACCGAACTCACTCCGCCTGCGCCGATTACCAAAACTTTATGCATGCCCGCCCTTTATTCAATGTAGTGATGCCAGCTTAGGACAGCGGCAACCCCGCATCAAGAGCGCGGCGCGATATTCAGGCGGCTTTGGCAAGCTGCAGATCGATCCTGTCGAAAATCTCGATCAACGCGCCGGTGAGCTCCTGCATCATATCCTCATCATGGTTCGGGCCGGGCGTAAAGCGCAACCGCTCCGTTCCGCGCGGCACGGTAGGATAATTGATCGGCTGCACATAAATTCCATATTCGGCGAGCAGGATATCGCTCACCTGTTTGGTCTTCACCGGATCACCGACGAGCAGCGGCACAATATGCGTTTCGCCGTCCATCAATGGCAGCCCGGCGTTGGTGAACAATTCTTTCAGCCGCGCCGCGTTCGTCTGCTGCGCATCGCGTTCCACCGATGACGATTTCAGGTGGCGCACCGATGCAAGTACGCCCGCGACCAGCACCGGCGACAGCGATGTCGTAAAAATAAATCCCGGAGCGTAGGAACGGATGACATCGATGATCCGGTCATCCGCAGCGATATAGCCGCCCATCACACCAAACGCCTTGCCAAGCGTGCCTTCGATAATCGTCACCCGGTCAGCCACGCCGTCGCGTTCCGTAATCCCGCCACCGCGGGGGCCATACATGCCCACCGCATGCACTTCATCGCAATAGGTGAGCGCGTTATATTTATCCGCCAGATCGCACAGTTCGGATATCGGCGATACCGAACCATTCATGGAATACACGCTTTCAAACGCGATTAACTTGGGAACTTCGGGATCATCTGCAGCCAGCATCTCTTCCAGCTGCGCCAGATCATTGTGCCGGAAAACCCGTTTCTCACACCCCGAATTGCGGATGCCCGCAATCATCGAAGCATGGTTCAACTCATCGGAATAAATTATGCAGCCGGGAAGTATTTTGGCGAGCGTTGACAGCGTGGCATCATTGGAAACATAGCCTGACGTGAACAGCAGAGCGCCGCCTTTTCCATGCAGATCGGCCAACTCTTCTTCAAGCTCGATATGAAAATGCGTGTTGCCGCCAATGTTGCGCGTTCCGCCTGAACCTGCGCCGACATCATGCAACGCATCTTCCATCGCGGCGATGACTTTGGGATGTTGGCCCATGCACAGATAATCATTTGAACACCAGACCGAAATCGGCTTCGGGCCGTTATGTCCTGCGAAGCAGCGGGCATTGGGGAATTTGCCTTTATTCCGCAGAATATCAATAAAGACGCGGTAACGGCCTTCTGCGTGCAGCCGGTCTATCGCCTTGTCAAATACCGCGTCGTAATTCATTCCCGCACCCCGTTTTGGTGGTCGTACTGTATGCATTCGGGCGACGTGATACCGCCACTTTTCGTATAAATCCACCCTCAACATGTTGCATAGGGCTATCGGCGAATTGCATCAACGGGCGTACGGCGGATTACAGCTTCTGCAATTTAGTCAGGTCGTGCTGCGTCAACGCCTGCCGATATGCCTTCGCATCAGTTAACGCGCCAGTGGTTACGAATATGCCCGCAGCTGCATCGCTTGGCCAGTGTTGCCCGCGGGTCAGCACGCCGACCCGCCTTGCTATCCCGGCCGCGCCGTCGGTAAACTGCACATTGCTGCCCGCAGCCAAAGACAGCTCATCGCGCAGCAAGGGGAAATGCGTGCAGCCAAGCACGATCTGATCGATACGGTCGCCGCCGGGCTGGCGCATTATCCCCGCGACTGCGCTGGCGAATATCGCAGGATCAACAGCCTCTCCGCGCAGTTTGGCCTCGGCCGCCAGAACCAGAGTGGGCGCGGCATGGCGCAGCAATGTGCAATCCGCTGCATGATCCCAATGCAGTTGATCGACATAGGCTTGCCGCACTGTTGCTTCGGTTCCCAGCAACCCGATAACCTTGCTTACGCTGTGTTCGGCGGCAGGCTTGATCGCGGGAACCGTGCCGACAACCGGCACATCAATCGCGCCGCGCACATGGGGCAGCGCAATCGTGCAGGCGGTATTGCACGCTATCACCACCAGGCGCGGCTTGTATCGTTCCACCAATCGGCCAAGCAGCGCGGGAACGCGAGCTGCGATCTCGGCTTCCGATTTGTCCCCATAGGGAAGGAACGCGTGATCCGCTGCATAGACGATAGGCGCATCGGGCAATTGCCTGCGTATCGCCGACAGCACCGATAGCCCGCCGATTCCGCTGTCGAATATCAGCAGCGGCGCGGACGCGTCTGTCGAGCCTGATACAGCTGATGCCGGGTGATCCTGATGTGCCGCCGTCATAGTTCCATGTCGTTATCGGGGCATGGCGCTGGGCGCAAGATAACTTGCATGCGATGCGGCAATCGGGACATCACAGATAAATTCTTGAGAGATTTGGCGAAATTCTGTATCCGTTCACTGCCGGATGATAAAGCCCGGATGCAGGGAGTGCCGCGCCATGACGTTTATCAGGAATAGCAGCGATGGATAGCGTGGTGCTACAATTGGCATTGTCGCTGTTGCTTGGGTATGCGTTTGGCTCGGTACCGTTCGGCCTGTTGTTGACGCGGATGACGGGCGCTGGCGATTTGCGGCAGATCGGATCGGGCAATATCGGTGCGACCAATGTGTTGCGGACGGGCAACAAGCTGATCGCCGCATTAACGCTTATTCTCGATGTCGCAAAGGGCGCAGCGCCGGTTCTGATTGCGCGCGCCTATCTTCCCGGTACAGAGCCGCTGGCAGCGGCAGGCGCGTTCTTCGGCCATCTCTATCCGGTATGGCTACGGTTCAGCGGCGGCAAAGGCGTGGCGACCTATGGCGGGATCATCGCAGGGCTATGCGGGCTGGAGGGCGGATTGGCTTATGCGGCGGTTTGGATAGCGGCGCTGGTTATCATACGCATCTCATCGGTTGCCGGATTGCTTGCCGCTTTCGCTGCGCCGATCATCGCATATTGGCAGGGCATGCCCGAACTGATTGCGCTATTGGTGGCATGTAGCCTGATCGTGTTCTGGAAACATCGCGAAAATATCGAACGGCTGATCGCTGGCACTGAACCGCGCATTGGATCGAAGGCCAAATAGATTTGCTGAAACAGGACGATATTGATCGGCTGCGGCTGATCCGGTCACCAAAGATTGGCCCGGTCAGCTACCGGCGTCTGCTATCGCGTTTCGGCACTGCGGGGGCGGCGCTTGCTGCTTTGCCGCAGCTGGCATCGCGCGGGGGCGGAAATTACAGGGCAGCGGATATTGCGGAAATACAGCGCGAAATTGAGCAGGCCGATAGGGCGGGCGCGCGATATTGCTTTGCGGACAGCGCCGATTATCCGCCGCTGCTTGCAGAGCTTAGCAATGCGCCGGCGGCCTTTGCCTATCGCGGTGATCTGTCGCTGGCCAGCCAGATGACGCTGGGCATTGTGGGCGCGCGCAATGCGTCGTCGCTGGGCACGCGCATGGCCAAGGCGCTCTCGCGCGATCTGGGGGCTGAAGGTTTCGCCATCGTTTCAGGGCTTGCACGCGGGATTGACACCGCCGCACATCTCGCTGCGATGGAGACCGGCACCGTGGCGGTCCAGGCAGGTGGTGTCGACGTCATTTATCCGGTCGAAAACACGGAACTGGCCCAAACAATCCCGTCCAATGGTCTGCGCCTGTCCGAGCAACCCATGGGTCTGCAGCCGATGGCGCGACATTTTCCCGCGCGCAACCGGATCATTTCTGGCCTGTCCCATGCGGTGATCGTGGTAGAGGCGGCGTTGCGTTCTGGTTCGCTGATTACCGCGCGTCTGGCGGGTGAGCAGGGGCGCGACGTTTTGGCGGTGCCGGGTTTCCCCGATGACCCGCGCGCGCAAGGCACCAATCAATTGATCCGCGATGGCGCGACATTGGTGCGCAGCGTTGATGATGTGCTGGAGGCTTTGTCACCCTTTGGATCATTCCCGCAGAATGAGAATTGTCAGCAGCAGGATTTAGAGACAAGTGGCGGAGTTGGCGGCGGCGGGGCTGTCGGAGCCAAAATCCACCGCCCTGGCCCCATCGGCAATCA
>ENA-ORXM01004544-ORXM01004544.1-marine-metagenome-genome-assembly--contig:-NODE-4544-length-12020-cov-3.346814_pt1 | contig 12020 bp, 9 predicted proteins | sample MGYA00237867_ERZ511480 | MGnify/ENA primary metagenome ERZ511480 (study PRJEB26309, sample SAMN06266103) | marine metagenome | isolation source: Algal blade | place: United Kingdom:Sidmouth, United... | reverse complement strand
GGAGTGCAAGTGGGGGTAAAAATTCCCATTTTCAACAGTCATGTTAAGCGAAGAATTAGCGCACAAGAATTGCAAGTTGAGGTAACAAAAACCAAACTTGACGTAGAAAAGCAACAATTAAATCAAGAATTGTTGTCCATCGAAAATGCCATAAAATTGTATGAAACGGGAGTTAATTATTATCAGGAACAATTGGAAATAATTAATCCAGAAATAGAGCGAATTTCCAAACTCAACTATCAAGCAGGGGAAATTTCCTATCTCGAATTGCTCAACACCTTAAATATTTCTGCCAAAAATCAAATCAGTTTTTGGGAGCAAGTTTTAGCGTACAATCAAGCAGTTATTTTCTATCAATTTTTTTCAAATCAATAGAGTTTATGAATAGCGTTTGAGGTGGGAAGAAACGAAATTAGAAGGAAAAAGAAGGAGGTTATTCCCGCAAGAACGCTGTTCATAAACTCTAAAATAAAATAATACAATGAAAATCATAAATAAATTAATGCTATCTGTTTTTGCAATTACCGCCCTTACTTTATTTTTCTCCTGTGGTCATAGCCACGCCGAAGGGGATGGTCACGACCACGGAACGGAACAACATAGCGAAGATGATGGTCACGGTCATGGCAGCGAAGCACATAGTGAAGATGACGGGCATGGTCACAATGAAGAACACGAAGAAGGAGAAATTCACCTCACTAAAAAACAAATTGAAACCATGAATATTCAATTTGGCGATTTTTCCCAAGTTAAAATTAATGATTTTGTTAAAGCAACAGGAACTTTGGGGCTTCCACCTAATGCGCTGACTTCCGTAAGTGCTAAAGCCAATGGTTTTATAAAAAATAGCAAAAAATATGTAGAAGGCAGCTATGTGAAAAAGGGGGCAATTATGGCATATTTGGAAAATCCTGATTTTATCCAGCAGCAACAACAGTACCTCGAAGTAGCAGCCGAATTGGTATATGACCGTCAGGAACTTACCCGACAACAAGCCCTTTTTGCATCCAATGCAGGGATTGAAAAAAACGTACAAAAACTGGAAGCAGAGGTAGCTATGAAAACGGCAACTTTGAAAGGAGTTGGAAAACAATTGTCCTATCTCGGTATCAATGTAAATGACCTAACAACGGACAACATTGTGCAACGCATCCCGATATATGCGCCTATGTCTGGCTACATTACTTCTATCAAAATGCACAATGGTATATTCGTTTCTCCAGACATGGAACTGATGGAAATTGTCAATGAAAACCACTTGCATTTAGAGTTAGATATTTTTGAACAAGACATTGCCAACATCAAAGAAGGGCAACGAATTAGCTACACCGTTCCCGCTTTAGGTAACGCCATTTATGAAGGGGAGGTTAATGTTATCGGTAAAGAATTTAATACCGAAAACAAAACCGTTCGGGTTCATGGACACTTGGCGAAGGAGCGACCTAAATTTATCAAAGATTTATTTTTAGAAGCTAAAATTTGGTTGAATGACCAAACGGTGAATGCGCTCCCTGAAAAAGCAATCATTGTAGATGGTGAATCTTCTTATATTTATGTAACAGATAAGGATAGCAAAGAAGATGAACTAAAATTTGAAGCTCTCCGAGTGGTCGTAGGTACAACAGACGATGGCTTTACTTCCGTAAAATTAATTGACCCAATTCCCGAAGGAATGAAGATAGTGACGGATGGGGCGTATTATGTTTATGCACAGTCGAAAGCGGGGGAATTAGCTCACGAACATTAAAAGTTTTCACAATTGGTTGGCAGTTATCATTTACTGCCAACCATATTTATAAAAAAAACTAAGGATATGGATATTTCATATTATAACAAATTCTCAAAAGTTTACGACTGGCTTTCCCCAAAGTGGTACTACCACAATGCCCGAAATTATGCCATTCAACAGTTACAGTTAAAACAAGGGCAAACGGTATTAAATCTACCTTGCGGAACAGGACAAAACTTTGAATATTTCCAAAAATATTTGAACGAAACGGGACTAATTATTGGCATTGACCTTTCAGATGGAATGCTAAAAAAGGCTAAGAAGAAGAAAGAAGCGAACGACTGGCAAAACATTCAAATTTACAAAGGAAATGCCACCAAAATTACCAATGATTGGCTAAAAAAAAATACGTCTGTTCAGACGAAAGTTGATGCTATTATTTGCGACCTCGGATTATCTGGTTTCCCAAAATGGAAAATGGTCATTGATAATATGCTCGAACTTCTAAAGCCCAATGGTCTTTTAGTAATAATGGATTGGTATGTTCCAAAGCCTACTTTACGAGGGGAATTTATAAAATGGATTGGCGGCGGTGAAGTCAACCGTCCAATTTATCAATATTTAGAAACTAAAGTTGCTAACTTTTCAGTAGATACTTCCTTTAATAGAGGCGGAGTATTTGTAGCAACTGGAATCAAAAAATAACAAAAATGAAGAATACAACACAACCACATCAACATAATTATGATGAAAACGGCAAAATAACTTGCTGCTCATTAGAAGAAAAAATAGATGCGAAAACGCCACCGCCGATTGTTCCCAAAAAGGAAGCACATCACGAGGTCGACGGACACAACCATTCTCATAATCACGATGGCGAAATGGGATGGAAAGACTATTTTCCTGCTATTATCAGCTTGGTTTTATTGCTATCAGGATTGGCGATTGAGCATTTATTAGAAGCTCCGTTTTTTGACGGTTGGGTGAAAATTATTTGGTACACGGCGGCTTATTTGCCCGTTGGTTTGCCCGTTATGAAAGAAGCGTGGGAAGCACTTAGAAAAGGAGAGGTATTCACCGAATTTTTCTTGATGTCTATCGCCACAATTGGGGCTTTTGCTATCGGCGAATATCCCGAAGGCGTGGCGGTCATGCTATTCTATGCTATTGGGGAATTATTTCAAACGGCTGCGGTTAAAAGAGCCAAAAACAACATCAAAGCTTTATTAGATGTCAGACCTAATATTGCGAATGTTTTAAAAAATGGAAATTACCAAACAGTTGACCCCGAAACCGTACAAATTGGTGATACAATACAAGTTAAAGTTGGTGAAAAAATACCGTTAGATGGTACTTTACTTTCTGAAAAAGCAGCCTTAAACACCGCAGCATTGACAGGAGAAAGCAAACCACAAAATGCCCTCAAAGGGGAGAAAATAATGGCGGGTTCAATCAATCTGGACGGTGTAATTGATTTGAAAGTAGACAAATTATTCAACGATAGTTCGATTGCTCGTATTTTAGAATTGGTACAAAATGCAACTGCCCGAAAATCAAAAACGGAATTATTGATTAGACGTTTGGCAAAAATATATACCCCAATTGTGGTGTATTTAGCGATAGCTATTTGTATTTTACCTTACTTTTTTGTGTCGGATTATGTGTTTACAGATTGGATTTATAGAGCCTTGATATTTTTAGTAATCTCTTGTCCTTGTGCCTTAGTTATCTCTATTCCATTGGGTTATTTTGGTGGCTTGGGAGCAGCTTCAAAAAACGGGTTATTATTCAAAGGCGCTACTTATCTCGACCAATTGACCAAAGTAAATACCTTGGTCATGGATAAAACGGGAACGGTCACCAAAGGCGTTTTTAAAATCAAAGATATTGTAGTAAAAGGCAATCATGGTGAAGATGAATTTATGCGCTTGCTCATGGCAATTGAAGCTAAATCTACTCACCCGATTGCCAAAGCCATTATGGAATATGCTAAAGATTTCCAACAATTAGAAGCGACCAACATTCAAGAAATTGCGGGGAAAGGTCTAAAAGGCGAAGTGAATGGAAAAACGGTAATCGTAGGTAATAAAAAGTTGATGGAGCAATTCAAGATTACTGCTCCCTCTGAAACAGATAACATTGTAGAAAGTATTGTCATGGTCGGCATTGATGGACAATTTGCGGGCTATGTTACCATTGCCGATGAACTAAAAGAAGATGCTAAAAACAGTATTCAGCAACTTAAAGCCGCAGGCATCAAAAATATCATGATGCTATCGGGTGATAAAGATTCGATTACCCAACAAGTAGCCAAAGAATTGAATATTGAAAGTGCCAAAGGTGGTTTACTTCCCGAAGATAAACTGAATGAAGTAGAACGCATCAAACAGGATAAAACTAAAATTGTTGCCTTCGTTGGTGACGGCATCAATGATGCGCCCGTGTTAGCAGCAAGTGACGTAGGTATTGCAATGGGTGGTTTGGGAAGTGACGTAGCTATTGAAACGGCAGACGTAATTATTCAAACCGACCAACCTTCTAAAATCGTTACGGGCATTAAAATTGGGAAAGCTACACAACAGATTATTTGGCAGAATATCGCTCTGGCTTTTGGGGTGAAAGTTATTGTTTTGTTACTGGGCGCACTTGGGTTAGCAACAATGTGGGCGGCAGTTTTTGCAGATGTGGGCGTGGCATTATTGGCGGTGTTGAATGCAGTGCGGTTGCAACGGATGGAATGGAAACAATAATATATTTATTGCAAGGCAAAACTAACTAAGCAAAATGAATCTATCATATATTCTTGCTTATTTGGTTATATAAGGTCAAAGGGGGAAATTCAAAATTTCCCCCTTTTAATCTTACTTTCCACACTATAGTTCAATTACTTTTAAAGCAACAACCTGTTACTTCAAATCAACCCCTCTCAACCGCAACGAATTCAGAATCACCGATACCGAACTAAAACTCATCGCCGCCGCCGCAATCATCGGAGACAACAAAATCCCAAAAAATGGATACAATACGCCTGCCGCAATCGGTACGCCCAGCACATTATAAATAAAGGCGAAAAACAAATTCTCCTTGATGTTCTTCATCACCGCTGTCCCTAAATTTTTGGCTTTGACAATACCCATCAAATCTCCTTTTACCAAAGTCACTTCGCTACTTTCAATCGCCACATCCGTTCCCGTGCCCATCGCAATTCCAATATCTGCTTGCGCCAAAGCAGGTGCATCATTAATTCCATCACCTGCCATTGCGACGATTTTTCCTTCGGCTTGTAGTTTTTTAATTACATTCAATTTATCCTCTGGCAAACATTCCGCTTGAAAACTCGCCAAGTTCAATTGCTCCGCTACCGTCTTTGCGGTTCTTTTGTTATCACCCGTCAACATGATTACGTCAATACCTTTTTCTTGAAGTAAGCGAATTGCTTCCTTGCTGGTTTCTTTAATCGCATCGGTGATGGTGACAAATCCAACCACCTTTTCATCTACGGAAAGATAGGAAACCGTCTTCCCTAAATTTTGCTCCACGATGACTGCTTGGTCTATTTCGTTAGATAAATTTGCGTTGACTTGTTCCATCAATTTTTTATTCCCCAAAGCGATTTTTTTTCCATCAACATTGCCGATAACTCCCTTACCCGTTATCGCTTCAAAATTATCTGCCGACAAGAGTTGTATATTTTTAGCTTTCGCAAAATGTACCGTCGCCTCTGCCAATGGATGTTCGCTAAATTGGTTGAGCGAAGCGATGAACGCTAAGAGCTGCATATCACTTTTACCTTGAGCATTGACTACCTTTTCTACCGAAGGTTTCCCTTCAGTTATCGTTCCCGTTTTATCGGTAATTAAAACATCCACCTTATTCAAATTTTCCAAGGCTTCGGCATTTTTTATCAAAACGCCATTCTGCGCACCTTTACCCACGCCAACCATCACAGACATCGGAGTTGCCAATCCTAAAGCACACGGACAAGCAATAATTAAAACGGCAATCGCATTGACAAAACCAAAAACCATTGCTGGCTCTGGACCAAAATACATCCATACAAAAAACGTAATCACCGAAATCGCTAAGACAATCGGAACAAAGTATTTTGCAATTTTGTCAGCTAATTTTTGAATCGGTGCTCTTGACCGACTGGCACTATTGACCATGTGAATGATTTGCGATAGTAAAGTATCCGAGCCTACTTTTTCGGCTTGCATCACAAACGATTTCGTTCCGTTGATCGTTCCAGAACTGACGTCATCATCTACTTTTTTATCGACTGGAATAGGTTCTCCCGTAATCATGCTTTCGTCCACGTTGCTATGCCCTTCGGTGATTTTTCCGTCCACAGGAATTTTATCGCCAGGTTTGACTCTAAGTAAGTCTCCTTTTTTAATGGCTTCAATGGAAATGACTTTATCGCCTTCAGGTGTCACCAAAGTTGCTTCGGTTGGGGCTAATTTTAATAACTCTTTGATTGCACCACTTGTCTGACTATGCGCCCTTGCTTCTAATAATTGTCCCAATAAGACCAAAGTTAAAATGACGGTGACGGCTTCAAAATAAACGAAGACTGTTCCACTTTCTGTTTTAAATTGGTCGGGAAAAACATCTGGGAAAAGCAACGCGACAATGCTAAAAATCCACGCCACGCCTGCGCCAATTCCAATCAACGTAAACATATTTAGATTCCAAGTCACAATGGATTTATAAGCCCGTTCGAAGAACATCCAACACGCATAAAAAACTACAGGAAGGGATAAACCGAATTGAATCCAATTCCAAATATGTTGTGGAAAAATATCAACAAGTGGATTCCCTGGAATCATTTCTCCCATCGCAATAATGAAAATAGGCACGGTAAATAAAGTGGCTATTTTCATTTTTCTCAACAACTTCTGATACGTTTTATCCTCCTCATTTTCAGTAGGCTGCATCGGTACCAAATCCATTCCGCAAATAGGACAACTGCCCGGTGCATCTTTAATAATTTCAGGATGCATCGGGCAAGTGTATTGCGTTGCTTGCATCAGCTTGGGTTGCTCCACTAAATCCATTCCACAGACAGGACAATTGCCTGATTGGTCATAAGTTTTTTCTCCTTCACAATGCATCGGACAATAGAAAGTACCATTTCCGTTTTCTACTTTTTTAGTTACAGTATGATTCGTATGTGCATCATGGTGACCGGGCATTGAAATAGTATAATGCAATACACCTTTAGTCAAAACCTCTTGAAGCTGTTCCACCGAAAGGTGAGAAGTCATTTCTATTTCCACCTCGTTTTGCTGCAAATTGGCAACCGCTTTGGTAATTTCTTCTTTGTTCTCCAAAACACGTTCTACGCTGTTTTTACAACCATTGCAGGTCATGCCTTGAATTTGATAAGTATGTTTCATTACGTTGTTTTTTATTTAAAATAAAATCGGTTAAATTGCCTAATATCTGCTGCAAAAATAGAGAGGCTATTGAGTTGTTCTGTTATATAATTCTGCGTAAAACTTGTTAAGTTTTGACATCATAAATGAAGTCTTTTTTATTCTAAAAATATTACTTCGTCTTCGTATGCATCCCCGAAGTCAAATCATATTCCCCATTTTCTTTAGGAGTGATTTCAAAATAGAAAGCCGTTGGCGCTTTATAACCTCCATACATTCGCACGCCCTGCATATCACATTGCATATTGTAAATTCTAATTTTTTTATCCTTTTTGGCTACGGTATAATAGCCTTGTGCAAACCACTTCATTCTATCCACTAATTGAGCATCCAGTCCTTCGAGTAAGTGATTATTAATGGGGAAGGTATGCCACTCAATTTGATTCTTTTTCAGCATCGAATACTTCCCAATATGTAGATTGGTTTTATCCTTAGCTACGCCGTACCAATTCATATTGCCAACTCCAACGGGAACGGTTAATAATTGAAAATGTGGCATATTTTGCTCCTCCAATTGTGCATTCAGTACCGTGGCAATGTGTTGTTTATTTGCCAGTGTAAACACTAAATACAAGGTACTCACGACCAATCCAATATTGTTTGGCAAGCTGCGTTTTTGATGAGACGGTATGTAGTAAAATACACTCACCAAAACACCGATTAGCAAAGGAATCGTATAAACGGGGTCTATGATATTTACACTGTCAAAACTCACTCGCCAATCCGTAAATGGTAACAACATTTGTGTACCATAAGTCGTAAAAGCATCGAGCAAGACATGGGTAAATAATGCCAGAAAACTCATCAACCACAACTTCCGAAAACGCACTTCTTTTGTCCATTTGATTTTACTCAAAACGTAGGCACATAAAAACGCTCCCAACAAACAGAAGGCAATCGAATGACTATACCCACGATGAATACTGATGTTTTGAAATGAAGTAAAAAATGGTGTTAGCAAAACATCCAAATCAGGAATTGTCCCAATAATTGTCCCTAAAACCGCAGCTTTGTTTCCGATTTTTTTACCAAGTACTGCCTCTCCGACGGCTGCACCTAGCGTAGCTTGTGTTAAACTATCCATTGAGTAGTGATTTTAAGAGAAGAAAGAACGTTCCGAAAAACGTTCTTTCCAATCATCTAAAAACTGGTGTGAGACCCTTTTCTAAAATGGCGTCTTATAATCTTCATTCGTCAAAAACGTTTGGTCTGTCAGCGTTTTCAAAAAGTTAACCAAGTCAACCTTGTCTTGCTCCGTCAAGAACAACCCTGTATCTTTCGTATTCAAAACCGTTTCATCAGCAGTCGAAGACTCTTTGATACCTTCATTATAATGGTCAACCACTTCCTCCAAAGTCTGAAACCGACCATCGTGCATATATGGAGCAGTCACCGCTACATTCCGCAAAGTTGGTACTTTGAACTTCGCTCGGTCAGCAGCATCTTCTGTCGCATTTTCCCGTCCCATATCTGTAAATTCTGCATCCGTATCCAAGCCATTATTCATGTATTGGTCATTTTCAAAATTAGCCCCACCGTGACAGTGTGCGCAATCTGCCCCAGAGAATTCAGGAAAAAACGGATTATATTCTGTTTCAAACAACAACCGTCCGCGCTCTTCACTTTCCGTCAAAGTTGCTGTACCTGCTTGCCATTGGTCATACTTGGAATCGTTAGAAATAATGCTCATCATAAATTGCTCCATTGCCAAAGACATCTTCTCCGAGGTAATTTCTTCTGAACCGAAAGCACGGGTAAATTGGTCACGGTACATTTTTTCATTCCCCAAATTCGCAATTACATTCTCCAACGTTTCATTCATTTCTAAAGGGTCCTGAATCGGCAGCAACGATTGGTCACGCAACAAATTAGCCCGACCATCCCAGAAAAACTGATTGGTATGATACGCCATATTAAAAATTGGCATCGCTTGCCGCTTGCCTGGCAATCCTTCTACGCCAATAGAAAATTTAGTGCTATCAGAAAAACCATCAGGCTGTCGGTGACAATCCGCGCAGGCTTGTGTGCCATCCTTAGACATTAATTTTTCAAAAAACAACATCTTTCCCAATTGTACGCCCTGCACTGTCAATGGATTATCGGCGGGTAGGGTAGGTTCTGGTAGCGCACCATAAGCCAAAACGTAAGGTGTTTCGTCGATAAGAATAGTTTCCGCAGGAGCATCATCGTCTTTACAAGCGACAAAGAAGAAAATACCTGTGAGGATTAGTAAAGCATATTTTATTTTTGACATGGTAGATTTTTTAAGAGAAGTCAGAAGTCAGACCTCTTTTTTTATTCTTTAAAAAGTGGATTGATAATAAAAGTTTCGTCGGTTAGGGATTTTAAAAATTGAACCAAATCTGCCTTTTCTTCATCCGTCAAATTAAGTGGCTGAATTAGTTCGCTGCGGTTAGGATGATTTTTACCACCCGTTTGATAGTGGTCAATTATTTCTTCCAAAGAAGTCATCGACCCATCGTGCATATAAGGTGCAGTCAGTTCGATATTCCTCAAACTTGGCACTTTGAACAAAGCACGGTCTACTTCCTCGCCTGTCAATCGAAACCGCCCTTCATCTGGATATACTTCATACAAACCATTGTTTTCAAAAGCATAATTCGTGAAATTAAATCCACCGTGACAGCTCGAACACTTCGTTTGGTCACTAAAAAAGAGATTCCTTCCTCGAATCGCTGCCTTTGACATAGCACTTGAAATATCATAATTTTCGTATTGGTCATACGGGCTATATCCGCTCAACAAACTCCGTTCAAAAACAGCCAAAGAACGAGTAATGACAAAAGGATTAGGCACTTGCTCATACGCCGTCGCTGCCATGTTTACATAGTTGCTATCTTGAGCTAATCGTTCGCCTAACAAAACAATATTATAGTCAAATTCATTGTGCTCTTGGATAGGCACTAAAACTTGAAATTCCAACGTTGGCACACCGCCCTCTCTGGTAAAATAAGGATGGTACGCCACGTTGAATAAAGGTGAAGCATTTCGAGTGCCTGGACGATTTTCTACGCCAGGGCTGAATGCCTGATTGTCACTAAAAGCCAATTCTGGCAAATGACAGGAGGCACAACTAACCGTACTATCTACGGACATTACAGGGTCGAAAAATAGCTTTTTACCCAATTCCCAACGAGCCATCGAAAATTCATTGCCTTCTTGAAATTCAACCGCTGGAAATCCATTTGGAATTTCCATTAAAGCAGGAATATACGATGGCCTTACTTCGTCCTCATTTCGGCAAGACGCACCCACCAAAATGATTAGTAAAAAGTAAAACCATCGAATATTTTTAAGTCTAATTAAGGGCGTTACTTGAAGTAACACCCTTAATTTAGCAACTGATTGAATCATTTAGTTAACCGTTAATTTCTTAGTAATCACCGCTTCGCCTTCTTTAATCAAAGAAACGATGTACAAACCTGCATTGTCCAAGTTCAAATCAACAGAAGTATTGCTTTGTACTGTTGAAAAATACTGGATTTGACGACCCAAAATATCAGAAACCGATACTTCATAAGTCAAGTTATCAGTAGATTCAACCACCAAAATTGCTGCACCTGAAGTTGGATTTGGAAATACTTTAAAGTTTTGTACTTCACTAAAATCAACCGTTGCTGTTGCACCTTCAGAAGCACTAAAAACATAGTCTCGGAAATTTTCAACCGCTTGCTTTGCTTCCGAATGGTCGCCATGTACGATAACACCACCATTGACAGCAATATCTTCTAATGCTCGTGTATAATCTGCGTTTAAATCAATAACGACTTCGCCGTTTTCTGCTGTTGCAGCAACGTCAACCGTCGTTTGAAAATAATTAATATCGCCCAAGCCGTGCAATTGGTAAGTTTGGCTCAAAGTACTACCGCCTTTACCTTCCATTGCTACAAATCGGTAACCTGCACTCCAACCCCAATGCATCGATGGAAAAGAAGGTGCTAAAGGATGACCCATTTGATAGCTTGAGGGGTCTAAGTGATTTCTTTCTTCATTCACTCCAATATGAAATTTAATGGCTTCCACATTCGTAATATCAAGGCTACCCAAATCAACAACGGTCGCATCAGCAGCATTCACTAAAGCATATACATTCTGTATTGTTGTTTCCGTTCCACCGTCATGAACAAGCGAAAATTTAGAGATGTAATACTGCAACCGAGTGACATTAAAGTCATGGTCAAGGTTGTTTTTGGTGGACATACTCATGGCAAAGTCTTCCGCTGCCAGTTTGTGATGTATGTTAAGCGTTACGCTGTTTTGAGCGGTAAGGCTTAAATTGAGCATAAAGAATGCTGCAAAAAAAAGTGTAAAATTTTTCATAAGTGAAATCATTTTAATGTTTAAAAATAAGTGAAATTTAGTGGGGAGTATTTAAAAAAAACACGCCCCACTAAACGTTAATTTAATGATTGATAATTACCTTTTTTGTTCCAGAGAAAGTTGCTCCCTGTAAAGTTAAAAAGTAAACGCCATTTGGTAAATCAGACAAGTCTAATTCTTGACGATTGCTTACGGTTTTCCAATTCAAAACGGATTGCCCTGTCGAATTACTCAATTGAGCAGACGTATTGAAGTCGTTTTCTAAACCAGTAATATTTAACGAAACTAAGCACGCAGTTGGATTAGACGAAAGGGCAATTTTTAACTGATTTTCTAAAGAAATACCATAACTTTTAATTTTCATTTTAGAGTTAAGCAAATATTTAATGCTTAAAATGACGGGTGCCCGTCATCACCATGGATACTGAATTCGCATTACAATAATCGATGCTCAACTGGTCTTTTATAGACCCGCCCGGCTGTATAACGCTTGAAATACCGTTTTTATGCGA
>ENA-ORXM01004543-ORXM01004543.1-marine-metagenome-genome-assembly--contig:-NODE-4543-length-12021-cov-4.351474_pt1 | contig 12021 bp, 9 predicted proteins | sample MGYA00237867_ERZ511480 | MGnify/ENA primary metagenome ERZ511480 (study PRJEB26309, sample SAMN06266103) | marine metagenome | isolation source: Algal blade | place: United Kingdom:Sidmouth, United... | reverse complement strand
AAATTGCTTTCTAAATAAAACTGTTTCTGATCTTTTTGATCAGATCTTTTGGCTTCTTGGTTTACATTCTCTAATTCTTTTTTATATTTTTCAGAAGAAGGAGTTAAGAATTCTTGAGGAATTGTTCCTGTACTTTTTAGTAGCTCATAATTATTAAAATCTTGAGCAAATAAGCAGGAACCCAAATAAAAACTTAGAAAAATGGAGAGCTTAAATTTTAGCATGAATGTTTTAGTTCTAGTTATTTTAAATTTGTATCTAGATGTCTATGTATAGGACAGCTTAAAGTATGAATGTAATGAACGAGCAGTTTGGTGTAGGATATCAACAAGCTGCAAGCTTATCAACAAAACGTTTTAAAGTTGTTCTGTACTCAGATCTAAATGAGTATCCAAAGATAGTATTTTGGAATCTGAATAGCAAATGTTTGTTTAGAGGATAAGATTGTTTGTAGAAAATTGTTGTTTATTATTTAATGGATATAGTGTTCTTAACAGTATTTAAGAGAGGTTTTTTCATGAAAGTTGAAGAATACTCTAATGTAAGTGTTAGATTTGTAGGATAAATTATCTGTTTCTTGTAAAAATAACATGATTCTATTTATAGAAAATAAATTATGCTTAAATTTTAAGAATTTGATACGTACTTCCTTAGAACAGAGTTGCCAAAAGAAGGTTTTGTGAATGTGTATTGATAGAAATAGTATACCTCAATAAACATAGCGAAGAAATGAGTAGGATAGACCTTATGTGTAATTTTATAATCTATAATCAATCCAATTTTAGATCACTTGACCCTTAACATTTATAGCTTTCCATTATGAAAAAAATATTGTTAATTGTATTAATACTGCCTCTTATTTTTCTCTTATTTAGTAGAGAACAAGCCAAACCTGCCTACCGACCAACTACCTTTTATTTAGGAGGTATACAAATCAATGAGGCTAATAATGAAGATTGGGTTAGTATGTTGAAGGAGGCTAAGATGAATACGGTAGAAGTAACGGTTTATGCTAGGCAAGGAGAATGGGATAGTGATTCGTTGAGTTTTGCAGAGGAAGACGAAGGCGTAATGGCTGAAATTAAAGCTGCAAAAGCTGCTGGATTAAATGTAATTCTAATTTTAAGGGTTTCTCTAGATCATGGCTTTATTCGCAATAGATTTATGTGGCATGGAATGGTTTTGCCGAAGAATGATAGCCTCTTAACACGATGGTTTGATCGTTATCAAATGTTTACAAACAAATGGGCTACCATTGCTGCTAATGAGCAGGTCGATGTGTTTTGTATTGGCAGTGAAATGAATGCCTTGGTCTCTACATTTAAGATACAGTCTATTCCTTCTTTATATGCTTATTATAATAATATTTCAGCTCAAAAAAAATATGAACATCGGGCTTTTAAGTATAAAAAGAAATTAAAATCAGAAGATTTGTGGGTGAGAGGGTACAAGAATTATAAGGATCTAAAAGGGTATATAGAAGATAGAATTAAATGCAATCATGATTGGGGACAACAAGTGACATTTGCAGGGCAAAAAAATAGAGTGGAATTAATGAATCAGAGGAGGAGTCATGTACTTGATCGATGGAGGAAGTTAATCAAGGACGTTCGAGGCATTTACAAGGGCAAACTAAGTTATGCTGCTAATTTTGATAATTATAGTGACGTTGCTTTTTGGGATGATCTAGATTTTATTGGAGTCAACGCCTATTTTGCGCTTAGAAACCCAAGTCAATCTATTTCTGACCCTCAAAAAATGAAGCAAACTCTAGAAAAAGGTTGGATCAACGTATTTGAACAGATCAATACATTTCGTACCAGACACCAATTGGAAAATAAGCCTATGATTTTTACAGAACTAGGATATATCAATCGAAAAAATACGACAATAGAACCTTGGACAGGTTTTGGATTTTCAATTGTAGGTTCTAGGCAGAACGAGCGTTTGATTGTTTGGGACAAAGAGGATGCCGATTGGGAAGAGCGAAAATTTGCGATTGATGCTTTGTATAAGGTTGTAAAAGAACAACAGATTAACTTAGAAGGAATTCTGTATTGGAAATTAACTACACACGATTACCATTTACCTTATGAACCATTTGCTTTGCATTTAACACCTACTGCTATTGATTCTCTACAAACTAGCTTGGGAATGTTTTCTACTTTGGATGATTAAAATGGATCAAGTAAATTCAGAAATAGCCAATTAGTTTTAGTTTTCTATTTATTTTTTAGAACAAGACAATATTCAAGCAAGGTATCAACCTTTCTAGTAAATAATACTAATTGGAAGTCTGGTATTTTAGTTACTTGTCAAAGAACCTTTTTATCATTGGTAACAAGAAAGAAGAAACAAAAAAGGCTTTCTACACTGTAGAAAGCCTTTTTATGATTATTAGTTATATTTTCTTAGTTCTTTTTAAGAACATCAGGATATTTTTTTGCTTGAGCGTTTGCATTAATCCAAGGCGGAATAGTATGTCCAGAACCTCCGATATAAGCAACCTCTCCTCCTTCACTCACGGTAAATTTCCATTCGTGGAATTTTTGACATTGGTTGACACAGTTACCAAATTTGACATTATAGACAATTTCCCAACCGTCACCAGTACGAGCAATATTAATGTCATTACCATCACCATAAGGAAGAATTTCTTCAATAGATCCAACACCTTCGCTGGTAAAGAATTTCATCATTAAAGCAGGCATATTTAGTGGCTCTCTAGATTGTAGTACCAAACCAGCACGTTCTTCATCCAAATAAACCATACGAGTCATTACTAGGTTGTATTCTCTAATTAAGTTATTAATCGGAACACTTCCTGTTGTATCTTGACGTTGTTTAAGGGGTTCTACCCAAGGAGCATCATGCTCAAATACGAGGATAATACTCTCTACGTTTGGAATAGGAAAAGAACGAACGTTGTACTTGGTAGAAATTGTATCAATAGCTCCATAGTCGGAAGTACGTACAGCTACAAGTGCATTGTAAATTGCTTGAACGAGTTCTTCTGGAACGCGAATCGTTTGTTTTGAAATACGTTGTTCTTTATTAATCAGACGCAAAGCTAAGCGAGCCGCATCTTTTTTATAAATAACTTTCAAATACTTAGGTAGTAAATTATCATTTACAAAAAACTCTGGTAAGTTTTTTAAGATGGTTAATTCCCCACCTTTATTTTTGCCACCACGTTTACCTCTTCTGCCACGTTGCGCATCAGCATCATCAGCAGAAAATAGAAGTACAAGGGCAATTAAAGCTAAACATTTAGTGAATCTGAGTACAGTTCTTACAACCATAAAATCTTAGTTTTTAGTCAAATTATAGAATTTGTAAGATTAAGATAATACTTTTAAAGGTAATTATTTGATTATTTTTACAAAAAAAATAAAACTTTTAATAAGTGAATGCAATCTAACCTTATTTCGTCAAAAAAAGAAGAAGTTTAGTACAAAATGACAAGATTATACCTAACCTAGACTTCTCTTAATCTTGCTAAAAAAATGGGAAGGATAATGAAAGACAATAAAGGGTATATTTATTGTACGTAGTATTTGTCAATTTGTTGCTGCAACTTCAGCGCTTTGTCTTTGTGAGCAGGTGTTATTTTGGAAAGTAGGATTTCATTTAATCCTTTTTTGGCTTGCTCTATGTTGTCTTGTTTAATCAAAGTTAATACCAAATACCATTCTGCCTCTTGTTTTGTGCTTTTTTTTCCTTCTTTTATTATGATAAGTAATGTTTTTTTTGCTTCAATTGGTTTGTTATCAGCTAAGTAAGCTTTGGCTAAATAAAGTTCTGTTTCAGATTTATTTTTAATTCTTGTATCAGAAGCTAAGTAGGATTTAAACAAATTGATTGCTTCTGGATAATTTTTTCCATTATAGAAAGCAATCGCCTTAGATCGAGTCAATAAATTCTGTGCTATTTTTAGATCTTCAGGAGATTTTGTTTTAGACGATGAGTCTTCTTCAAAACTTCGTTGGTTTTTTAAATCAAGAATTTTTTCAGTTGTAAAATTAGCTGCAAAAATTTCCTCTGCACTCATCTTTTGATTTAGGAATTGGTAACCTAAAGGCAAAAAAGACAAGAGTAAGATGGCAGCAACGGCGTATTTTGATAAATTAGTCATTTTAGAAATATTTCTAGATATATGAGTTGAAATTTGCGTTTGTTTCGATTCCCCTTTATTTATTTTGGTTTGATTTTTTCAAGTACTTTTAATCCATTAAATAAGTTAAAAAATATTGATCCCTCTTTTTTGAATATTGTATCAATAAGAAGTCTATATCCTGTGTTTTTTGCCTTATCTTCTGAGGTTAAATATATTGATCAATTCGACGGGATTAACTTTTATTTATCAAAATTTGGGCAAGTTTTATTTCTTCTTAACGGATAATAATAATTTAGGAATAGTGTTATGTTGGTTTCGAAGAGATAAAAACTGACTCATTGTCTGTCGTTTTGTACCTGTCTTATGTAGAAAAAGAAGAGGCGTTACCTCAATGAAACCTTATAAAAGAAGCAATTATCGTTTAGTTATTTTTATAACGATATGAAAGATGAAAATATTTGTAGAAACAATGTTTTTATTTTTGCTCTATGCTATAACTTCACAAACTTCACAGAAAATTTAAGCAGAGTTAGAACCTTAGAAATAACATAAATGGCAAAAACGGAGTATCGTTAAGTATTAATACAAATAAAATAGTATCACAAAAGTATAATTTTTTTTGAGAGAATCAAGGCTTATTTGTGCCATCAAAGGGTTTATTTGTGCCAAGGTTTGAAAATTAATGACACTTCTAATTATCAAAAAATAAATAAAAGATAAGATGAGTCAATAACTAAATGAATTATAGCTGCTCAAGTCTTTAATTTTTCACTTCTGTTTATGCCATAAATATAAAATCCTTTCTTACTTTTGACGTTAGGTAAAACAAGAGAAATATACCTTATTATTTTCGAATGGATAATATCGACCCATCCATGGAGTATTAATCAACTAAATGATTGAAAAACAATAATTTTATGTTTAAGAAAAAAGACATTCCTTTTATACATAGAGACATTAGCTGGCTTTCATTTAATTATAGAGTACTTCAAGAAGCAAAAGATCTATCTGTACCTTTGTTTGAGCGAATTAAATTTTTAGGAATTTATTCTTCTAACTTGGATGAGTTTTTTCGAGTTAGAGTAGCTTCTATAAAAACATTGATTCGTTTGGGAAAAAAGACAAAAAGTCAAATGGATTTTTCTCCTGAATTAATCTTAAAGCGCATCCGTCAAATTGTAACCGAACAGCAATTAGAGTTTGATCGTATTTATAAGGAACAAATTTTGCCAGAGCTGGGCAAACAAAATATCTTTATCCTTCGCCCCAAAAACCTAAAATCTTACCATAATCTATTTCTGGATCGTTTTTTTGAGGAAAAACTCATTCAACATCTTCAGCCTATATTATTAGTTAAGAATAAAATTCGGACATTTTTACCCAGTAATGCAATTTACTTAGCCGTTCGTTTAAAAACAGCTGGTCATATCAATCGTTATGCTGTTGTAAAAATTCCTTCAGATGAATTTCCTAGATTTATAGAACTGCCAAGTCGAGATTCAGAGCGTAAAGAAATTATGATATTGGATGATGTAGTGCGTTATTGTTTGCCACAGTTATTCCCAGGATATCACATTCGAGATGCTTTTTCAATTAAAATGACTAGAGATGCAGATATTTACATAGAGGACGAATATACAGGTAACTTAATTGAAAAGATTAGAAAAGGGATCGCAAAACGAACGATTGGAAGAGGAACTAGATTTGTGTATGACCGTAGAATGACAAACAGAACGTTAAATTTTCTGACCGCAGCTCTACAGGTAAAAGAAGGCGATTTACAAGCAGAGGGAAGGTATCATAATAATTATGATTTCTTTAAATTTCCTAATTTTGGAATGAAAGAGTTGCAAGATATTTCATTGCCACCTTTGAGTCATATTGATTTGCACAATCAACCTAAGTTATTTCCTGTTATTGATAAGAAGGATCACCTGTTGCATTTTCCCTATCAAAAATACGAATATGTTATTCGTTTGTTAGAACAGGCCGCATTAGATCCAGATGTAACAGATATAAAAATTGCACAATATCGAGTTGCCAAAGACTCTCGTATTGTTGCTGCCTTGCGTTTTGCGATTCAAGAAGGAAAGAATGTGATGGTTTTTATGGAAGTAAAAGCTCGTTTTGATGAGGAAGCAAATTTGTACTGGGCAGAGCGTTTGGAAGCCTGGGGAGCAAAGGTTATGTACAGCCTTCCAGATTTAAAAGTTCATGCTAAACTATTATTAATTACTAGAAAGTCCAAAAAATACGCCTACATGGGCACGGGGAACTTTAATGAGGATACCTCTAAAATTTATAGTGATTTTGGGTTTATGACCGCAGACAAACGACTGACAAAAGAAGTAGAGTTGGTTTTTGATTTTCTAGAATATAAAAAACGCCCTGAAAAAACGTTTAAACATTTGTTGGTGGGGCAGTTTAGAATGCGCCGAAATCTATATGGACTCATTGAGCAAGAAATAAAACATGCAAAGGCAGGTAAAAAAGCAGAAATTACACTTAAATTAAATAGTATTCAAGATTCTAGAATGATCGCTAGATTGTATGAAGCTAGTAATGCAGGTGTGAAAATTAAAATGATTATTCGAGGAGTTTGTAGTGTCGTGCCCAACCAAAGTGGTTTTAGCGAGAATATAAAAATAATTAGTATTGTAGATCGTTATTTAGAGCATACTAGAATTTATCGTTTTTATAATGGAGGAGATGAAAAAATATACCTTTCATCAGCAGATTGGATGACTCGAAACTTGTTTTATCGAATAGAGTGTGCTTTTCCAATTTATGCCAAAGATTTGCAACAAGAAATTAAAGATTTTTTGAACATACAGTTTAAAGATAATGTAAAGGCTAGAATCATTGATGCAAAACAGAAAAATGAGTATAAAAGGAATGATTCTTCCCCAAAAAGATCTCAACATCAAATGTATGTTTATTATCAAGATAAATTATTACAAAAAAGAGATAAATAGCACCTCGCAATTTCCTAAATTGCGAGCCGTTTATTCATAGGGAAATGCCTAGAGCAGCCTTTTATAGGAGCAATCCAATACTAATAATATGGAGTATAGATAATAGAAATTTACAAGATGTTTGAATGCCATCTATATCCAAAATAGAAACTATAAGAATGTTAAAGAACGATTTATTTTTAAGAGCAGCTAGAGGAGAAAAAACAGAACGACCACCAGTTTGGTTGATGCGTCAAGCAGGGCGCATATTGCCACAATATAGAGCTTTACGTGCAAGTTTGTCTGGATTTAAGGAATTGGTCGAAACACCAGAATTGGCCTGTGAAGTTACCATACAACCTGTTGATGAACTAGGGGTAGATGCGGCAATTATTTTTTCAGATATATTGGTTATTCCTGAAGCGATGGGGTTGCCTTACGAAATGATTCCAGGCAAAGGCCCATTCTTTCCTAAGACGATTACTTCAGAAGCAGACATAGACAATTTGTTTGAGGGAGAGGCCGCTTCTTCAACCTTAGGTTATGTTTACGAGGCATTAAAGTTGACAAAGCAAGAGCTGAATGGTAGAGTTCCTTTGATTGGTTTTGCTGGAGCACCATTTACAATTTTTTGTTATATGCTGGAAGGGCAAGGGAGCAAGACTTTTTCTAAGGCGAAAAAATTAATGTATCAAAACCCTGCATTAGCACATCGTTTGTTGGATAAAATTACAACTTCTACGATTGCTTATTTGAGAGAACAGGTAAAATCTGGAGCAGATTTGATTCAAGTATTTGATTCTTGGGCAGCGGTGCTAACACCAGATAGTTTTAGGACATTCTCTTTACCTTATCTAAAACGTATTGCAGAATCAATAGATATTGTACCTGTCACTTTGTTTGCAAAAGGGGCGTGGCATTCTTTGTCTGAGATTTCAAAAGCAGGTTGTGACGTTGTTGGCTTGGGTTGGTTACAGACGCCAAAAGATGTTCGTGCCTTGTTGGGTAAAACACAGGTGGTACAAGGAAATTTAGACCCTTGTGCTTTATATGCTGACGGAAAGACCATTCAATCTATGACGCAAGAGATGTTACGAGCTTATGGTCCACATCATATTGCAAATTTGGGGCATGGTGTTTATCCTGATACTCCTTTAGATGGTGTTAAAATGTTTGTCGATACAGTTAAGTCATTTGATTATGCTTCTAATTTAGAGTTGTAAGAAGAGTTAAAAATGGGATTTTTTTCAAAAATAAAAGAATGGTTCTCACCTCTAGAAAATACACCACCTCCTAAGGAAGTGGTGTTAGAGCTGTTGGATCAAGAAAAAAAACCTTCCACTGAAACAATTCCTCAAGAAGAGAATAATCCTTTGTCAGAAGAAGAACAGCAATTCCTACAGATCAAGCAATTGATTGCTAGTGACGACATGAGTAATCATGAGTTAGCGGCTATGTTTATGTTAGGTTTGGGGGCGAAGTGGGACAATGAGATGTATGAGATCGTTGGTCAATCTGCTGATAAAATGACTTTTTGGGCAGAAAAAGAAGACAACGAAGCTTTTCTAGCTCATTTTAATCAACTAGTGATTACACCAAGGTTTTTTGGGCAGTATAGTGAGATTGCAGATTTTGCCACCGTATTACCTAAGTTTAAAGCTCTGGAAGAGTTGCAATGGAAAGCAAAACATTATTGGAATCAACACCCTGTATTGATTGCTGCAAGTGAGTTGCCTAATTTGAAACGACTTTATGTGGAAGATTGCCGAATGAATTTTTTACCTGAGAGTTTAACCAAAGCGGTCAATTTAGAAGAATTATACTTGTCTAACAACAAGTTGACAGAAATGCCAGCTGATTTGGGACAACTGAGCAATTTACGTGTTCTCGATTTAACGGCTAATGAATTTAAAAAATGCCCACGCTCTGTTTGTGATATTAAACGACTGGAAGTTTTGAGATTACAACACAATCCAATGGACGATATAGAGCCTAGAATGTTGGGGCGATTGTATCGACTGAGAGATTTGGAACTGCCAGAGGTAGTGGCAAAGTTTAATTTAGATAATCTACAAGATTGGTTGCCAGACGTCGATTTTGATAAACCTTATTGGAAGTTTGATTAAGAATAATGTTGTTATGATAGGATTGAAAGTAAGTGTATTGATTTTTATAATTTGTAGTTCTTTTATAGGGTGTAAGTCTTCTTCCAATACACCTAATAATAAGAAGTATACTACGAGTAATAATACGACGAAAGTAGATAAAGGGGAGCGAGAATTTCAAGAATATCTAGATCGAAAGAAGAATCAATATGTTGGTACAAAAATACCAGATATTGTACTAAAATCATTAAAAGGAAAAACATACAACCTGTCAAAAATGCAGGGAAAAATTGTGTTGTTAAATTTTTGGTTTGCTGCCTGCAAACCCTGTATTACAGAAATATCTAGCCTCAACGAACTACAAGCCAATTACAAATCAAAAAATTTAGTTATCCTTGCTGTTGGAACCGATAAAAAGGAAGTAGCTCAAAAAGTAGCAGACGAAAAAAAGATGCGTTATGAGGTGATTGCCGATCGAAAAGATATTGCTAAGCAATTAGATGTATCTACTTATCCAACTTCTTTTTTAATTGACCAGCAAGGCATTATTCAACAAGTCTTTATTGGTGCTAGTGATTTTGATGCAACTCATGCTTATACAGAAATTAAGCCTCATATCGAACGGTTATTAAAATAGTAAAATCTTCAGCATAAAAAAAAATCATTCTTCTTTTGAAGAATGATTTTTTTTATGCTAGTATATTCAATTTTTCTTGCAGAGAAAATTTAAGTAATCGACCAAAAGGCCTTGCACTAAAAATGACTAATTTTATTATATGGTTTAGCTACGGTGCTACTTCGTGATCTTTTGGGCACTTTTTTATTACAAAAGGTGAATTACCAGTTGTGAACAAGTTTAGAAAAACTAGAACCGTGTTTGTCTTGTTCTGCTAACACAATTTGAAAGGCATTACCAAATGAGTTGGTATTTATTTTAAGAATCGTATTATTTTTGTTGAAAATAGTTTGATGCAAGATTCTTCCATCTAAACTAATAATGCTAACCAGTGCATCTTGTGCTAATGGAATGCTTGTTTGTAAGATCAACTCATTGGGATATTGTCGAACTTCATAAATATTAAGTGCTTCAAAATGAGCATTCTTAATTTTAGAATACTTAGTAGTCCCGTCTATATCTACCATTTTTAAACGATAGTAGTTGTCTTGGAGCATTGGGTAATAATCGGTAGAATTATAAGTGTTAAAAACTTGATTTTTGGCAAATACTTTAGCAATTGTTTCAAAACTTATGGCGTCCTTAGAGCGTTCTATTTCGAAGTGACTAACATCTAATTCTTGTGCTGTAGTCCAGTGAAGTTGAACAGTTTTTGCTTTTGAATTAGAGGTATTATTTAAGTCTTTTTTTGCATCAAATGTAAGCAAGTCCAAGGGCAAGGTTCCTGCAACAACTGAAAAAATAGAGTAGAGTCTTAATTCTGTAAACATTCCCATAGTAGGAGCAACTCTTCTAACTTCAACTTTGTCTACTGTTTTTCCTAGAGGGATATTAAAAGTGACTTGAAATCTTCCTGATCCTTCACCTATAGATTTTGTGTTAAGAAAGGGAGAATTGTTGCTGTAAGAGTTACTACTTAAGTCGGTGTAAGTAATAAAAAATTCAATTCCACGAGAACTCCATAGGTTCATTCCCATATCCGATAAGCCCATATCAATAACGTTTACTTCTTGTAGTACAAATGTAAGTGCATCAGGAATTCCATCTTGGTCGCCTAATAGATTATAGTTAGGGCTACTGCCCCAATCATACTCTATATATTGATATTCTGAGCCTAATAAACTGAGTCCAATATCCCATTGATAGGTTGCATATTCTGTATTAGGATCTGCAAAATAAGTTGTTGCAAGACTTTCTTGCGTTACAGCACAATTTATACAATTAAGTAGAGCCGTGCCAACTTGTCCAGAGTTACCTGTAAATCTAGAGGCATAATAACGATCTGCCATTGTAGAGGTAATGTCATATAGATTTAGATTCGTTGGAGTAATACCTGTACTGATACCTGCTAAAGCGCCTGTTTTTATTCGAATACCATTAACATTGCTCATAGGAAGTTTGATGATAATATTAAATTGGGCTGTATTGGTGTTAATAACATCAACTTCTGTTAATCTGCTGGCAAGCCCATCACCACCATAGGTGCACAAAACAGTTGATCCATCTAAGAGTTCTATTTGAATTCTATTAAAAATAATGGCGTTGGCTGTTGAAGAACCAATTGCACTTAATAAACTTTGATCAGAGAAAGAGAATTTTAACTTAATTTCATCAGTCATGGGTAAGTAAATGCCAAAGTCGTAATCTCTAGAGATATAGCCTACAGTATTTAGGAATAGAGGAGAAACGTCAAAGGTTGCAGATGTGTTGTTGTCTAAGTCACGTGCATTTTCTGGTGAAATAACTTTGCAACCAATACAAGTAGCTGAAGTCTCTGTATTTTGATCTGCAATAGGTTTGGTTTGTGCATCCATTTGTTGAGATAAACAAAGAATGATTATGATAAGTATTACATTTTTTAGTGTTGTGTTCATTGGTCTAAAATTTACGTTGTTAGTAGAATAGGACATAGAGGGGGCCGTCCATTATTTCTAAATAATGGCTTAGTATAAATGAAAATCTATTTTACAGTTATACTGAAGCTTAGTAATGACAAGAGGTGCAAGTAGTTTATTGAATGCTATCAATACCTAACTAAATGCGTATGCTTGCGTATATTCTTGTTGATTTAGGGCTTCTTACCTTTTAGATGAGAAGTGTCAACTACTGTAAAATGTCACTTTTTACTACGAAATTTGTAACACCTATGATGAAAATGATTAATTACAC
>ENA-ORXM01004541-ORXM01004541.1-marine-metagenome-genome-assembly--contig:-NODE-4541-length-12026-cov-4.643652_pt1 | contig 12026 bp, 9 predicted proteins | sample MGYA00237867_ERZ511480 | MGnify/ENA primary metagenome ERZ511480 (study PRJEB26309, sample SAMN06266103) | marine metagenome | isolation source: Algal blade | place: United Kingdom:Sidmouth, United... | reverse complement strand
ATACGAGATCACTGTGTGACTGGAGTTCAGACGTGTGCTCTTCCGATCTCACGTGGCAGGCGGTGCCAACGGTGCCGCTGCCGGCCGCCGCCGCGGGCGGGGCCCGCCGCCGAGCGCCCAGCGCCCCCAGACGAGACGCGCCGTCCGCGTGAGGCTCTGTATGCGCCCCACACTGCGGGCATCGCGTGGAGGTGGGGGTCCCAACGTAGACGCGCGCGGGGGCGACCAGCCGCCGCACGTGTGCGGTGCCTCCCGGCAGTCGTAGCGACGACCACACACGCGGCCATCCGCTTGAGGGAGGCAAACAGCGAGGAGGAGCGGCGGGCGCGTGCCGACTTGATTGCGACCGCCGGTCATTCATCCAACGTTCAAAGGCCTCGGGCTTTTCATCCACAGACTGTGAGATCGAGGGAGATTGTCGGCAGCGCCCCATCAACAGCTTGCATCTGTCGGCTGCGCTCGAAAGTTGACGGCCATCCCCCACGAATTCTGTATGCCAAGCCGTGAAAGAACCAAGACGTGACCAGAACGCCTGCCTTCAGCGGGATGCTGATGGTGAGGGACAAGACGGTCCTTGTGGACCCCCCTGCTGCGCCTACGTACCGTCGCTGCCCGTCCCTGCTTGGCAGCGATATTGTGCAGACGTTACGTTGGTCACAGAGGGCGACGACTGCATCCCCAATGACAGCCTGCCAGGCGGCCACCAGGCGGCTGCGCGACGCTCTGGCCCACCATCCCCTCCCCGCCGCCGTCATCCCACCCCCGCACCCCGCCAGCGGGGACCTGACGGCACCGGCTGTCGGCCGGGTCGGCCCTGACGCGCCGGTGGCGCCGTCTGCGTGCTGCGCGGCGAGCCACCCCGACGCTGGTGTGGCACGTCCCCCCGTTGCACGCGGCGCGAGCACCCCGGGCGCTCGGCGGTCGGCCACTGCCCGTCGACCACGAGCGTGCGCCGGGACGACGGCGGCAGGCCAGACGGACGCGGATGCCAAGCCAAAAAGCAACAACCACCAGGCCACGACCTGGACGGCGCAATGGAACATACCCCACTATGGTGGACGCGGCGGCCGCTCGACCGCCCCGGCGACAAAGTCCCTAATCGACGGGTGGCGTCACCTCGTCCTCCGCCGCCGCCGGCCCGTCGAGCGCAGCGTCCAGCGCGCGCAACACGTTCGTGCCCGTCTTGGCATAGTCCTGCGCGCCCGCGCCCGCCGTCGACCGTCGACACGGCACGCGGGCCAAGAGCGAGCAACACCGCGGGCCCGCCGCCACGCCAACCGCCACGGTTAGTCCACCCGCCCGTCGTCATCCCCGTCCCGGTGCTCGTGTATCGGCATGCGCCGGGTCCCCCACACCCCACCCCCGACCACCGCACGCTCCCCCGCCAAGCACCACTGCCGACGCGCGTCGCCCAACCCCCCCTGCCACCTCCCCCCGCCAACCACACCCACGCCCACGCCCACACCATTCGTCAGCGAAGAAGGCGTGATCTCCGGGCAGGTCACCCGCAACGGGAGCCCAGCCGCTGGTGTCGAGGTGTGCGCCGTGGGAACGTTTACGGCGATCACATCGTGTGCGACCAGCAACGACGCAGGTAACTACGAGATCCAGGGATTGCGCACTGGAAACTATCGAGTCGAGTTCGACGGCGCCGCAATGTGTTACAGCAACCGAGTGGGCTGTGTGAGTTTCACACCAGTCGGCCTGGCTTCGCCAGGTGGCCGCACCGGTATCAACGCCGACCTGGGGTAGGCACTCAACCAGTCGGAGTGAGATGAAAGTCTCACACCGTCGCGCGCGCTGGGCCTTCCGGCAGTGAGTTTTGTGGCGAGTCTCAACCCCCGACATGACTGAGCCGACAGAAACCTGTACAGTCTCCCGCCGTCGGTTGCCTGCCCGCATTCGGCTTTGATTTGAAAGTGAGCAGCGATGAAACGCGTAGCTAGCTTGTTCCTGATAGCGCTCGTCGCCGTAGTGTTGCCTCTTGTCGTCAGCGATGACGTCACCGCCCAAGACCAGGTTCATGTCACGCCTGCCGCCGAACACTCTGCTACCGACATCGTGAACGGACGCATCGTGTCGACAATCAGCGTCGAACTCAACGGCGAAATGCATCGGGTGAGCGAGGTAGAGATCTCGAGCACGCCGAAGGGTTCTGCTCGCGGCTCTGTTCTCGTGGAAGTGCCCGGTGGCGAACGACCCGATGGCACGGTCGTATACGTCTCGCACACACCTCAGCTCGAACAAGGAGAGCTGGTGCAACTCGCCCTTGTCCCTGCAGACCACGACATTGCTAACGGTCTGCCTGTTGCCGCAGGACGTGATTTGCCGGTCTTCTCCGTCGCCCATGGAATCGACGGTGCGTACGGCTTGCTGCCCGACGGCGTTGGGCGAGCCCAAGCGGTTGGCGACTATGCGCTCACGGGTTCCAGTTGGCCGGACTTCTCGCCGGCCGTCGACTACTACGTGAATCCGGCAAACGCTGGCGTCAGCTCGGCGAACGCAATCGCAGCCGTCCGCAAGGCATTCGACATGTGGGAGAACGATCCTGCCTCGGACATCAACTTCAATTACCGGGGCACCACCACCAAGAGCGGTCAGGATCTGAACGACGGCCAGGTTGTCGTGTCCTGGGGATCTTATTCTTCGAGCTGGCTGGCGCAGGCGAGCTGGATTGCGACAGGCAGCGGCGACATCGTCAGCTTCGACGTCAGAATCAATACCAAGTACCAATGGTCGAACGGTGCGGCGCCTGGACGCTACGACATCGGTACCGTCGTCGGCCACGAGGTAGGACACGGGCTCGGCCTGAACCACGCACCCGCATCGTCGGAACTCATGTACTTCCAGATCTCCCAGGCGAACGTCAAACCCCTGGGGTCCGGCGACCGGTCAGGTATCCGAGCTCTGTATCCGGCGGCCACCAGCAACCCGGTTTCCAACGGTTCGACTTGTAACGGCCACACGGTGACCGTGAATCTCAACACCGGTCAAGGTGCTGCAACCAATGGGCGAGATGTGATCCTGGGCACTCCCGGAGATGACGAGATCTCGGGCTTTGGCGGCAACGACGTGATCTGTGGCGGTCTTGGCGTCGACAAGATCTACGGAGGCGGCGGCAACGACGTGATCCTGGGCGGCGGCGGATCCGACCGCATCTGGGGAGGGTCAGGCGCCGACGAGATCCATGGTGGATCCGGAGCAGACAAGATCTACGGCGGCCCTTCGGCGGACACGATCTACGGTAACGGTGGACAGGATTCGATCTGGGGCGACGACGGCAACGACGTGATTCAGGGCAACTGGGAGTCCGACAAGATCTGGGGCGGAACGGGCAACGACGTCATTCGCGGCGCTGGCGGCAAGGACAAGTTGTATGGACAACAAGGTAACGACAGCTTGTTCGGCGGCCTGAACACCGACTACCTGAACGGTGGCTCGGGAACCGACGTGGGCGATGGTCAACGAGGGTCCGACCGGCCGCTCATCTCTGGAGTGAGCGGTTGCGAACAACTTGCCTTAACATCGAGTTGCTAGCCCGGCGATAACAGCGATACCAGAGCTAGCAGTCAACAGGCGAGCGGCTAGCTAGATGGGTGCGCAGGTGAAGCAGAGGATCTACCGGGGTGTTGTGGTCTTCGCCAGCCTGATGCTACTTCAGACCTTTCCCGCAGGGCAACCAACCGCACGAGCCTCGGCGACGGTGCTGCCTATCGAGATCATTCTTTCGGCCGAGCTGGTTGTCGATGCCACGGTGGTGAGCGACTTCGTGGTCGAGATCGACGCGGTGCCGCACACCGTGGCCACGTTGGCCGTGGAGTCCCACATCAAGGGAGAGTCGGCCTCGACCATTTCTGTTGTCACCGCCGGTGGACTCACGCTCGACGGCCGAGACGTTTTCGTGTCGCACGCGCCGCGGTTTCGGGTGGATCAACAAGTCCAGGTCGCTCTTGTTCCCAGTTCTCAGCACGCACTCGAAGCGAGCCTGCTAGAACAAGAAGCCATCCTGACGCCGCTCTTCGAGGTGTATGGCGCCGAGCGCGGGGTTGCCGATCTGGTACCGGGCGAGTTCGACGCCCATGCTGCAGGGGTCAACGACTTCTCGATCACTCCAGGTCTGCGGTGGTCATCCTTCTCGCCGCCGGCGTCGTATCTGGTCAATCCGACCGGTTCAGGCCTGAACGACGAGAAGGTCATCGCCTCGGCGCAGCGCGCCGCGCAGGCGTGGGAGAACGATCCGGCCACCTTTGTCGATTTCGAGTTCGCTGGGCCGACAACCAAGGGCCCGATCCCCGGTGATGGCCACAACGTGATTTTGTTTGCACCTCTTTCATCATCGGAGTTGGTGGCCAGGACGACGTGGTTTGTGAATCCCGACGGGACATACGAGTTCGATATCGTGCTCAACACGGAGCACCGCTGGAGCGACGGGGCAGTGCGCAATAGGTACGACATGCAGAGCACGATCACCCACGAGCTCGGACATGCACTTGGTCTTGGGGATCTGCTGCGAGCTCGTGCTTCGCAGGAAATCATGTTCATCGAAGCGGCTCGGGGCAGGGCGAAGGGACTCGGCGACGGTGACCGTGCCGGACTTCGACGCCTGTACCCCATCGAGCTACCTGCTGCATCGTGTGACGATCTAACGGTCACGGTCGATCTCAATACCGGTGAGGGCTCGCCGACAGAAGGCAACGATGTCATCTTGGGTACGCCGGGGCCAGACTGGATCTGGGCGCTGGGCGGCGACGACGTCATCTGTGGTGGCTTGGGAATCGACAGAATCTTTGCGGGCGATGGCGAAGATCTGGTGTTCGGCGGCGGGGGATCCGACCGAATCTGGGGCGACGCCGGCAATGATGCCGTGTACGGGGGAGCGGGCGCCGACAGGATCCGAGGTGGTGACGGCGACGACGTCATCTTCGGGCAAGGTGGTCAGGATTTCCTCTTCGGCGAAGCCGGCAACGACGAGCTACAAGGCAACTGGCAGTCTGACCAACTGAGCGGCGGTGCGGGAAACGATGAACTCCGAGGCGCGGGCGGCAAGGACACGCTGTATGGCGGCGATGGTGATGACTCGTTGTTCGGCGGTCTCAACACCGACTATCTCAACGGAGGCCGCGGCACCGATGCAGGAGATGGCCAACGAGGTCGCGACAATCCTGTCTTGGTTGGGGTGAGCGGCTGCGAAGAGATCGAGACCAAACGCAGCTGCTAGCGCACGACAATGGTTCTGGTACTGTCGAGCGTCGTGCCGTACACACGTTGTTGCCGAAAACTCCGATGCGCGGTCATCTGTGCTGTCCTGTTGGCGAGTTCGTTGGTCGGGCTCATGGCCTCGTCGAGCGTGAGAGTCGACGCGCAGGAGCCAGCCCCGCCGGTCGTGGTCCCGGCCCACGTCGAAGCGCTGTTGGCCGAGCAAGGGTTTGTCGAGGTCGAAGTGGTATTCGCACAACCAGACATGACTGGAGCCACACTCGAGACCAAGATCGACGCCGTGCACACGTCGATGGCCAACCTGATGGCTGCTGTCCCGGACAGCGAGCTCGATGTCCGCGCCGTGTACGAGACGGTTCCCCTGGCGGTGGTGCGGGTCGACTCGGCCCAAGAATTGGCACAACTTGCCCAGAACCCATCTGTCGTCGAGATCGGCAAGACCACGCTGGTTGCACAGGCTGCAGGTGCGGCGTATCAGGGTCCGGCATCGTCGAACACCACGGCGATCACCGGTGCGTATACCAACCATCTGGCGGGCAACCGTGGACAAGGAATCACCGTAGCCGTGCTCGACAGCGGCGTGGATACCACCCATCCAGACCTCGTATCGTCGATCGTGTTCGAACGCTGCTATCTGCGAAACGCCGCAACCACCTGTCCCGATGGCAGTGATCGCCAAGAAGGTGCCGGGTCCAGCCAGGACGACTTCGGTCATGGCACAGCTGTCGCCGGCATAATTGCCAGCGATGGTCTGATCTCGCCGATCGGAGCCGCACCCGATGCCTCGTTGGAGATCTACAAGGTGTTGGGAGCCAATGGCACCGGCTCCTTCGCTGAGATTCTCGCGGCGCTCGATCACATCAATGCTTTTCGCCCCGACGTCGACGTGGTGAATATCGGGATCGCCTCGAACACTCGATTTCCCGGAACGTGTGATGCGCTGGCCGGCGCGCCGTTCATCGCACAAACGCGTGCGGTGATCCGTGATCTACAGGCGCGAGGTGTTGTCGTGGTGGCCGCAGCAGGCAACCACAACGGTGTTCCCAACGGCATGGGTTTCCCGGCGTGTGTGACCGAGGTGTTGAGTGCGGCCAACAGCGAGGTACTGCCGTTCCTCGCAAGTTCTTCGAATGTCAGCGTGCTCACCGACGTGGCGGCACCCGGCACGGCGGTGCTGTCGGCGGCGATCGGCGGCGGCACACAAGTGCTCACCGGCACGAGTTTCGCCGCACCTCTAGTGTCTGGATGCCTCGGGTTGTTCAAGGGCGATGGCGTCACCTCGCCGGCGGCGCTGCTGGAACGAGTCACCACGTCGCCATCGCAGATTTCCGGCACGGCCTTTCCGGTGCCGTGGCTGAACTGTTTCCGTCCCTGCGACAACCGGGTACCGGACCGAATCATTGCGTGGGATCTCGAGGGAACCGTTGGCGATGATGTGATCATCGGCACGATCGGCAGCGACATCATCGTCGGCAACGGCGGGAACGACATCATCTGTGGTTCCGGAGACGGCGACCTGATCATTGCAGGCAATGGCTCAGACGTGATCTTCGGTGATCAGGGGCCCGACGTGATCTTTGGCGGCGGCGGGAACGATGTGCTCATGGGCGGCGACGGTCCAGATCGGATAGAAGGCGGTTTCGGGCGTGACACCATTTGGGGCGGCAGCGGGCAGGATCGGCTCGACGGCCAAGAAGGCGGCGACTTCTTGTACGGCGAGGACCAGTCCGATCGCATCTACGGGGGATCAGGCAACGACGTGATCGACGGTGCCGCCGGCAAAGACAGCTTGTACGGCCAAGGTGGCGACGATCAGCTGTTCGGCGGCGTCAACACCGACTATCTCGACGGTGGCTCGGGGTATGATATTGCCGACGGCGGGCCGGGCTGGGACCGCCCGCTGATCACCGATGTATCCGGATGTCGTAGCACGGAACAGCGTGTCAGTTGCTAGGTAGCTGGCCGACGGCAACTCGGTCGGCCTCGACCATCATTGCCACCAGTTCGTCGAAGTCCACGGTTGGCTTCCAGCCGAGCTTCTCCTCGGCCTTCGATGGGTCACCCAGTAGGTAGTCGACCTCGGCTGGGCGCTCGTATCGAGCGTCGTAGCGAACGTAGTCTTCCCAGTTGAGTCCGACATGGGCGAAGGCGGCCTCGCAGTAGTCGCGCACGCTGTGGGCCTCGCCGGTGGCAATGACATAGTCGTCGGGCGTGTCTTGTTGCAGCATCAGCCACATGGCCTCGACGTAGTCGCCGGCGAATCCCCAGTCACGCTTGGCGTCGAGATTGCCCAGATAAAGCACGTCCTGTTTGCCGGCTTCGATCATGGCGACAGCGCGACTGATCTTGCGGGTCACGAATGTCTCGCCGCGGCGCGGGCTCTCATGATTGAACAAGATGCCGCTCACGGCATACATGTCATAGCTCTCGCGATAGTTCACGCATAGATTGTGAGCGAAGAGCTTGGCCGCGGCGTACGGAGATCGCGGGTGAAATGGCGAGTCCTCGTTCTGAGGTGGGTTCGTCGAACCGAACATCTCCGACGATGAGGCTTGGTAGAAGCGGGTGTCACTGGAGTTCATTCGAATGGCTTCGAGCAGACGGATCACGCCGGTGGCGACCACGTCGGTGGTGAACTCGGGAATCTCGAAGCTGACCTTCACGTGTGACTGCGCAGCCAGGTTGTACACCTCGTCGGGTTGAATCTCGCGAATCAGTCGGGCGAGCACCGAGCTGTCGCTCAGGTCGCCGTAGTGCAGATGAAACCGGCTGTCGGTGTCGTGCGGGTCGCGATAGACGTCGTCGAGACGCCAGGTCGTGACCGAACTCGACCGTCGAACCAAGCCGTGCACGTCGTAGCCCTTCGACAGAAGGAGTTCGGCGAGGTAGCTGCCGTCTTGGCCGGAGATTCCGGTGATGAATGCGGTAGGCATGAAAAATATGTCCTAGTGATCGACGCCACGGAGGCCGTCTTCGTTGTCGCAGAACCATTTGTATGTCGACTTGATGCCTTGGTCCAGTGTGGTTGTTGCTGACCAGCCAAGTGCGGTCAACCGGCTCACGTCGAGCACCTTACGGGGAGTCCCATCGGGCTTGGTCGGGTCGAAGACCAGTTCGGCCTCGGGACACACCACATCGCGAATGGTCTCTGCCAACTCGCGAATCGACAGGTCTAGACCTGTACCCAAGTTGAGGTGAAGCGTATCGGAGTAGTTCTCCATCAGGAATCGACAGGCATCGGCCAGATCATCGACGTGGAGAAATTCTCGTAGTGCCGAACCGGTGCCCCAGACCTGTACCGAACCCCCGCCTGCAGCACGGGCATCGTGGAACTTACGCATGAGCGCCGGCAGCACATGAGAGGTTTCGAGGTCGAAGTTGTCGCCGGGACCGTAGAGATTCGTCGGCATAGCGGAGATGAAGTCGCATCCGTACTGTTGACGGTAGTACTGACACAGCTTGATGCCGGAGATCTTGGCAATGGCATACGGCTCGTTCGTGGGTTCGAGGGGTCCCGTGAGCAGCGATTCTTCGCGGATTGGTTGCTCGGCATCTCGGGGATAGATGCAGCTCGAACCGAGGTACAGCAGTTTTTTGACTCCGACGTGGCGTGATGCCTCGACGACCGTGGCATGAATCATGAGATTGTCGTAGATGAAGTCGGCCGGAAAGGTGCTGTTGGCCATGATGCCACCGACGCGCCCGGCAACGAGGTAGACGTATTCGGGGCGGTTCGCCTCGAACCACTCACGAACGTCGCTCTGATCGCGCAGATCAAGTTCCGCTCGTGTCGCCGTCAGCAGGTTCGTGTATCCCGCGGCGGTGAGATTTCGCATGATTGCGGAACCCACCAGACCTCGATGTCCAGCTATGTAGATAGGAGCGTCGAGTGCAATGTTTTCCATCTGGTTTCTTTCTATTCCGTGCTGAGTCTGGCGGTCGCCCCACCGTCGGCGATCAGCGACTGACCGGTGATATACGCCGATCGATGGCTGTCGGCCAGAAACAACACAGATTGGGCAATCTCGGTTGGGTCGGCAATAGAGAGCAGTGGCGTGCGCGAGCGGAGTTCGTTCAGGTTGCCGTCAGGACCGTCGGGATGCGGACGTCGCGACAGTCCATCGCGCAACATCTCGGTATCGACCGCTCCCGGAAGTAAAGCGTTGCATCTGACGCCGTGATGAGCGAGCTCCACCGCAGCGGCACGGGTGAGGGCGACCAGGGCGCCTTTCGATGCGGCGTACGCACTGACGTTCTGTGAAGTCGCCACCGCGTGTACCGACGAAACATTGACCACGGCACCGCTTGCGGCTTCGAGTGCTGGCATCAGGTTGCGCATGCACAGGAAGGCGCCGCGAACGTTGGTCCCCATGACCAGGTCCCATTCGGCATCGCTGGTGACCGAAAGCGGTTGATTGACCTGCACCGCAGCATTGTTGACCAACGCATCGAGCGCGCCCAGTTCGAGCACCGCGTTGCATGCGTCGAGCACCATCTGGGGCTCGTTGATATCGCACTCGATGTACTTTCCCGCAAATGACGCTGGCGGCGCAGCGCGGTCGAACCCGATCACAAACCAACCCTCGCCAGCAAACAGGTCGGCACAGGCGGACCCTATGCCGCCGGAGACACCGGTGATGACGACTCGTCGTTGTTCACTCATGAGGCGAGGTTGGTGACGAGGTTGTCGATTGCAGCCCGATGGGTGCGGTGACAGGCCTCGACGGTGTTCGACGAGTTATGGCTGCCAAAGATGCAGTTCGGGCTGCTTCGTAGCGGCGAGTTCTCGGGAAGCGGTTCTTCGTCGAACACGTCGAGAGCAGCGCCAGCGAGGTGTCCGCTGTCTAGCGCATGAGCTACAGCGCTGGTGTGCACCACCGGGCCCCGGCCGACGTTGATGAGATAGCTGCCGGGCTGCATCGAGGCAATGCGTTCGGCGTCGAACAGGCCGCGTGTGGCATCGTTCAGCGGGCAGGTGAGCACGACGATGTCACTGGAGGCAGTGACCGACTCGAGGTCCGAGTGCGCGATGCCAGTGGCGGTAGCGTTGGACTGGGCGGTCTCACCAGGGTCGAAACCGACGACTGGCATGCCGAGCAGCGACGCCTTCTTGGCGAATTCGAGACCGATGTTGCCGAGGCCGACGACGCCGACCCGCAAGGCGGACAACGAGCGGCCGACAGGATTCGGCCATCCGCCAGTGCGGATCGAGCGATCGGTGGCAACGATGCCGCGAACCAACGAGATCAGGTAGCCGAGCGCCATTTCCGCGACTTCGTCGTTGAACATGCCGGGGGTGTTGGTGACCACGATGTTGCGTTCGGCTGCAGCAGCCAGGTCGATCCCGTCGAGCCCGATGCCCCATTTCGAGATCACCCGAAGGTCGGGAAGTTGCGCCAGCACCTCGGCACTGAAGCCATCATCGCCCGCGATGACGCCAGCGACTTCTTGCATGGCGGCAACGAGTTCGTCGCCGTCGAGCTGCTGACCGGCAATTGCCGGTATTGCCACCTCGAAACCGCGTGCCTCGAGGTCGGCGCGATACTCGTCGGCGTCACGCTGCAGGTGCTTGCACGTGAGCGCAATTCGTTGGTTGGTCATTCTGCCTCTGATTCGGTCTCGGTATCGTTGCGCTCGCTCATCAGGACGCGTACCTGTCTGGTGAGAGATTGCGAGTCTTCCGCCAGGTTTTGCACCGATGAATGGGTGCGCACGTTCCGTTCTGCGTTGAGCGAGCTGCGACCGTCGACCACGCTCATGCGAGCCTGCAGCTCCGCAACTTGGGTCTGAAGCTCAGCGAGTTGGACTTTGAGGCCACGGAACTGTTCGAGCACGGCGGTCATCCTCCCGAAGATGTTCATCGACGTTGGTCCTTCTCAGCTGGCAAGATGTCGCCGGGTCGGTCCCCGGTAGTCAACTCGAAGCTCATCGAGCGTCGACGAGGCTTGGTGTTGTTGCGTCGTGCATCAGATGCTCCCCGTGCGTGTCCTCAGAACCGGGCCGGTTCGAACGGTATCGCCCTGTCTTCAGTCTGCCTGATCAGTCGTGTGAGATCACGCATCGAGGGCAACGATCACTCTTTCGCTACATCGACGTGGGCATCGACTGGGATTCTCCAACTGGTTGCGCCGGCACACGCAGGCAATATGTGGGTGCGAGTGCCGCACTGCGGTCAGAGGGGCTCGTAACCGAACAGTTCGAAGTGGGGCTGCAGCCAGTGCTCGATGGCTGCTTCTGTTTTCTGATCGAAGTATGCGGCGAGCGGGATGGACCGTGTTCGATAGTCAGCCTTGGTGATCGACAATTTTGACTGGTCGAACGGCACGTTGGTTCGTTGACAGACATACTCGAGGTCTTCGCTGAGTTGCTCATATCGAATGACCGCATCCACACACAGGGTTCCGTCGAGAACGAAGTGATGCATTGGCAGGCGGTGTGTGTTGGCTGCCGCCCAATCTCGAAACAGCTCGATCTGTTCTTTCTCCGCGTGGGCGAGCAGATCCTGTTGCCGCTCATAGAAGTAGAAGGCCGAGACGAGCTGGTCGTACGGATTGCGTATCGTGCAGAATCGGAAGTACTCGTCGAACAGGTCGCGACCCAACAGGGTGCGCACCTCGCTTGCGGGCATGTGATTCCACCACGCGTGATTGCCCCGGGGCATCAGCCGTGCTGTCGCGACGCCGAACGGAGAAACCGCAAGTGCCCGTTGCTCGGTCACCGGGTGACCGGGTTCGACACAGAAGGGCTCGAAGTACATCTCGATCGAGGTGCTGGCTGTCTTGAAGGTCTTCAGAAAGACGAACCGCTTG
>ENA-ORXM01004540-ORXM01004540.1-marine-metagenome-genome-assembly--contig:-NODE-4540-length-12030-cov-3.619426_pt1 | contig 12030 bp, 11 predicted proteins | sample MGYA00237867_ERZ511480 | MGnify/ENA primary metagenome ERZ511480 (study PRJEB26309, sample SAMN06266103) | marine metagenome | isolation source: Algal blade | place: United Kingdom:Sidmouth, United... | reverse complement strand
CGACGCCGAGCACGGCGGCTTCGGTCGCGCGCCGAAGTTCCCGCAGGAATCGACGCTCCTGTTTCTGCTCGATCAGGCACGCCGTCCCGGCGGCCAAGCGGCGTTGGAGGCGGCGGACGCGGCTCTTCGTGCGATGGCCGCCGGCGGCATTCACGATCAGATCGGCGGCGGCTTCCATCGCTACGCGGTCGATCCGCGCTGGCGGGTACCGCACTTCGAGAAGATGCTCTACAACCAGGCGGGGCTCGCCCGCGCCTACACGCTCGGCTGGCGCTTGACGGGCGACCCCGAGCACGCCGAGACCGCGCGAGGCACTCTCGACTACGTGCTGCGCGAGATGAGCACGTCGGACGGCACGTTCCGTTCGGCGACCGATGCCGACTCGGAGGGCGCGGAGGGCACGTTCTTCCTCTGGACCGAGGAGCAGCTCTCGGCCGCGCTCGACGATGCCGATGACGTGGCGCTCGCTGCCGCGTTCTGGGGCGTCGACGGGGTCGGCAACTTCGAGGTGCACGAGCGTCCCGGACGGACCGTGCTACACCGCCCCGAGACGCTCGAGACACTCGCCGTCCGGCTCGGCACGACCGCGCCGGCGCTGCGTGAGCGGCGACGCGAGCTCGCCGCCACGCTTCGCGAGGTACGGGCAGCACGTGAGCCGCCGCTGCGCGACGACAAGGTCTTGACCGGCTGGAACGGGCTGATGATCACCGCCTTCGCCGAGGCCGGCGTCGCGTTCGGGGAACCGCGCTACCTCGAGGCCGCGCGCCGGGCCGCCGACGTGCTGTGGGCATCGGCATGGGATGCGGAAGCGCGCGCTCTCGAGCGTTCGAGCTTCCGTGGCGAGAGCGACATCGCGGCCCGTCAGACCGATCACGCCTGGCTCGCCGAAGCCCTGCTCGCGCTCTACGATGCCGATACCGAGCCGCGCTGGCTCGTGCGCGCGACGCGACTGGCCGACGCGATGATCGAGCGATTCGGCGATCCGCAGGGTGGCGGTTTCTTCCTCGGAGCGGAGCGGGTTTTGGGCACGATGCTGCCGGTGCGACCGAAGGACACCCGCGACGCCTCCACGCCTTCGGGCAACGGCGTGGCGCTGCGTGTCTTGGCGCGGCTGTTCGAGCGGACCGGCGAACGGCGGTTCGCCGACCAGGCCGACGCTCTGATCGACGCCTTCTCCGGAATGCTCGCCGAGCGCGGTGGTGGGTCCGCGGCGCTCTTGCTCGGTATCGCCGAGCGCGTCGCCGGCGAGAGCGGGCCGCTCGGCTTCGCCGGCCGAGGAACGGTGCGTGTCGAGGTGCGTCCCGCCATCGACGGCCGCTTCGAGATCGTGCTCGAGATGGCGAAGGGCTGGCACGTGAACTCGGACGCGCCGCTGCAGGACTACCTGATTCCGACATCGCTGAGCGGACCGGACGGCGAGCCGCTGCCCGAGGTGCGTTACCCCGACCCGATCGAGCGCACGCTCGCTTTCCAATCCGAGACGCTGTCGCTGTTCGAGGGGCGGGTTGTGCTCGAGGCGATGCTGCCCGGGGGCCCGACGCTCGATGCGGCTCCGCCGCCGAGCGTCACCCTCGGTGTGCAGGCTTGCAGCGAGCGGGCATGCCTCGCCCCGGAGACGCTACGGCTCGAGGTGCCGAGAGCGGCGCCGGGCTGATGCGCCGACGTGTCGCTGCGAGCTCTTCGATCGCCGGCTCCGCGGCGAGCGCCGCGGGATCCTCCCGCTCGGCGTAGACGCGAGCCTCGCCGACGACTTCCCGGACCGCGCCCCGATCGGTGCAGGCGACAGGCAACCCGCAGGCATCGCCTCGTCGGTCCGCGACACGGACGCGGCGGGGTTCGCCGAGTCGTTCTATCGGAAGCTGGCCGCTTTCGAGCATCCCGCTTACGCCGGCGAGAGAGCACCGAGCGGATCGAGGAAGAGGTGTGCGCCTGGCCGAAGGGCGGCGATGCAACGGACGATCTGACGGCCGTTCGGCTTGAGCAACTGGACGACCCGGTCGAGCGCTGACTGGAGGATCACCATCGGCGAGCTCCGCCGAGGCGTCGAACGCATACGCCATCGTGGAGATGCCGATCAAGCGCAAACACTCGAGTCATGGCTGACGCGGCTCACCATCGACTTCGGCGAACGCATCCTGCCGATCGATCGCGAGGTCGCCGAGCTCTGGGGACGCCTTCGCGTGCCCGACCCCAGCAACTCGGCCGACAAGCTGATCGCGGCGACGGCCCTGATCAACGGGCTGACGGTAGTCACACGGAACATCCGGCACTTCCAGTCGACAGGCTCGTTGCTACTGAACCCGTTCGAGTAACCTCTGGAAACCTGTCCGACCGAGCAGTCATGACGCATGACGTGCCGCTTGCCTTGCTGCGACTCGCTCCGGTCCGACAAGCTCGGGCTCCGGGTGCAGGAACTCGCCCTACTCCGGCCTCGCGACGTCTGCCAACCACGGCGAGCCCCGCCGCCTGCCTGGCGATGTGCCGGTGAGCGCCAGGGTCATGCCGGGGAACGGCGCGATCCTCGGCTTTTCCACTTGTCGTACACTCGCCTGAACTTCAGGGCGGGAGATCGAGATGTCGGAGAGACACTACGAAGGCGGCTGCCAGTGCGGGGCCGTCCGCTACGAGGTTGACGTCGATATCGAGGTGGCCATCTCCTGCAATTGCTCGCGCTGCAAACCGATGGGTTTCGTACTGGCGTTCACCGCGCGCGACAAGCTCAAGATCCTCTCCGGTGAGGACGATCTCACCGAGTACCTGTTCAACAAGGGAGAGATCCGCCACCAGTTCTGCACCACCTGTGGCGTCGAGAGCTTCGCCTACGGCGTCATGCCCGACGGGAGCGAGCTGGCGGCGGTCAACGTCAATTGCCTGAAGGGCGTCGATGCTCGCACGCTCGATCCTCGGCACGTCGACGGCGCCGGTATGTGCCCCCCCCCCGATCGCCGGCGCCTGATCAGCATCACGTTCGCGGACAGCGCCGGCGCGACCGAGGGCGCATCGTGCGTCGAACGACGTTGACGACGCGTCGGCGCTCGCGATGAGCGTGTCGAGGGCGGAACAGGTGCACCGGGCAAGCTCGTACACTACCTCGAAGGACGACCATCACGAGATGGCGAGCACGCGATGAAGAACAGCACGATTTCGGTCACCGCCTACGACTAGGTTTCCGAGCCCCGTGCAGGGGCCTCGGCGCCTCGCTCGCAAAGCTTGCCGAGCACTACCGGCAGCGGGGCGGTGACGACGCAGGGGGCGACTACCACGAAGTGCTGAACGTCCACGGCGCGCACCGCGCTCTGGGCGCCGGCCCGATGCGCCCGCCCTCGAGGATCTAGCCGAAGAGACAGCTGCCGCCCAGGCACCAAACGCCTAGCCTAGTGACAAGGGCCGGGAAGAGGCCGGAGACCGGACGCACACCCGCTCGTCGCTCACGGCCAAGCGAGACCGACGACGCGGTCGGCACCTCCGCCCGGCTCGGCTCGCCCGCAGGCGACGGTTCACGCTCAACGTTCGGGGATCGCGGCATGACGAGAAAGACTCTCATCGTCGTACACGGGATGGGGCAACACACTCCCGGCTCGGTCGGCGCGGAGGTACGCGGTGCGTTCGAGGAGGCCATCGCTCTCTACCCTTCTCTCGAGAACAAGCCGGTCGACGCACTCGTGGACATCGAACCCGTCGGCTACGGAGACCTCTTCGAAAGCTACCGCGAGCAACTCGACGCGCAGGACGGTTCTCTTACCGAACGTATCACCCGGATCGACGGGCCCGATATCCGGATCGAGAGCTTTGCAGCCGAGCTCGACGGCATCGAGAGACGCCTCGGCAGAGACGAATTCTTCAACACGCACTGGCTCGACGTCATCCTCTACCGCTACACCCTCCTGAGCGAGCTCGTCAGGCTTCGCATCGCCGAGGCACTCGGTCGGGCCATCGCCGAGAAGGGAGCGGCCAATGTCCACGTGCTCGGTCATTCGCTCGGCACCGCGGTGCTGCACGACGCGCTGCAGAAGTCGTTCGGACCAGAAAATCTCGTCGACGAGCACGGCACCAATCACAATCTCGACCTGCACGCCCATCGGCTCGGCGGCGTGCACATGGTAGCCAACGTCAGCCGCACACTGCAGACTTTCGTGAAGGTCGGCTCGTCGGTCGTCCGACCCGGCGAGCGGGGGTGCACAGCGGTGTTCAGCGAGTACCGTCACCGACTCGATCCGATCACGCTGATCCGTCCGTTCCTGCCGACGGACAACGGTGTCTGGACAACGCACGAGATTTTTCGCTCCGCCTACCGCTTGGTAGAGCTGACACCCGTGATCGCCACCAACGTGCACTCGCTGTCTCACTACTTGGCGAATCCCGAGGTACACCGCCCGCTATTTCGGTTGCTGTTCGGGCACCGCCCGCCCGTCGCGGAGCAGAACGAGGCGACCGCGAGCTACCTCGGGAGAACGGTCGGCGGCAAGGCGCGCGCCCTGCAGCAGTCGTTCGGTGACCTACGCGCCGACCCTCGGGCGACGGTCAGCGAGCTCTTGGTCGCGGCGAGGGACCTGAAGAACCTTGCCGTCCGATTCGGGGAGGCGTTCTGATGCGAACGACGGCCGCAACCGCGGCGTTGCTGTGGATGATCGCCGCGCTCGTCCCGCTCGACCGCGCGACCGCCGCGACCGACTGCGCCGCCGGCTCGAGCGCGGCGGCTTGTCTGTGCTCGGGCAAGGCACCCGAGGACGCGACGTTCCTCTCAGAGCTGCGCGATCAGGCGATCGCAGTCCGACGCGCGCTCTGCATAGACGCGGCGCCCGAAGAGGAGACCTATCAGGCGCTGTTCGACTTCGCCCTTGTCAACAACGGTCGCTGGTTTGCCCCCTTCGGGGGCTTCAAAGGCGGATCCGATCCCCTGCAAGAAGTGGTCGACGCGATGGCGAGCTCGAGCGCGGATGCTCCTTTCACCGTCCCCAACGCGAGCCTATCGCTCGACGACACCATCCTGGTCGGCGATACGCCGTTCGAGGCGGCATCGCCTGAGCTCTGCCCGGATCCGGGGTGCGGTGCGGTCTTCGACGAATTTCTCGACTACTACAACTACGCCCACACCACACTTGCCGCCAAGGGTGCGCTGGCCTTCGCCTCGTCGGTCGTCGGGCTCAGCGCGCAGTGGACCCGATTTCTCGAGCGTTCGCGCTCTCAGACGCCGCTCGAGCTCCTCGTCAATGGTGCGGTGCACGATCGCGAGAACCAACGGCTGTTCGCGGCGCCTCCCGAAAAGCAGTGGATAGTGATGCACCCCTCGCTCGTCATCGAGAACGTCAGTGACGCAATCGACGGCGAGGAGACGGTTCCAGCGCTGATGATCGAGCTCGTGGGCGCGAACTGGTGGCGACAGTCGGCGTGGTATCGCCCGAGCGGCGCGTCGATCATCGCCGCCTACTCCGATCGCCCCGGGATCGACGATGTCGGATACGGCGTCGCGCTACATTTCCGCAGTCTCTACTCGATCGCGTACACCGATCGGGATGGCGCCGGCGGCGTGCTGATCTCCTTCGACCTGCTCAAGTTGCTGCAGAACGAGCGCGCCGTTCTCGAGCAGCTCCTGCGTTAGTCTCGCGCCGATGGAGGCGCGGTATCGGCTGTTGGGGGCGAACACGCCGTGAAAGCGCGTGAGGTTCACGCGCGGCTTCGAAACGATCTCGACGAGACGAGCGACGAAGTCGAGCGGCTCGAACACGACGTGGGTGGTGCCGTCGCGCCAGGGCGTCCTGAAGTGGTAGCGGACGTTGCCGCTCGGGGTGAGCGAGAGGCGTTTCTCGACGCGCGCCGGACAACTGATGTAGCCAGTCGGCGAGTGCGGAGTGCCTGTCACCGATGCGCACCAGCTCCCTGGTGATGAGCGGCAGCGTTGCTCTTCGTACGGTACCGTGAGCACCTACGCCTTCCGATTGGCTTTCGCCCGTGGCCGCTCCCCCCGCTTGTCTTCGCCAGTATCTGTCCGCTCCAGGTCTGGTCGAGACTCTGCGCAGGCGTTCTCGGCGGTGCCCGTGCACAGCGCGTCAATCTCCGGTTGAACCGATTCGCACGGAGTGGGAACACATCCCTGCCCACGGGTCGGACGTTCCGGCCCGCACGTGCAAGAGGCATTCTCACTCATCCAGTCGTACGGGGATATTCCGATGTATCGAACCGTGATGCCCGCGCTGTCGACGCTGCTGGTGTGCAGTGCCTGCGCAACCTCGCAGCCGACGCTGTCCCACGCGCACATCGGGCATTCTCTGACCGGCTGGCACGACACCCCGGACCAGGCCGGCCTGTTCGTAGTCGCCGAGCGAGAATCGCGCAACGCGCTCGACGAGATCGCGCTGGCGCAGCGCAGTGTCGCCGATGTCTGCGCGGCACGTGATCACGTGAAGAACGTCGTGCATTCCCTGAATCCCGAGCTTGAGCCCACGGGTACCGGACTCGGCTATGGAGCCCTGCGCGCGCTGGAAGGAGCGCGCAAGCACGTCGGTTTCGCGGCCGAGACAAAGGATGCGAGCGAGAGTGTGGTGTATCTGGAGCAGGAATTCGGTGAGCATGCCGCTGCCGCCACCGACCAGTTGCTGATCGCGCTGGCGACCGCGCGCTCGGCGATCGCTGCACCGCCTGGAGAGATCGCTTCCCGCTTGCCCGAACTCGAGGACGCGCTTCGTCACGGGGTGTACGGCAAGGATCTCGATCATGACGGCATCGTCGGCAGCCTGCCCGAGGAGTCGGGTGTGGTGCAGTTGCGCATGCAACTCTCCGATCTGATCGCCAACGAGGTCGAACCACCGTATCGGCCGGTCTCCAAGCGCCATCTGTTCGGCGTGACGCGGAACGACGAAGGTCACTGGGTCTACGACTTCGACTCCGCCGCCCATTGAGTCGCAGCCGACGGCACCTGCATGTCGTCCGGCAAGAACCACAGCACCCTATAGCGTTCGCGAATCTTCCCTTCGGGCACGACGACATTGCGATCCCGTTGCGGCAGGTACAGTCTCACCAGCCCATCATGCCGACCCACGATGACTGGCGCGAATTCGATCGATGCTCGATCGGGTCGCGGCTCGTCAATGCCGATCAACAGGCCCGGTACCGCGTGACGTACGCGGGGTGGATACGCGTCGATCGATCCAGGCACCGGCACGAGTCCGTGCGACGAGGCCCAATGCGCGAGCGCCTCGTCGTCGTACGGGTCACCACTCGGGCCGTCAAGCGGGCCGCTGCGTGCGCTGCCGTTCGGACTCGCAGCAGTCAGACGCGGATGCGCGAAACCGTAGTGTCGGGCAATCGTGCGCAATGCCGAGATCGTGTACGGCGCGACGAAGAATCGTTCACGGTGCGCCGCTGCCGCGTCACGGTACGCGGCAAGGGCCACGAGGTGTTGCGTGGCTATCGCCAGCAGTGAAAAGCCGACGGTCACGACAATCGAGAAGGCTGGGGCGTTCGGCGCGGATCGCGCAGCGCGCGCGCGCCAGAGCGTTCTTCGCGAAATCTCCAGCCCCGATCGTCGGCATCCAAGCAGTACGAGCATGCCGGCGAGCAACGGCAGCGCGGTCGTCACTGCGCCGATTTTCACGTAAGGCGTTGCCCGTGAAGTCCCCGCGGGGGTCGCGTCGAGCAGACCACGACGATAAAGACCCAGCGATGCCGCAACGTCACCCTGCGGCGAAACGACCACCGAATCGCCGCCGTTCGCCGCGCGCACGATCGGCACGCCCGTCTCGATCGCGCGCAAACGCAGCAGCCCTAGCGTCATGTGGGTCAGGAACGAGGCGCCCTGATACGCATCGTTGCTCGAGACCAGCAACCAGTGCGCGCCAGCGTGGACGAGCTCGCGCGCCGCCGTCGACAGGGCGGCTTCGTAGCAGATCAAGCTGCCGACCGGTGAGCCCCCGACAAAGTGCGGTAGCGCAGGCATGTCCGACGCGACCAGTGTCGCCTCGGCCAACGGCACGGGCCGACGTTTGCCGCTGACACTGGTCACTGTCCCATCGGCGGCGTAGACCCGGATCTCGCTGTGCACGTCGCCGCCACCATCCACGCGATAGACGTGACGCAATTCGCCGATCGCGCCCGTCGCCGCTTGCCGAGTCGCATCGTTGGGCACACCGCCGGTCAGCATCGGCAGCGATGACTCCGGCCAGACCAGCACGTACGGCCTGTGGTGCGTTTCGAACCAACGTCCTGCCGCCGCGCGCAATTCGCGATGCTCGTGCAGGATGATTCCGAGGTTTGCCGGGGCTGCCGGATCCGCGACCACGTCGGCTGGCAGATCGGTCTGGGCGACCAGGATCGAGAACGGCAGCGGTGCAGCCGCTACGGGTGATACGCGCAGCACCCCCGCCAGCAGCGCCGTGAGCAGAAGATGCACGCCGAGTGCCGATGCAGCGTTCCTCGCGGCAGGCCACTGCCGTGTCAACAGAGCGCGTACGGTGGCATGCATCAGCACCTGCAACGCTACCAAGGCAAAACTTGTGAGCGGTGCGCCACCGACGGCCGCGAGGTGACGCAGGCCCGGTACGTCGACCACCACCAGCGCCAGGCTGAATGGCAGACCGAGTACGTTCAAGGCCGACTCTGCAAGCATCCACAGCGCACCGAGCGCAAGTGCCGCCTTGGCCGACCCTACGGCTCCGGTGTGCCTGCCGTGCCGGTTGTGGTCGTCGTGAAGCAGCTCTCTGGCCAGCGCGGCGAATACCGCCCAGGGCATCGCTGCGAGCACGATGCAGGCAAGGTAGGTCAGGGCGCCATCGGAGAACGCTCCCCAGAAGGCCCAGGCGCCGACCGCGCCGCCGACGAGCGCGCCGTTCGCGGCGGCAGTGCCGAGGCCGGCCGGCGCTGTGACTGTGCGATGCAACAGCGGCAGCAGGCACAGATGGCCTGCCGGCGCTGCCGACAGGGGCGGGAGCGCCAGCACGGTCAGCAGCACCGTAAGCGGCAGCGTGGCCATCGCAGCGATACCTGGCGCGCGATGATTCGGCACAGTGACTCACTCGTAGCCGTGTGCGAAACGATCCAGTGATTGCAGCAGCTGCTCGATCACCCGCCGGTGTGCGGCTGCGGGACCGAGTTCGACGTAGTGCTGCAGACCGAGGTAAGCCTGTTCGAGGTGCACCATCGACAGGTTGAAGGTCGACTTCGCATCATCTTGACGCTGCCGAAGCACCGACCGATAGAGCTCTTCCGCCTGCTCAAGTCGGCCGTCGCGGTAGGCGGCAGCGGCCTCTCGCGATGTGGTCCCGATATCGCGAACGTCGAGATCGGGGCGATCGGCCCCATCGCGAGCGTCGGGACCCGCGAACGACGATCGTTCGACAGCCTCGGTCGACGCCGGTGCGATCGGCCTTGCGGGCTTGTCGACGAGGGAGGCATGAGGGTAGGCGGCTCGCCCGTCTCGGTCGAGGGCGGTGCAACCACCGATCAGGGCGGTGAATGCCAACACCGGTACGGCGAGTGCTCGACAACTGAATGACGTGCGGAAGGCAGTTGTTCTGATCATGTCGACAGGCGTCCAGAAACGAGGGGCCGAGGTAGTGTGAGCAGTCGCTCGCCGATGACGAGCGACGCCGCAGCGGCGCATCCGGCCGCAAGTTCCACCGTCGAGCGCGTGACGCGCGGCGCGATGCGAAGCCGCCCGGGACGAACATGGTGGTGCACGGCGGTCACGCACAGCCTCGCATCGAGGAACACTACGTCGATCGGAAAGCGCATGCCCAGGGTGTGAATACTTCGACAGGGTCTGAGCCAAAGCGCCGCGCCCTTGTCGAGTCGCTCCTGGCCGAGCAGTCCGACGAACCGCTGGTGCCAGCTGTGAGCGACGCGCAGCTCCTGGACAATTTCGGTCGCATCGTCGACACGCACGAGCATGACGGTCGGTGCCGTGCTCATCGGGCGAAGAAGCCGGAGCCCGCCAGCTGCTCGTACAACGGAAAGCCGATGATGATGAAGGTCACCGGAAACAGGAACGCGACCAGCGGAAACAGCAACTTTACTGGTGCCTGGTTGGCGAGCTTCTCGGCACGCTGGAAGCGCTCACGCCGCCTCTGGCGCGCCTGTTCGTACAGTACCCGAGTCAGCGAGCCGCCGCTTTCGTCCGCCTGCGCGACCACCGCGACGAAGTTGCTGATGGAGGCCATGCGCACGCGCTGCGCGAGCTGCTGCAAGGCCTCGCCACGGCCGGTGCCGGTACGCACGTCGCGCAGCAGGCGTTGCATTTCCTGCCGCATCGGTCCGTCGGGCAGCTGGCTAGTGGCCTGCTCCATCGCGCCGGGGAAGGCAAGGCCCGCCTTCATCGACAGCACGACCACGTCCAGGAAGAACGGGAAGTCCCGATCTATGAGCCGCTTGCGACGTGCGCCTGCGTCGCACAGCCAAAGCTCGACGTAGACATAGGCGATCGGCACCAGCAGCAGTGTGGGCAGGAGGACGCCCGGGCGCAGCAGCTCGTGTGCCCACAACGCCATCACGAGCACGATCGCCGTTGCCGTACTGGTCAACGATCCCATCACCACGATTTCAGCCGGCGTCACGGCGTAGTGTAGTCCAGCGACTTGCAGTCGACGCATCAACGAGGCTCGTCGACGCGCGCCGAGATGGCGATCGACGTAGCGGATGAGCTCGAGCGTGAGATTTCGCGACACGCGGAACGGCCACGGCGCGCGATCACGCAGGCCGTCGGTCAGCTGTGAGCCCGAATTGACCAGAAGCAGTCTGCGCAGCAGGAACGGCAGGCAGACGACGCTGGCAACCGCGATCCCGGCAAACACGGCCGCCGGAATCGACCACTCCAGGGGTGCTGACTCAGACATCGATGTTCACGATGCGGCGGATCGTCAGCACCGCAAGCGTCATCATCACACCGATGACGAGCAGCGTGATCCAGCCGCGGACCTCGGTGAACAACGGCATGATCTGGTCTGGGGTGGTCAGATACATCGCGATACCCATCAGCAGCGGTACCGCCGAGACCACCCAACCCTGCATACGACCCATTGCCGTCAGCGCATGAATCTTGCCCTCGATGGTTTGCTTCTCACTCAGTGTCTCGGCAAGCGACTCCAGCGTATCGGCCAGATTGCCTCCGACCGAGCGCGAGATCGTGATCGCGCCGATCAGCAGATCGATCTCGGCTCGATCGATGCGCGAGTGCATGCTGTCGAGGGCTTCACCGAGATCGCGACCGATCTGGTACTCGGAGAGCACCATGCGAAGCTCTTCGGATAGCGGTGCCGGCTGCCAGCTCGCAAGCTGCTCGAGCCCCTTGGGCAAGTTGACGCCGGAGCGCAACGTCGATGCAAGGGAGTGCAGTGCATCCGGCAGCTGCTCCATAAAGCGCTGCACCCGCCGCCTGCGGATCATCGTCAGCGCCTGCTCTGGCAGCAGGGCACCGATGAGGGTGCCGATCAACATACCGGGCAGTCCGAGCAGCATGAAGCCGGCCAGTGCCAGCAGGGAAATCAGAGCCAGGCTCGCGGCAAACAGCATGGTGAGATCCGCGAACACGTGGCTCTGGTGCAGGCCTGCACCGATTCTGCCGACGAAGTAGCGGCGCCAGGCGTGCAGAAGCGTTCCAGCCACACGACTCGTCGCGAAGCAGGAGACGCTGCCGGCGACGAAGGCAAGCAGCAACACCGCGATGACAGTGTGCGGCATCGAGCTCACTTCAGGAACACCTTGCGCGCCGGGCGAAACGTGACGCGTCGGTTGATGGCAGATTTCGGATCACTCGCCGCGGCGAGCTCGCGCTCCCCCTTGCCGAGCGTGATCAGACGTTTCGGGGCAACCCCGAAATGCTCGACCAGGTAGTGCTTGATGCTACGCGCGCGGCGTTCGGACAGGCTCTGGTTATAGGCCTCGCTACCGAGCACGTCGGTATGCCCTTCGACCACGATCGAGCGTGCGGCTACCGATTCCATGCCGAGCATCTCGCCAACCGAGCGCAGCATCGGTTCGGACTCGGGCAGGACATCGGTGGAATCGAAGCGGAAGCGAATTCGCATGCCGAAACCGGACGCC
>ENA-ORXM01004539-ORXM01004539.1-marine-metagenome-genome-assembly--contig:-NODE-4539-length-12031-cov-4.390832_pt1 | contig 12031 bp, 6 predicted proteins | sample MGYA00237867_ERZ511480 | MGnify/ENA primary metagenome ERZ511480 (study PRJEB26309, sample SAMN06266103) | marine metagenome | isolation source: Algal blade | place: United Kingdom:Sidmouth, United... | reverse complement strand
CGACAAGGATCACGAACGGCGCATCGAGACAGCCCGCGCCTGCCTCTACCTCGCATCCGTCAACATGCTCGTCCGAATGATGTGCAACCTACTGTGATCCTTGACCGCTATCTCGGACGGACTCTTAACTCATACAGCTTCAAGTATTTGTCGTAGCCGCATCGGTTTCCGTCGGAGGAACTTCCGCGTCAGCAGGCTGGCTGACGATGCGAAAGGCGTTGCAGTTCTGCAGGTTCTGCCAGAAAGCGAGCGAGGCGTATTTCGTGAAGAGGTCGGGAGGCAGGACGGTCTGACGTCTTTGCGGCAGTACCTTGGGTCGGACCTTGTGCAACCCTGCGAGGCCGAGTTGTTCATCGAAGGCGGGGGCGTCGTACTCCACGTTGTCGAAATCGTGGTCGAACGGCTCCTCGTCGATGAATTCGTAGAGCAGCTTGATAACGTCTGCCGGACGCATGGCAAGGATGTCATAGTCGATGATGACCACGCGGTCGGCATGATCGCTCCAGCACGCCTCGCGCAGGGCTTGATAGGCGAACCCGACGAGGCGATTCGAATGAGCCAGCGCCTCCGTGCGGGTGTAGACCGTGGCGCGCTCGGCGGCATTGTTGAAGAGGCCGGTATTTTCGAAGGCGTTGCCCCGGAACTGCCGCTCCAGTGAGTCCAGCACCCATGCCACATTGCGGACGCAGCAGATGATCTTCGCATCCGGGAACAGCGCCATCAACTCCGACAGTTTTGCCGTCCACGCACGGTTGGTGTCGAAGATCACCTCTGCGGGGTTCTCGGCGTAGAAGCTGTCGAACAACCCGCGCAGGATACGGGTTCGCTGCTCCGTATTGACCATGCGCGAGAGTTCGGACCCCGCCGAACACTGCCCCACGATGCCGTCGAAAAGGCTGGCTACCGGGCTAGACATCCCAGCGGCAAAACGCGGATTCTGCTTCAGGATCGCGCCAAGCAACGTCGAGCCGGAACGGGGTAAACCGGAAATGAAATGGAAGTGTCGCTCGGTCATGACGTCCCCCGTCCTCGACTTTCCTGGTCAGGATCACAGGCGCGGACAAATCGGATCATGGATGGAAATCTCCTGTTCCAGCAAGATTCCGGGAACGCTTGCGCTTCCGATCCGCACTCGAAGAATTGCAGATCGTCGCCGGAATGCAAATGCGGTGATGCTGCATCACCCAAAGCGACCTCGGCAACGGTGTTCAGGATTTGCCTTAAGCGCTTCGATGACAACAACAACAAGTACTCGGTGATGGCGGTGGTGTCGAAACGTGCAGCCTGGATACGGATTTCCAGAGACATCTAATAACCGGAATTCCCGGATGCCTCACCACAGTTGCACCGCATGATCCGACCCTCTCTGCGGGCCGCGTCTGTCTAGCACCCGGCAGCAGCGGGCCGGGTGCTCGTTCACGGACAACGGGATGCACATCCATCGGCGAACTGGAATAGCGCCATGGGCGCATCCCTTTGTCCTTGTACGGTTGGCCAGCGCTTCAGAAGACGAAGTCGTCTGCGGTAATGTCGGCGAGACCGACACCGCCAAGGGCGATGGTCTGGACGCCGGAGGTGGGGTCGTTGTAGTCGACCCGGACACCGAAGGCGGTATCCACGATGGTCAGGTCCGCGAAGGTGATCCCCAGTGCGGACATGTCCATCTTCTCCCGGCCCGGATTGGCATCGAAGTCGAAGATCGTGTCGTTACCCCAGTTCCCGGTATCGAAGACGAACGTGTCGAGATCGGCTCCACCGAACAGCAGGTCGTTCCCTTCGCCCCCCGTCAACGTGTCGCGGCCTGCCAGCCCTTCGAGGCGGTTGTCGTTGCCGTCGCCGGTCAGTGTGTCGAAGAAGCGCGATCCGACCACGTTCTCGACATCGGTGAAGGTGTCGCCCTGTGCGTCGGCTCCGCTGCCCGTCCCTGCGGCCAGGTCGATGGTGACGGCACCCACGGCAGAGGCGAAGCGGGCCACGTCGATCCCGTCTCCGCCGTTGTGCTCGTCCGCGCCGAGGCGGCCGATCAGCGTATCGTTGCCGTCTCCGCCGTTGAGGATGCCGACGCCACCATAGTCGAACAGCAGGTCGTTACCGTCGCCGCCGTCGAGCTGGATGATCGGGAAGGCCCCGGCCCCGACGAGCGTATCGCCGAAGTTCGAGCCGACGATCGCCTCGACGCCGATCAGGGTGTCGCCGCCGGCGGTGCCTCCTGTGCCGACGCGGAACAGGCCGACATCGATACCGACGGTGCTGTCGCTGTAATCGGCTGTATCGAAGCCCAGATCGCCGAACAGGATATCGGCACCCCCGCCGCCCTGAAGGATATCGTCGCCGAGGAAGCCGTCGAGCCGGTTGATACCGATATCACCGACCAGCATATCGGCGAACTGCGAGCCGACGAGGTTCTCGATGCTGACGAAGGTATCGCCAACCGCATGGCCGCCGGCCACGGCTCCCGTGCGAAGGTTGACGGACACGGCTGCGTCGGACGTGTTATACCGGGCCTCGTCGGTCCCGATGCCACCATCGAGCAGGTCTCCACCCGCACCGCCCTGCAACTGGTCGTTTCCGTCCTCACCGAACATCTGGTCGTTACCGTCGCTGAGATCGAGGATGACGTCGTTCCCGTCGTTTCCGCGCAGCACGTTCACGCCGGTTCCGCCGATCAGGGTATCGTTGAACGCGGAGCCGCTGGCGTTCTCGATGGAGAAGAACTGGTCTCCCTGCGCATCGCCGTTCGTGCCCGCACCGGAGGCCAGGTTGACCTGCACTGCGGTCGCGGAGGTGGCATAGGCGGCTGTATCCAGTCCGCCGCCGCCAGACAGCACGTCTTCCCCTGCTCCGCCGGTCAGGACGTTGCCGAGCGAATTGCCGATCAACGTATCGTTGAACGCCGATCCGGTTAGATTCTCGACGTCGAAGTAATTGTCGCCCAGTGCTTCGCCGAACGTGCCGCCCGACGCCAGATTGGTGCGGATCGCGCTGGCCGCGTTCGCGTAGCTGGCCGTATCGTCGCCTGCGCCGCCGTTGTGAACATCCGGCCCTCCACCACCTTCGAGCGTGTCGTCGCCATCCAGGCCGTCAAGCACGTTGTTGCCGGCGTCTCCCGTCAGCGTATCGCCGAAGGCCGAGCCGGTAACGTTCTCGAAACCGGAGAGGATGTCGCCGGTCGCATGGCCGCCGGTGACGGTCGCGCCTATCGCGATCCCGACCTCGACCGCCACATCGGACATCGCGTAGCTGACGGTATCGACACCGCCTCCGCCGATGAGGTTGTCGGCTCCGGCACCACCTTCGACGAGGTTGTTCCCGTTGCCCATTTCGATGGTGTCATCGGTCGTGCCGCCCGTCGCGCTGGCATTGGTCGTACCCGTCACCGTCAGAGTGGTAACGCCTGCACCGAGGGAGAAATCGGCATCGAAGGGCGCATCGGCGGAGATGGTCAGATCGTCGGTCGTCACGACCGTCGCGCCGATATCCCCGGCCACCACCTCTTCGACGACATCGATGAAGCTGCCTGCCGCCAGCGCCGCGTCCACGATGGCGAACGAGTTGTTCGCGCTCACGAGAGTGGTGAACGCTGCGTCCGAATAGCCCTCGAAGATAAACTCGTCGGAAATGATCGTCCCCTGCACCGAGGAGACGCCCAGCCCCTGCGTATCGCCTCCTGCGGCGTCGATCAGGTTCGAGAGCGTGATGGTGAAATCCTCGTCGAACTCGAAATCCGTATCGCCGAGAATGTCGAACGTCACCTGAACGGAGCGGCTCCCGGCCGCCATGAAGGACTCTGTTCCCGAGGGCAGCGCCCCGCCGACGAAATCGCTCGCGTCCAGGCCGGCGCTCAGGCCGGTCACGGCCCAATCCACCTGCGTCGTCTCGTTGGCCGAACCGGCGCGGTTGATGTGGAAGGTGACGGTCGCGCCACCCGCATCGCCCTCTTCTACCTGAATATCAGTTCCGTTGATGTAGATGATGGAATCGGCAGACGTGACCGTGTTCGTGCCGCCCTGGTTGAGGATCGTCGTCGATCCCGCCCCATCTGCGCCATAGGCCCCGGCCGTCTTTGGCGCGCCGTCGGTGCCATCCATTCCAGCCATGCCGTCAGGGGTCCCGTACCCAGCGTTGCCGCCCGCGCCGCCCACGCCGACATTGATGCCGGCATAGCCAGCAAAACCACCAGTCGCATTGTTTACAGTGGAATATCCGACATTCAGTGCCGAGGTTCCGACCGACGTGACCGTGCCCCGGTTCAGGATCATATTGCCGGCATCGCCGCCATTCCCGCCACTGCCGCTGATACCACTGGCGCCACCATCGCCACCATTGCCGCCATCCCCACCGGCATACATCCCGTAGATGTCGGAACCGCCTGAACCGCCCGCGCCGCCGTATCCGCCCCTACCGGCGGAACCGCCATCCGCGCCATGTCCGGCGCTTGCATACGAATTACCATAGTAACCGGCGGTTCCAGAACGATTGATACTGTTCCCGAAAGACGTGTTGATCAATGTCAGGGTTGCGCCGGTATCGTTGAGGATCGCACCGGCAGCGTCACCGCCATCGCCACCGTCGCCTCCATTCCCTCCATCGCCTCCAATGCCAGCGTTTCCTCCATTGCTCGGAGGACTGGTCACGGTGTTCGTGTCGAAATCGTAAACCGAATTGCCGCCGCTGCCGCCGCCGCCACCGTTCCCGCCGGTCGCGCCGTAGCCGCCGAACCCGCCTCTACTTGCGGAACCGTTGTGTCCCGAGAATCCGACATTCATCAACGTCAGGTCGCCCGCGTTGAGGATTCCCCCGACGGCATCGCCAGCATCCGATCCGGCGCTACCATCTCCGCCATCGGTCCCGTCCGTTCCATCGGAACCAGGATTTCCAGCCCCAGTATATGTCCCGTTCATCCCCGCTGTCCCGGCAACACCCATAGTACCGCTGGCGCCGACGGTGACGCTGTCCTGACCACCGATCAGATTCACGCCGGCGATCGATGCCGTCGCGCCCGCTTCGACATTCAGGATGCGAGAGATGTTGCCACCGCTCAGGGTCACGTCGGCGATCCCGTCATTGTCGATATCGCCATCGATCTCGACGTTCTCGCCCGCCGCGATCGTCAGGACACCACCGGCACCGATGTCGAGCTGTGCCACCCCGGCGGCGAACTCGATCCTGTCTGCACCGACGGTCCCCTGTGCCAATACCAGAGCTTCCCGCAAACTGAGTGAGGAGTTGGCCGAATTGACGTCATCGATTTCCGTATTGACTATGAAGGTTGCCATGAAATTTTCCCCGCTGTTTAACATTACTCAGTACAGTGATCGACGATGAGCGTCCCTGTTCGGTGCACGACGATGCTAAAGAACCGCCCCGGAAATTCAAGCTGTTTTAAAGAGTTCAATTCGTAAAAAAAACCACCGCCAGCGGGCTTCCGTCCGGAGAGACTTCGAATTCGGCAAAAACCCGAAATAGACCGGCGTCATACTCTTGGATACCGACCGGTACGTGCTTCATGCTCCCATAGGCAGGAATACCGGGTAACTGTACCCGGAATGAGAACAGGCCCAGACCCACGGTTTCCAGTCTTCGGGAAGCAGATCGTTCAGATGATCGTGTTCAGGCAACATCTTAGGAAGCAGTGTTCGTCCACCTTCCGGACGGATACCGGAAGCCGGTCCCTGCCGCTGCACCCAGATGCGCCCCCCAGACGCCCCCTTGCCACCTGCCGCCCACCGGAGTATCCCCTCCCCGAAATATATTGCGATGCAAAACGGAGAGACATCATGGCGCGGGCTAAGATTGCACTGATCGGTTCTGGGATGATTGGCGGGACACTGGCCCACATCGCCGCGAGCAAGGAACTCGGCGACGTCGTCCTCTTCGACATCGCCGACGGCATCCCCCAGGGCAAGGCCCTCGATATCTCTCAGGCCAATGCCGTCGATGGCTCCGACTCGGCCCTGAAAGGCGCGACCGACTATGCGGATATCGCCGGAGCGGATGTCTGCATCGTCACCGCCGGTGTCGCCCGCAAACCGGGGATGAGCCGCGACGACCTGCTCGGCATCAACCTCAAAGTCATGAAATCCGTCGGCGAGGGCATCAAGGCCCATGCCCCGAACGCCTTCGTCATCTGCATCACCAACCCCCTCGACGCGATGGTCTGGGCGCTCCAGAAATTCTCCGGACTGCCGACCAACAAGGTCTGCGGCATGGCGGGCGTCCTCGACAGCTCGCGCTTCAAGCACTTCCTCGCAGATGAGTTCGACGTCTCCATCAAGGACGTCAGCGCCTTCGTCCTCGGCGGCCACGGCGACACGATGGTCCCGCTCACCCGCTATTCCACCATCGCGGGCGTACCCCTGCCCGACATGATCGAGATGGGCTGGTCCACGCAGGAGAAGATCGACGCCATCTGCGAGCGCACCGCCAAGGGTGGCGGCGAGATCGTCGGCCTGCTGAAAACGGGTTCCGCCTATTACGCCCCGGCCGCCTCGGCCATCTCCATGGCGGAAAGCTACCTGAAAGACCAGAAGCGCGTCCTGCCCTGCGCCGCCTATCTGACGGGCGAGTTCGGCGTCGACGACATGTATGTCGGCGTCCCCGTCGTCATCGGCGCGGATGGCGTCGAAAAGGTCATGAACATCAAGCTGAACGCCGATGAGCAGACCAAGTTCGACCATTCCGTCGGCGCGGTCAGAGACCTGATGGCCGCCTGCACGGAAATCGACGGCAGCCTCGCCTGACGGGCGACCTGCACGTCACCGCCCCGGCCCGCAGCGTTACCGTGCCTCGCCGATCAGATCATAGGCGAGCATGAGGTAGCGGGCCGGGCGGTTCTTCTTGGCGTTGCCCTCGTCGCTCATCAGCAGGAGCCGTCGTTCGCCGCCGATGACGACGGAATCGATCGATTCCACGTTATCCAGGTCGATGATACCGGGCAGGGAGAGGGGCACCGGCGGTGTCTCCGACCCGCCATCCCATTTCCAGAGCTGCGAGATGCGCCCGCCCTCGGGTTGCTCCACCTCGTTCACCACGAGATAGGTCTTCAGGACCGGATCGAAGCTGAGCGCCCGGATGCCGCCGCCCTGCATGTCCAGAAAGAGCGGCGGGCCGAAGCGTGGCGCGGCGCCCCTCTCGACCAGATCGGCCGGGTTGAGGATCGCCACGACGAGCGAGCGCCCGCCGACCATGGGCGTACGCAGGCCAAGCAGTAACTCGCCCGTCTCCTGCACATAGGCCAGCCCCTCTATGTTCAGATCGTCGAAATCGACCTCTTCGCCGCTCGCCTCCTCGATTGCCCCTTTCAGGTCGCTTGCCTTCGAGAGCGCATTGCGCAGCCCCGTATAGACCGCCAGCCCCGAGGCCACCCCGCCGCTGACCTCGAACCGCAGCAATTGTTCGCGGTCCGCGTCGCGCTTGCCCTTGTTCTTGGTGGAATGCGAGGTGGTGGCGTAGATGCGCCCCTCCCCGTCGATGGACAGCCCTTCGAGATCGCTCATCTTGCGCCCGAAGCTGCGCAGCAACCGCTGGTCGCCCGCCGGGTTCTCCTGGAAACGCCCGTCGGCTGTGAGGGTCAGCAGGCTGAAGGCCCGGCTCGCCTCGTCCTCGACCGCGAGGATGCGCCCGTCGGGCAGTTGCTGGAGCGCCGACGGCTCGTAGATATCGGCCAGCGCCCCGATCCCGAAATTGCCCGCCCCCGTCATCAGCGACCGCTCGACCCTGGGCAGCAGGCCCATCACCCCCCAGGCCGCGAAGAAGACCAGCACGGTCAGCAGCAGCCCCCAGCGGAACACGGTGTAGGAAATGTCGAGAAGCCTCAGTTTCTGGTTGCCCATCTGTCCCAGCCAGTAGATCTGCGCCGACATCGCGCGGTAGACGTCGTCGTGGTTGGTCATCACCTCCTGCATCCGCATCCAATAATCGTCCTCGGACAGATGCGTGCGGTTGCCTGCGATCAGCGGATTGACATGCGCCGCCGCGTTCTCCGTTTCCGCCTCCGTCTTAGTCCGGCGCGCGTTCACGAAATCGGGCAGGTCGCCCGGTCCCGCCTCCCGGCGCACCATCGCGCGGGCCCAGTCGCGGACCGCGCCGAACAGGCCGATCCGCTCGGGAGAGGCGGCGAGCAGCGCGAACACGATCGACACCGCCGCCGTGATGAGGAACACACCGGCAGGCAGCAGGAATTGCGGCGAAGACGCGAAGATGAACGCCCCCGAGATGATGAGCGCGGAGATGATCAGCCCGTTGAGCGAGATCATGATGTTCGCCTTGGTCGCCGCCAGCGCGATCAGGTCCAGTTCCGCGCGACAGGCATTGCGGAACATCGTCTCGATGCCCTTGGCGGAACCGGGAGACGCCGGTCTGGCGGAGCCGGAGGACGTGTCCTTCGCCTTCTTCGCAGCCTTCTTTTTCTTCTTCTTTTGCGCAGCCTTATCGACGGCTTCCGCCGTAGTTTCGTCTTCTTTCATCTCGCGCCTCTTCGCTGACGTCCGTGGACGGTCAGAATTTTATGTCGACGGCGGCACCGACGAAGAAGGCCGGATCGTCCGCCTCCCCGAAGGCCGCACCGGGGAGAAAGGCACCGCCCGCAATCTCGATCTCGATGTCGTCGAACTCCCGATAGCCGAGGATCAGGTCGAGACCATGGCCTGCATCGCCCGACGACCCGGTCGTATCGGCATCGAGGGCGGTCCCGCGAAACCTGTCCGCGCGTTCGGGCTGGAAATAGTAGTGATAGACCAGATCGATCGACGACCGTTTCGTGGGGCGAATACCGGCCCCCACCGTCGCGATCCCCAGATTGCTCAACTCCGGATCGAGCACCTCGCCGTAATAGTCGAAACCGGCCACCCCGTTCCAGCGGTCGAAGTTATCCTGCAGGCCGGTCTGGCGGAATGCTCCGTCCGTACCGCCACCGTCGTCGCCGCTGCCATAGGCGAAGCCGACGGTCAGCGCGGGTTCGAGGGGATGGTCGAAGACGCGGGTGATACCGGCATCCACGCCGTAGCCCAGCACGTCCCTGCCATCGTCGTCGCCGCTCACCACCGCCGCTTCCAGCCAGTAGGTCACATCGTCCGCGATCTCGCCGGAGGATTGCACACCGGTGAAGAGCAGGTCTTCGCCGTCCCGCGCGCGGTCGTTGCTGTAGAGCGCGTAGATCGTCGCGCGGCTGTCCTCGCCCAGGGTCGTCGTCGCCCCGAGATAGGAGATATCGACCGGCTCGTCGTCTCCGTCGCGCTCTTCGAGCAGATCGACCGGCACGAGCGCCTCGCGTGCGATGAAGCCTTCGACGGCATGGGTACTCCAGCGATAGACGGCCCGCACCCCGTCCAGCTCCTCGTCGAACAGCCATTCGCGACCGTCGTCGTAGGTCTTGCGGCCCACCTGAACGGTCACACCGGGGGCGAACTCGCGAAAGGTCAGGAACGCCTGCTTCACGCCCAGTTCGATGTCGTCATGGTCGTGGCGGTCATGCACCTCGTATGTGCGCGACAGCTCGATTTCCGCCGCCGCGCGGAACCGGGGCGAGGGATCGTAGGACACCGTCGCGGTGAGGGACGGCTCGACGTTTCCCTCGTCCCGGCCCGTGCCGCGTTCGAGGTCGAAACCGAATGCGCCCTCGTACTCGACTTTCACCTCGAACCCGTAGGTGACGGGGCCGTGCAGGACGTGAGACGTGTCCGGCTCGTCGTCGAAGTCGAATTCCGGCAAGCCTTCGGCCAGGGCGTCGCGATGATCGCTCCCATGGGCGCCATGGACAGGCAAGGCCGCGAGGCAGACGGCGAGCAGCAGGGCAGGCCCATGGCGCGCCCCCGACGTCACCGGGTCGCCGAGAGGCGAGCGGGGTCTTTCCGATGGCGGTTTCGATGACATGTCGATCTGTCGTCCACTTGTTCGCGCTGTCCGCCCCGAGCGACCTTATTACCCTTTGCCATATCTTGTCGCGAAAATCATACTCCCGGCGAAATCCACGAGGGGCCAGGCATGAAGTCGCGTTTCGCAATCGCCATCGTCGGTTCGCTTTTCATGGCGGGGCAGGCCGCCGCCGAAGACCGGCGCATCGTCGTGCTGGGCGACATGCCCTATGGCAAGCCTGCGAAGGTCTACCCGCTCTACGAGACCCTGATCGACACGATCGATGCCCGCGCTCCCGATCTCGTCATCCATGTGGGCGATACGAAGTCGGGCAGCAGCGAATGCACCGACCGCCATCTCGCCGAACAACTGGCCTATCTCGACAGCTTCGCGGCCCCCACGCTCTACACCCCCGGCGACAACGAATGGACCGATTGCCACCGCAGGAAGGCCGGTGATCTCGACGTGCTGGACCGCCTGAAACGCATCCGCGAGACCTATTTCAATACCCCCGACACCACTTTCGGCCGGACGAAACTCACCCTCTCGCATCAGGGCGACCGGGGTTTCCCCGAAAATGCGCGCCTCATGCTGGATGGTGTGATGGTCGTCACTGCTCATGTGGTCGGCTCCAACAACGGCTTCGAGGCACGCTCCCGCGAAGCCGTGATGGAATATTTCGACCGCGACGCCGCCAATATCGCATGGATCGAAGAGGCTTTCGATGCCGCGCAGGACCGGGCCGACGCCCTCGTCCTCGCGATCCATGCCGACATGTTCGAGCCGGATTTCGCGGAGACGGGCCGCAAATGGCCCCGTCACTCGGGCTTTCGCACGTTCGGCAAGAAATTCCGCAACCGCGCGGAAGCTTTCGGCAAGCCCGTTCTCCTCGTCTTCGGCGACACCCATCGCCATCGCGTCTTCGCGCCCTTCCCGAAGAAAGCCCCCGACGTCACCGCAGTCGAAGTCTTCGGCGCAAGGGACATGCACGCCGTCGAAATCACCATCCGTCGCCAGACCGACGGCACGATCCGCTTCGTCATCGACCCATTGCTCAATCCTGCGCTCTGAGCCTTTGCACCTGCGGCGGAGTAGTATACCAAACGCCTCAACCGATTCCGCGCCACCCGAACCCCGGAGATACCCGCATGAATATCCATGAATATCAGGCCAAGGCGCTGCTCAAGGAATACGGGGCGCTCGTTTCCGAAGGCCGCGCGATCATGGATGCAGGCGAGGCCAAGGCTGCCGCCGAAGAACTGGGCGGCCCGATCTGGGTCGTGAAATCGCAGATTCATGCGGGCGGTCGCGGCAAGGGCAAGTTCAAGGGCAACGAAGAGGGGGCAGGCGGCGTCCGCGTCGTCAAATCCGTGGACGAGGTCGTCTCGAACGCCAAGGAGATGCTCGGCGAAACCCTCGTCACGCATCAGACCGGCCCGGCGGGCAAGCAGGTCAACCGCCTCTATATCGAGGACGGGGCAGAGATCAAAACCGAGCTGTACCTCTCGCTCCTCGTCGATCGCGAGACCAGCCGCATCGCCTTCATCGCTTCCACCGAGGGCGGCATGGATATCGAACAGGTCGCCGAGGCGACTCCCGAAAAGATCGTGACCGTCCAGATCGATCCGCTCACCGGCATCCGCAATTTCCACGGAATGCGCATCGCACAGGCGCTGGGCCTCGAAGGCCAGCAGGTCAAGCAATGCGTCAAGCTCTGCGCCATCCTCTACAAGGCCTTCACCGAGAAGGACATGGCGATGCTCGAGATCAATCCCCTGATCGTGGACGGCAACGACGACGTGCGGGTGCTGGACGCGAAGGTCAGCTTCGACGGCAACGCCATGTACCGCCACCCGAAAATCGCCGAACTGCGCGACGAGACCGAGGAAGACCCCAAGGAACTCGCGGCCAGCAAATACGACCTCAACTACATCGCCCTCGATGGCGAGATCGGCTGCATGGTCAACGGCGCGGGCCTCGCCATGGCGACGATGGATATCATCAAGCTCTACGGCTCCTCCCCCGCCAACTTCCTCGACGTCGGCGGCGGCGCGACGCGGGAGAAGGTGACGGAAGCCTTCAAGATCATCCTGTCGGATGACAACGTGAAGGGCATCCTCGTCAATATCTTCGGCGGCATCATGCGCTGCGACATCATCGCGGAAGGCGTCGTCTCGGC
>ENA-ORXM01004537-ORXM01004537.1-marine-metagenome-genome-assembly--contig:-NODE-4537-length-12035-cov-3.148771_pt1 | contig 12035 bp, 10 predicted proteins | sample MGYA00237867_ERZ511480 | MGnify/ENA primary metagenome ERZ511480 (study PRJEB26309, sample SAMN06266103) | marine metagenome | isolation source: Algal blade | place: United Kingdom:Sidmouth, United... | reverse complement strand
GCAGGCGCCAGCGCCGAAGCAGTCACCGCAGTTGTCTTCTGAGCAGACGCCGGGGCATTTATCTTCAAAGCAGGAAATATCTTGAAGCGCGCAGTCTGTCGTGCACTCCTGAGCTTCGGGTTGCCATGTTTTTCCTTCATCAAGGCAAAGCTCGCAGGCTGATTTTTCTGCGATCAGTTTCTTGTCGGTGTCTTCTTTACTGTCGCCACAAGCGACGCCAAAGAGCAGTAGTGCTGTCATCAGTGTTGATAGTAATATGCTATGTAGTTTCATTTTTTTCTCCCGAGTTGTAATCGGTTTATTAATTATTTCACAATGAAAGCCTCACAGGCTTTGGGCAGTTGCTGTCAGAGACACTTGCTGCCGTGGCCTGTGAGGGTTAGGGTTAACGCAATCGATGTGGTGTTAGTTCAGACGAATGACGTCTGTTGCATCGATTTGAAAAGGAGCTTCGTTAATAATCTCAAGCGTGTTTTCGGCTTGATTGATCTGCCCGGTGATTTTGCGTTGATTATCAGGCGTGAGATCAGTGCCGATAACAATGATATTGCCCGCAGGGTCTTGCTCAACACTGGTGATCTCAATATTATCAAGGCCTGCTGTTACCTCAGTTGATCCATCGGCAGACAGCCTAACGATCTCTTCTTGATAATTATGAATAAAAAGATGTGCATCGCCGCGTAAAATCGTTCGCACGGCAGAATCTTCAATCACTTTAGGTTGACTATCTGCAGGCTCGAATTCAACAATGCCGCCATGCTCAGCAACTAAAAACAGACTGCCACCCAGGTAGAATTGTCCGTCACGCCCACCACTTGAGAAATAGCCATCACCTGTATCACTCGTTTGCGCGTACGGGGTGTAGGCAATCTGTTTAGCTTCTTTATCCCATGATAGGCTAAAGATAGAGTGGTGAACACTACCAGAACTGATCGAGTGATCCTCAACGAGATTGAAACCACTATCGTCTACTAAGACTTTTCCTGGGGCAATCGTGTAAAGTCCTTTTTTTGTCGAAAAATAGCCGTTTAACAGGGTAAGTTCTTGGACCGACCGAGTATCACCGTCTAAGATCGCAGCGTAGGTATTGTGCAGTCCGCCATTGGTGTAAGCGTCATACAAGATCGCGCCATCTAGCTCTGCAGCAAAGTAGTCGACTTTATGAGAATCTGGATTAACAACTGTTGCGGTGGCGTTCACCTCTGCTTCATCGTTGATATTGATCTCAATAAGATTGCCCGTTGCACTGCGGTATACGACAGAACCTGATGGCGTGACGACGACGTTAGTCAAATCGCCAACGACACCTTCCGTATTATAGATTTCAGGATTAACCCCTGGATAGAAAGCATTGCCCGTACCAATTTCGAAGGTCGCGTTGTCAGATTTACGCACAACGACTGTTTTAGCAGCTTCTGTCTCCATGTCGTATCCTCTTGCTGGCTTTTCACCGTAGCCCATGATGACGTAACCGTCGCCTTTAATGATTTTACTTGGTGCGGTAGGATCGACAAGTACTGTGCCGTCTTCATCTTCGAGCTCAACTTCTGATACCGCGCCGTCATTGTTTACTTTAAATAGTGCGTCGCCCGGCGTATCGCTGCTGACGCTGTCGCCCTGTGTTGAACCAGCAACCTCTGCTCGATTTGCAATGAAGAGCGACTGCGCATCACTGATCGCGATTGTCTTAAGCGCTGCCGTTTTAACACTCGGTGGATCAGTAAGGGGTGCGTCGTCACATGAGTCCACTTCTTCCCAACCTTCACCCGGGAATCCAGGACATCTATCCGGTAGTTCCTCGCATTCTCCTGACTCTATATTTTTACGATGAGAAATTACAGTTAGGCATGTTCCGGTCCCTACTGGTTCACATGAATCCACTTTTTCCCATCCTTCTCCAGGAAAGTCTTTGCTAACACAATTAACTTGTTCGCATTCATCGGTTGTTGTGTTCTTGCGATATGCGATCACGGTGTTGCAGCTTACTGCTGGTTTGACCACGTCATATACAACCTCTTTTTGAGTATCTAACGCCTTGCCAGAAACAGTCTGCTTATCCATGTCGTAGATGAAGATTTTTGTGTGCAGTTTATCGCAATCCTTTACTACTTTATCGTCATCACAAACATTGATGGTAATCTCTTGATTTTTCCTGCTTACGCAAGCGTATGGGCGATCTGATGCAATATTTGAAATACCCTCCCTAACTAACTGGAACGCACCTGTCTCGTTCAGAATACGAATTATTCCTGGATCGCAATTGGTCTGCTCTTCACCGCGAAGTCCACGTGATGGGCGACAATCTCGGTCTTGTGGAACCAGCTCTGCGAAATCTGCCAAGCAGTGCTTACCGCCGGGGATTTCTAGCCTGTCCACATCGGGTTCGACAGCTTCTTTATCGTCGCCGCCGCAGCCTTGCGCAAAGGTTAGTGCTACAAATGCTGTTGCGATACCTTGTCGTAGACGCGATGATTTTAACCATGCAGCTGATCGACCAGGTCGTCTCTGTTTATCTTGTTTTCTTGTTTTCATTTTTTTGTCCTCTATTTGTTGTTACCGGTTAGTTTATTTTCGTTAACTGCTTCTTAGCAATCGCTTCCTTAAGCCTATTTGCTGCTGCGATGGTACTGACTTGGGTAACGCCTGCCAGCACCGTGACGCGTGCACAGTCACTGGTAGAGCAATCACCGTGCCGACCACAGGTACCGTTGTGTCAACATTTAAGTAGCTATAAATATTTTACTTTATTGAGATAATGGTGAAATTTTATTCACCTGCTTCATAAAAAATGTGATGAATAGCAGCAATCTACTCACACATTTCAGATGGTGAAAAAAAATGCATGGCTATTTCATAGATAGATTTATCTAGAGCAACATGTTTATCGCGTGAGCAGATATAGATAGTGTACAATGACTGAATACTTAAGGATGAATATGACAGATAACAATCGATATGATCCCGGACGAGATCAAGAGACAGAGACGTATAGCTCAGACCAGCAGCAATCAGCTGATGAATATAGTTCAAGCAGCGGTTCGGATGACCGCAAACGTATCGATCAGGTTATTCCAGATCTGATACGAAAGACCTTTTCCGCCGGCTTGGGTGTGATTGCGACGTCAGAGGAGAGCATTCGTAAGATTGCTGGTGATATGTCGTTGCCAAAAGAGGTCGTTCAGAAAGTTATTCGCCAAGCGGAGTCGACCAAGGGTGATATTTCTCGTGTCATCCAATCAGAGTTTCGTCACTTTCTGGCGAATATGGATGTCTCGCGGGTTATTCGTAAAGCGATAGAAGATTTAGATGTTGATATTAGTGTGCGAATCCGAAGTCGTAAAGATAGCGACGAGCGTGGTTAGAATTGCGCAATATCACCAGCGTTGATACCGAGACGGTCAGCCACCCCAGCGTTGACTTCTAAAACATATGTGGATGGTTTATCGATCGATACCTGATTTAAGTCGAGAGGCTTTGCATTGTAAACAATACCAACAACACGTTTGTCTTTGCTAAGGTGGATCATGTCGAGTGGAATTAGTGTGTTTTTCATCCAAAAGGGATGACGTTCTTCTTTTTGAAAAATAAATAGCATCCCTTGATTTTCCGGCAAGTGGTTGCGGTGCATAAGACCACGTTGTCTATCTGCATCCGTACTAACTGTTTCGATTTGCAGCTGATGTTGCCCTGTATGGGTTGAGATTTGCATTAATGATAAATGGGGTATTTCCCGTATTGCTTCTTGCCGTTTAACCTCAAGTTGATTCGTTGGCTGGCGTTTAACTCGATTACATCCTGCTATGAGTAGCGGTAGAATAATGAGAAATGGACGCAATCGCTTATCGCTGAAGTATCTTACATGCGTCCAGCAGGTGCGAGGTTGTGAAATGTAAAGCTTGGTCGAAGACATTGCAATGATCGTTTAACATGACGATAGGGCCGTTCAAAAAGATCAGGCAGATCTATAGAGTTGATCTGTTCCGATGTTTGTGGACGGCTCCATAGAAAACTAGGTATAAGTCGATCTGAATTACTATGGCACGTCCGTATCAACCTATTTTAGGCACGCTCATTTATCTCGTCGATACTAGGACAGACTGTGTTTTGATGATGCATCGTGACACACGCACTGATGATGAGCACTATGGTAAGTACAACGGATTGGGGGGGAAAGTGGAATCCAATGAAGACATTACGTCGTCAGCTATTCGAGAGGTTAAAGAAGAATCCGGACTAACATGTGAGGCGCTTGACTTGCGGGGAACAATCAGTTGGCCAGGATTTGGTGCGAAGGGAGAGGATTGGTTTGGCTTTATTTTTTTGTGCAAAAAATTTTCGGGAACCGTAATACCGGCGTGTCCGGAAGGACATTTACACTGGATACCGATGTCTAAGTTAATGACGTTAAACATGTGGGAAGGGGATCGTCACTTTCTACCGCTGGTCTTTGATCGCAATCCTGAGGCCTTTCATGGTGTTATGCCGTATGAACATGGCCGTCCCACCGATTGGAGATTTTCTAGACAGTAAGCAAGGACGTCGAGGACCCATGATGAAGATTAACACGGCTATTGTCATATATAAGAAGAGTCATTATCAGATCTATACGGCTGACGATCAGGATAAGTCCGTGATAAAACGACTGAACGACGGCGGTGTGGGCGCAAGTGGATTAAAGTCAAGTCATGCACGTCAAGCTAAGGCGATTGCAATCGTGCGCAAAACGCTTAAGAAGCTGAACATTAAAACAGTATGGCGATGGCGAAGTGAAACCACGACAATGCCGCAAGCAGATATTGTTATATCTGTAGGTGGGGATGGGACTGTACTGGATGCTGCGCGGAGAATTCGAGATCATACGCCGGTACTCGGCGTAAACTCTGACCCGACATGGAGTGTGGGGCGCTTGTGTGCAGTGGCTGCCACTGAATTGGGAGGTGCTCTGGGGCAGTTACGACAAGGAGTGATCGTGCCCAAGTCGATTGCACGGCTCGGCTTTCATGTTGTGGATCCTGGTAGTCGCCAAATCGTTTCGAAAATGTACGGACCGTATGTGAATGAGTTACTTTACGCTCATCCATCCCCTGCAGCTACATCTCGTTTTCATTTGGACATCGGCACGAAAGACCTGGATGAATACCGACCTGCGGACGATGCACCCCTTATTCGATCATCTGGGCTGTGGGTTGCCACCGCTGCCGGATCAAGTGCTGCTATAAAATCGGCTGGAGGACGCTTGGTCGCGTTGAGCAATACGCGTCTGCAATACGTAATTCGAGAGCCTTACGTGCCCACGCACAAGCAGAGTGAAATCAGCAATGTACTATCAAACCCGCGGCTTAAACATGTTCATGTTTACCCAAAAATCAGAGCTATGATTAATACAAATGATGCGATTTACCTAACGAGTCGCATGCGCCGAGCACGGATGTGGGGTGATGGATTTTTGATTAGACGCGTATTCGACTTTGGTAACGTGTTGCAGATTAGCCGACACCCGCGTAGTCTTCAGTTGATTATCTGAAATCGGCTGGTCTAATATTGAATGCGAAAGCCAAACCCTAAGATATGTTGGCCGATGAGTGGACCAATGTGAACGCCTTCTTCTGGGCAGGACAGTGACATGTCTTCTATTGGCTTTTCTGATATCGTGTGACTAATTGCTTGGATGATCTCCCAGTAAGGCCTAGCTTTGGGGATCTGATTGCGCTGGACATCGAACAGACCGAGTTTCGCACCATCCTCGTTTGCAAATGTTACACCCGATAAGGAGAGCAGCGTTAATCCGGAGATGAGAATCGAAAAGAAGCACGCTACCAGATTAGACCTAAAGTGAGAAAAAACCATATCCAATATATGTCTTATTATACACTAAAAATATAACATGTAAACTGAAGACGACATAGATAGGTCGTTTTTGGCATATATAACCAATAAAATACCGTTTTTGTGCTGTTTGATGGCTTGGTAGAATAAGATGAAGTGTAGACTATATGCTCCGATTTTTCATCAAATTGCTTGAACGTAAGGGTGAATTAGCTATGTCAAAATGTCTGAAAATACGCCAAAAGTGTGTTAGTGAGTGGCCATGTCATTCACAAAATCGCTGCGGGAACAAGTAATCAGTCAAGGGTTTAAACTACTGTCTCATCCAAGGGTTGCTGACCTCTTGGCTAATGATAACGTGATTGGCGCGATTTCCAAGGGTATGGCGCTCAAAAGTCGCGTTCAGGAAAACGTTGATTGCTATGTTAGGAGCATAGCTGAAAAAGCTGGCCTTGCAACCCAGGACGACTTTGCAGATCTCAAGCACCATTTCGATGATATTAAGCGTCGTTTCGAGACTCTCAAGGTAAAGCAAGACAAACAGAGTGCGATGCATGCAACTCCTTCTCAGCATTCACACGTTACCCCCCCAGCGGCGACCGATACTGGATCTGGCTCAACGCATGATACGAATCGTGGTCAAAATCACAGTGTTAGCGATACGGATCCGTTGAATTAGGGCGCCGTATAGATTAGGCAAAAGACAATTCGGTTCGGAAGTAAGATATGCCAACAAGACTAGGGAACACGTGCAAACAGCAATGAGTCATAATTTAGCAGCCGTCGTTTTAGCAGGGGGAAGTGGTACGCGATTTTGGCCACTCAGTACCGCAGATCGCCCGAAGCAGTTTCTCAAACTCTCCGGTCAGCGGTCTATGATTCAGATGAGTGTTGATCGACTGCGTGCATTTTTACCTGCTGAGCGCATTCTTATTCTGTCTAATGAGCAATATGCTGGGCTGCTGCGTGAGCAGTTGCCCGAAATTCCTGCAAGTAATATTATTTTAGAGCCGTGCGCACGCGATACAGCCGCAGCATGTGCATTGGCGGCTTTAGTCTGTGAGGCGCGTTTTGGCTCCTGTGTGATTGCGACGGTAACCGCCGATCATCATATTGATACTCAGGAAGAATTCCAAACTGCGATTTTGTCGGCTATTGACGGGATTTCAGCTGAGCCTACTGCGTTGTATACCTTAGGAATAACGCCATACTACCCAGCTATTTCATATGGCTATTTAAAATGTGGTGTTGAGCTAGACTCGCATCGGCACGTCAAGCATTTTCAATTGACTGCATTTCGTGAAAAACCTGATCGTGAGCTTGCTACGAACTATTTCGAATCACGGGATTACTTGTGGAACAGTGGTATGTTTGTTTGGCGCAGCACCGCTATTTTGGATGCTTTCGCATTGCACTCTCCCGACCATGTAGAAAAATTAAAACCGGTGCTTCAATACTGCGCTTCTGGAAGCGATGTGGATGGCAAGGATGCCGAGCACGAGCGATTTGCCACAGCCTTCGCTTCTTTGGAAAAGATATCGATTGATTACGCGATTATGGAGAAAGTAAAAAATATCCGTTGTGTGGTCCCGAAGTTTACATGGAATGATGTGGGTGGTTGGTTGAGTTTGGAGTCTTTTCTTACAAAGACAGATGGAAACTGGAGTAACGTCTCCTTTCATACACTTGACGGAAATAACAACATAGTATTTTCTGAGGATGAAGGCGAAGACATCGCTATCTTGGGTGTATCTGATATTGTCGCAGTTCGCTCAGCTAATCGTACACTGATTATGCATCGAGAGTACGCTGAAAAGTTGAAACAAGTGGTTAGTAACATTGCGAAACCTCAGACTGTAAAATAGTGGCTGACAGATAAATAGCGCCCTCCAATTTAGACAATATGACACCTGCTTTCTTATCAGCGATCAAAGCCTATGACATTCGCGGAATAGTTCCTGATCAGATCGACAACGTATTTGCTCGCGAGCTTGGATATGCGTTCGCAACGTTGGTGACATCAGGTGCTACGCTCTTGGCGGACGCTCAGTATCGTGTTCTTTTGGGGCACGATATACGGCTGTCCGGACCTGAGTTTGTTAGCGAATTGGCAATCGGGCTCACCTTCGGCGGCGTATCTCCCTCATCGATCGGATTATGCGGGACTGAAGAGATTTACCATGGTGTGGTCGAAGGGAATTTTGACGGTGGCATAATGGTGACTGCAAGTCATAATCCGAAAGGCTACAATGGATTCAAGCTGGTAGGTGCAGGCTCATGTCCGATATATAATGAGACGGGTTTAGATCAGATTAAGTCACATGTATTAGGCCGTGTTCAAGACGGAAGCTATGGTCAGCTGGGCGTATCGGATACCATGTCTATGGAATCAATTGACAGGACGGGTGTCGCTAAGGTGAATTTTCAAGACATATATGTGGAGAAGATCTTAGGCTTTGTTGAGCCAGCCTCTCTATCAGGATTGAAAATTGTCTTGAATGCAGGTAACGGTAGCGCCGGTCCGATTCTTGAAAAGCTTGCGAAACGATTGCCTGCTGAGTTGATCGTTATTCACGGCGAAGCTGATGGGCATTTTCCTCACGGCGTTCCGAATCCACTACTACCTGATCGGCGCTCAGTAACGTCTGAATCTGTCATAGCCCATGGCGCAGATTTTGGTGTCGCTTTCGACGGAGATTTTGACCGGTGTTTTTTTTTCGATGAGCAGGGTCAGTTCATCGAAGGTTATTACCTCGTTGGTTTTTTAGCCGAGTACTTTCTATCGACAGTCCCAACATCTAAGCGATCTGATGCGGTGATACTTCATGATCCACGGCTGCTATGGGGCACGACTGCGCTCGTACGAAACATGGGTGCTCAAACGATGCAAGGTCAAACCGGGCATGCGTTTATGAAGCAACTTATGAGAGACTCAGGCGCTATTTATGGTGGCGAGATGTCAGCGCATCATTATTTTCGAGATTTTTTTTGTTGCGACAGTGGTATGATACCGTGGCTAATCGTAGGATCGAGGATTAAGGAGTTTGGTCCATTGTCATCGCAAATGGCAAAAAGAATGGCTGCTTTTCCGACTCAGGGTGAGATCAACTTAAAGGTCAGTGATATTGATGCCGTGTTAGGATCGATAGAGCATCATTTTACGGTGAGTAGTTCCGGCATGCATCAGTCTATAGATAAACCGGTATCGATTGATCACCTTGATGGGCTGTCTATATCGTTTTCAGATTGGCGTTTCAATCTACGTGCATCGAATACAGAGCCGTTGTTGCGGTTAAATTTAGAGTCTCGCGGTGACAGGGCGTTAATGGAGCGTAAGACACGCTATGTGCTAGACTTGATCACCAAACTGAGCACGCAATCATCGGCGAACGCGGCCTCAGATCAGAGTAGTGAGCAATGACGAGGCAGAAAAAATATGTTCGCAATGCGCTTAGGCAGGTGATTATTGCGATCAAGGATATTCGGCTGTTTGATCTTGGTTTAGCAGGTTTAACAGGATGCTTAGTTTTTTTGTCTTTGCCTAAGATAGACTTGTCCTTTTTAATTTGGGGCGCTTATGTACCTTTATTGATCGCAATTCATCGCAAGCCGTTGATTCAAAAATTCTTTTTGGGTTGGTTTGCTGGTTTTATAACTGGACTAGGAATTGGGTGTTGGATACCCGCCTTGATCGTCCGATTTGGTGGGCTGCCTTGGGTGCTGGCATGTCTTATTTTCGCATTACTTGCCGCCTATCAAGGACTTACGATTGGGTTTGTCGCACTCATTGAGGGCATGTGGCGCCGCCGCAGGTGGCCTTTGGTTTTGGGCTTACCGGTGGCGTGGATAATCTTCGAATATGGGATGCCAGCAATTTTTTATTGGCACTTGGGGTTGACGCAACTGAGCCATCCGGCGCTCACTCAGCTAGCAGCGCTGGGTGGTCCCTGGTTGATTAGCGCACTAATCGTATTTACGAATGGTGTCTTGTTTTCTGCCGGTTTGGTGCTTTCTCAATCGCTCCGCTGCGGGATTTCGGTATCATCTCGGCGAGATTTAATGCGGACTACTATGCTTGTCAGTGGTAATGCACTACTCATTGTATTGGTCTTATTGTGGGGGCGTTATGAAGTTAGCCGTGTTGATATGCATCGTGAGGCCTTACCAAAATTGATGGTTGGCATAGTGCAAGGCAATGTGGGTATTCAAGAGAAACATGATCCAAAGTGGGGTCAACATATTTTAGATCTTCACCAGACAGAGACAAAGCAGCTGATATCGCATGGCGCGCAGCTTGTTGTATGGCCAGAGTCAGCCTACCCATATGGTATTTCACGCAATAGATTATCAGACTACGCAGATAGTAACCAACGACAAGTCCTCGGGGCTTACGATACAGGGCTGATTTTTGGTGCGCTGAGTCGAGATCGGCGAGCGCGTGAATATTATAATACTGCCTTTATGCTGCAGAAGGGGCAGTTTTCCGGATACAGTGATAAAAACTACTTACTCGCTTTTGGTGAGTATATTCCTTTTTCATCAATACTGGGGCCGATCAAAAAATGGGTACCGACTATTTCAGAGTTTGAACGCGGTAAAGATACTAAACTGCTTTTTCTAAACACAGCGGCTCTAGCAGGACGCACACATAAGTCATCGATACGCATCGCCCCTCTTATTTGCTACGAAGATACGCTACCTGCTTTCGTTTATCATATTGCTAAGTTGGCACCCGACTTCTTCGTTAACATTACGAATGACGCATGGTTTGGTGATACTGCAGCGCCATACTTACATCTTGGCTTGGCTCGCTTTCGGTCGATAGAGCATCGGCTAGACATGGTTCGAGCAGTCAACACCGGGGTGAGTGCTCATATTGACATGGTTGGCCGTGTGTTGACACAAACTGGTGTACACGATCCAGCTCTGGAACCGAAGGTGTCTCCGGAACGGGTACTGGCCCCGGTCGCGATTGGCAGGGGCGGCATTACTGTATTTGCCCGCGTTGGTCCGATCGCCGTATACCTTGCTATACTATGTGGCATCATCATGACACTTTTTAATTTTAGAGGATTTTCTCGGTCTAGGTCGGTTTGACTTTTTATTGAGCCCAAAGACGAGATAGTTGGGATAGCTTAGAGGAGGAGCATAATGCAACGCGTGTTTATTGTGGGTGGATTTTGTACGGATTTCATTGGAAAATATCATCCAGCATTTATCTGGAAAAAGCATCCTGATTTTGGCAAACGCAGTAACCCAACACTTGAGTCATACATCCGTGATGCAGTGATCGAAGGTCTTGGACAAGCTGGTGCAGCTGCAGCGGCTGTTGACCGCGCCTACATTGGGAATTTCGCTGGTGAGTTGTTTGAAAATCAAGGTCATCTTGGCGCAATGGTCGCGAGTGTAGATCCGGATTTAGATGGCAAGCCGATCTATCGAGTAGAAGGCGCGTGCGCTTCAGGAGGACTAGCTTTTCATGCAGCTTATGAGTCTGTACGCGCGGGCTTCTCTCATGTTGCTCTCGGGGTTGGTGCAGAGACGCAAAACACGAAAAGTGCTAAGGAAGGGGCAGACTATCTTGCCAGGGCATCTCACTACGCAACGCAGCGCAATATTGACCCTATTTTCACCTTTCCGTGCATGTTCGCTCGGCGCATGAAAGAGAATATTGATAGCGGACGGTTAAGTATGACTGACTGCGCTCGCGTTGCAGTGAAGGCGTACCGGAATGCTAACATGAATCCGAAAGCGCATATGAAAGCTCGTAAAATGACGCTAGAGATGGCGAGTTCGTCTGGCGACGATAACCCAACTTTTTTAGGAAACCCTGATTATACAGACTACCTAAGAATTTCAGACTGCTCTCAGGTCTCTGACGGTGGTGCTGGCGTGGTACTGTGTTCGGAAGAGGGGTTAAAGCGTATTGGCAAAAAAATGTCTGATTGCATCGAAGTGTTGTCATCGGTCATATCGACAAGTTCTTTAAGGGCGACTACAAATGCATTGGCATTGGATACTGTCGCGGCTTGTGCCAAACTAGCGTATACTGAAGCAAAAGTTGAACCAGATGATGTACACGTTGCCGAAGTGCACGATTGTTTTACTGTGGCTGAACTGCTGATGTATGAGGCCTTAGGTTTTGCTGAGGAAGGAAAAGCACCGTCACTGATTGAATCTGGAGAAACTGAGATTGACGGACGTATTCC
>ENA-ORXM01004535-ORXM01004535.1-marine-metagenome-genome-assembly--contig:-NODE-4535-length-12039-cov-22.329544_pt1 | contig 12039 bp, 13 predicted proteins | sample MGYA00237867_ERZ511480 | MGnify/ENA primary metagenome ERZ511480 (study PRJEB26309, sample SAMN06266103) | marine metagenome | isolation source: Algal blade | place: United Kingdom:Sidmouth, United... | reverse complement strand
TGCCATCTCCTACATAACAAACTCTTTGTCATAGCTGGTAAGATAATAAACACCTTGTATGGTCGTATTATAATATTCTACATTATGAGGTGGACCAAAATTGCCGTAACCTAAAAGGCCAGATGGATAATCCAGAACTATATGGATAGTTCCATTATTGTCCTCGTCACAGCTTGAGGTAGTGGTTACTATGCCGTGTTGGGATGATAGGTGAGAGCCTATTAGAGTTGTAAGTAGAAGTATGAATGTAAATTTTTTCATGTTTTTGGGTTTAAATAAGAATCAGAGAATACCTAATCTTTGGAAATAATGAACTTGGATATAAATATGATTTTAATTCTCTCCGTAAGATTTCAAACTTATAAATCCCTTGTTATTTGCTTCCACTAAGCACAAATATGTATATTTCGCTATAAGTTGGTCACAATTATTAATCTTATTATCATCGATAATATCATAAAGATTATCTGGCCATACTGTGTTATCTCTAATATATTTGTCATAAGAATATCCATTAATTGTTTTCACCATATCCTTTAGATAATTCTTATATATCGAATTGATTGAAAGTGTAAAATGACCATCATGGTCTGCATAGCTATGAAAGTTATTTGCCTTTTCTAATAAAATATTAAATATCTTTTTACCTCTAAATTTATTCTTCCTTGCACTAAATTTGCTGACTAATACTGGGTAACCAGAATTTTCCAATATAAAAAGTAATTGACTTTCGTATTCTTTAGCTCCTAAGAATGCTCTATCAGAGATACATCTCGCCATTGAATGATCTATTCGTTGGAATTCATCATTATTACGAATGCTATCTATAATTCCTTCACATTTTAAAATGATTGGAAAATCCTTTTCAGATATCACTTTATATCCGTAATCATTCTCTTTTTCAATTTGATTTGGATTATCGCTCTGATTTATCTTACTCTGTGTTACCTTTCCACAAGCAGATATTAAAATTATAGCCACTAAATATAGAAATGATTTCATAATCAATGATTTGAATGAATTAAACTCCGTTCGTCTCAGCTTGTAGCTGAGATGCTATATGCTTGAAAAAAAGATAGTCGCAAATAGATCATGTGATTAATATCGTAAATGTGCACATAAGCTATTTTATGTTATTGACTATAATAGCTAAGTAAGATAAGCATAATGCATCGACGAACGAGGGGAAGCCTTCAAAAACCTGAATGCTATTGCTTATTAAACTTATAAATCTTAAATCTAAATCCTAAGGAAAAAATATACTCATTGATATTTCCGTGAGGAAGCACTGTAATACCGAAAGCCGGACTTGTTATGTAATCAGACATAAGCTGATAAGTACCAGAAAAGAATAGATTTAAATTCTCATCTATGTGAATCATGTAACTCATATCGATCTTAATCCCTGCCCTGATTCCATTGTATTCGAGAGCTTTAAAAATGGACTTGTCGAATGGTAAAGCGGTCGAATGTAGTACAATGTTTCTTTCATTAGTCTCACTATAAATTCCAGATATACCGTCGAATCTATCAAATATATTAACCAATGGGCTTACTTGAATAGACAATCGCTTTATAGGAGCGAAATCATAGCGCAAGCCTATTTCGAACAACATAGTCTCCTCTATTATGAAAATATTTGAATTGTTATCCAAAGGAGGGACTTCAGATCCAATGATATGATGCCGATAGGTTAATGATAGTCTATGTCTTATATTAAAGTTGTATCCAACTCCTACTAAATAAGTAGAATTGCGTAACCTGATCATACGATCTTTATAAATAGTAGAGTTAACTAAATAATTAACTCTGCTTTGATTCGTTATATCAAAAAGGCTGCTTGAGTAACCGGTTTGCACTTCTATATCAAAACTGCCCTGACCAGATACACTTATATAAAAAAGTAAAAGAAATACTGAACAAATAGAGTGTCGAAAAGCGGCTATCATTCTATACAAACAATTTTTAACCATTTAATATTGTTGAGTTTTAGGATTGATGATCGCGATCTCCTGATCGTATACGGAACTTACATATCGGCTTGAAGCCGATGACAAGGTCAAACAATTATATTCTCTACCGTCGGTCAGGAGACCGACACTTAGGTCAGTCTACGACTGCAAGTCGTCACCAACATAGGGTCCTTTTTCACTAATCCCAACGTAGCACGTACATAGAATCTAATAAACTTATTTCGCATAAATAATTTTATCTTATAAGAGTAACATCAAATCAAAGCTCTTCAATCACTCCTAAATGTTCGTTACAACTTGTAGTCGTATACGAAACTTAAGTATCGGCTTATAGCCGATTATAATCCACAATTAGACTAATAATATTGTAACCTAAAAAAAGCTTAGCTCGATGAGCTAAGCTTAGATATAAGAAACCAGTTAATCAAGGTATGAATACCCAGTAAAATTATTTACTTTTTTTCATAGATATGAGTGACGACTTTTTCAGCAATTTGAAAAGTGAATGCATACTTTCCTGGCTTTAATTTTTCAGTACTATAGTTATATTCCTGATCGAGATGCTTGCAAGTATCTATAAGCTTTCCGTTATTATTATATACTCTTAGTTGTTTGATAGGCGACGCGTTTGTGATATGAATAGATGTGGTCGCTGATACTACATCAAAGCGTATATTGTCATCAGGTATGACTTTCTTAGAACTAATTGTAGCTATCGTTTCTGGGTTGTTAGTATCATGGACATCTCCATGAGCAATGGCAATGGTTGTGCAGGTGATCCATGACAGGATCACTAAAGAAAAATTCTTCATGATAATGATTTTAGAAATGATTAGAAAATGTGTTCTACTATCTATTATACAGATCGGAACTTAAACGTTGCATAAATTAAATTTATATTTAATAATTAGCGCTTTATAATTTCTTAATCATTAATGTAAATAGCCTTAAAGTGGTTAGGGTCTAAAAAGAATTTTTTTGAAAAAAATTAGGCTATTTTTTTCAAGGAGTAGGATTACTTTTTGTTTTTGAGTTTGCCTTTTAGTTTAATCAATTCTTCCTGCAATTTTTTGATTTTCTTTTTCTTTTTGCCTGAGCCTTTTTTCTTTATCCCCGACGATGACTTATTAGAATTTACATCCATAAGCTGCATGTCTTGCTTACGTATTTTCTTTAGAGCCTTGGCAAGTTTTGATTTGACATTATCAAGTTCTTTACTACCTGATGTACCAGAATCACCCCTTCCTGAGTGGACTTTAGCTTTAATATACTCGAGTTCACTTGACAAGTTTTCAGCTCTCTTCTTCCACTTGATATATTTATGATCAAGTTGTGCTTGAGTAAGATTAGGTTTCCTTACGGATTCCTTTTTCTTAGATACTACTTTGGCTTTGAGATATTCGAGTTCATTGGATAGATTCTCAGCTCGTTTTTTCCATTTAATATATTTGTGATCAAGCTCGGCTTGAGAAGGACCTGATTTGTTATCACGAGATAGTGACAAGTTGAGCTTATTTAATTTATTGACTTCAGCTTCTTTACTTTCGATACGCTGAGCACTTATAGCTTTATGGTCATTAAATTCTGTAGTTAGTCGACTGAGTCTATTTTTAGTAAGATCTGACTCTCTCTGGAGGTCATCTCGTTCTCTTAATATATTGGCAGATTTACTGCGATTAGATAGATACATTAATAACGCTCCTAATAATGTAGAAAAAGCCACCATTGCCAAACAATACAAACAAATATCCATAAAGCCCTTTTTAAAAATTATAGAAAAAGTACTACGCTATCAAGATATGTAAATTGTCGCTGAAGATGTGCATGTATGCTTTAAAAAAAGAAAAGCTGCCAACGTTTTGGAAGCTTTTTCTTTATTAACACCCTTTATATAATTCTATCACAAATATGCTGGCTGTAGACTTCCATATCAAGAGTATCAAGATGACATAGCGTAGACTGCCGGTTACAAAGCATTACAGATATGTGGAAAATGGTATTTTTCTGACTACTATCCGACAATATCAATGGTGACTAAGACTTAGATAAGCGGGTACAGGTTAAAAATCGTCTTACAGTCATATTAATTATTCAATATTATGTAACTATCGTACTTTAACAAAGTATTATAATTGTAAGCAAAGCGATTAGAAACTATACATGCTGACTGACGAACAAATTATGCAACAAGTGGCATCTGGAGATATCGAGAAGAGTGGTATTCTCTTCCAGCGATATAAGACCGCTATGTACAATTTCTACCTTCGCAGCACTTATGATCAATCTCTAAGCGAAGATCTGACACAACAAGTTTTTATAAAACTTATTAAATATAGAAATAGCTACAAAAATGAATTGGCTTTAAATCTTGGCTTTATAGAATAGCAACTAATGTAAAGTATGATTACTTCAGAAAAGAGAAGTCTCATAAAAATAGAAACAAAATTTATAGTGCTACACAAGAAGAAATGATAGATCCTCGTCAGAAAATAGAAAAATCAGAATGTGAAAAAATGCTACACCAAGCACTTAACAATCTCCCCGAGGACCAGAGAGAAGTTATATGGCTGACAAGATTTGAAAAAATGAAATATGCTGATGTCGCAAAAGTGTTTGAATGTACAGAATCAGCTATCAAAGTAAGAGTACATAGAGCTATGAAAAAACTTAAGACAGAATACTTACAACTAGAAAGACTATGAATAAAGATCTACTAGAACAGAATATAATAGACTACCTCAATGGAGAACTGAGTGGCGATATTACAGCTTTCGAGAATATGATCAATAGTGATAAAGCTGCAAGTCAACTTTTAGAAGAATACAGATCGCTGTATCATACAATACAGCATTCTTCTGATGCCACTCCACCAGAAGCATTGGATCAAAATTTTAATGATTTTCTACAACAAGAAATAAAAATCACGACAGATAAGAACCCAAAATTTGGAATCAATGGCGTCATCGGGAAAACAACACTGTTCCTCATACTTATCGGCATCGGACTATACATAGGAACTCAGCTTAATAATCAGCCTGAAGCACTACCACTTCAGAATTATGCATATGATAATACCCATGATCCAGGACAGAGTAAGATGTTACAATTACTCGATGCTCCGACCATAAGCAATAGGATTAAAGCTGTAAATATGAGTACCTATATTGATAACGCTGGAGATGACATCATCCAAGCTTTATCTAAGACATTACTCACAGATAAAAGTGATCACGTCAGATTAGCCGCAGTAGAAGCGCTGGGAAATTTTGCTGATGAGCCAGGAGTAAGAAGTACTTTTCTTGTGGCTATAGATAAAGAGAAAGATGAGACTGTACTTATAGCATTAATCAACCTACTGACATCGATAAAAGAAAAAGAGGCTATTCAGTCTTTTGATAAAATTATACAAAACAAAAAATCTTTAAATTTTGTAAAAGATGAAGCTTATTCTGGAAAGCTAAAACTTACGGAAACTTATTGATTCATTTAAAATATAACACACAGGAAATAAATAGATAATTATGAAAATAATTTACACAGTAATAATATATTTTATAGGTCTCGGCGCAGGCTACGGCCAGCAAGTCAAAGTAACACCAACTTCAGAATGGGTAGAATTCATTGGTGTAAATTCTGTAAATATTAAAGGCTATAATGGTTCTGAAATAATTATAGAATCTGATGACGAGGAAGACGAGAAAGCGATCACTGTAGGTCTTAAGCTCTGGGATCAAGATGAATTTATATCCGATACCAAAGCCGGTCTCAAGATCGATCAAAAGTCAAGAGCACTTATAATCAAACAGACATCAAAAAATTATAGCTGCGGAGAAGATCGTGAGTATACTATTAAGATCCCCAAGAATATGAATATTAAGTATACACATTCTTCATGGGATGGCGATATGCTCTATATAGAAGACATGGCTGGCAGTATAGAAGTATCAACTAACTATAATGAGGTAATACTCAAAAATGTAACTGGACCTATGGCTATAAAAACAGTCTATGGCTCCATCGATGCTGAGTTCTCAGCTGTATCACAAGAAGGATCTATCAGCTTATACTCAGTATATGAACATGTCAATATTACTATGCCTAAAGACACAAAATCAAAATTCAACTTGAAGACAACTTATGGTAATATCTATAGCGACTTAGACATTAATGTAGACAAAAGTAAGTCCGGAAAAACTGGATGGACTGGCTCTAAGCTTGTAGGGGATCTCAATGGAGGGGGCGTAGATGTTATAGTCAATGCGACCTATGATAATGTATATCTTAGAAGCAAATAATGGAGGTTATTTTACCTAATTTTATGCAAGCTTCTTAAGCACCATAAATGAAAAAAGTATACCTACTATCCATATTTCTATTAGCATTATTATTGAGCAAAGAAGGACAATCTCAAAAAATCCTCCAAGCACATCGTATTAACGAAAAAATTGAAATCGACGGTATCGGAGACGAAGCTATCTGGTCACAGGCAGATATAGCTGATGAGTTCATTATGGATTCTCCGACTTTCGGAAAGACACCTGAACAACAAACAACCGTCAGAATACTCTATGACGATATAGCCATATACGTCCTTGCTGAGATGGAAGAAATATCACGGGACAGCATTATGACACAATTATCGCAGCGAGATAATTTAGGTAATACCGATGGATTCGGTATTCTCCTAGATACATATGGTAACGGTACTGATGGTGTCATATTCGCCGTAGGGGCGACAGGTGTACAAGTCGATGCACTTAAGGAGAACTCAGGCCAAGAAGATGGCTCATGGGATGCCGTATGGTTCAGCGAGGTCAATCTACATGACAATGGATGGACTGCAGAAATAATGCTGCCCTACTCTGCCCTTAGATTTCCTAAGAAAGCATCACAAGAGTGGGTGCTTAATTTCTTACGCATACAAGCACGTAATAATACAGCTACGACATGGAACCCCATAGACCCCAATAAGGATGGCGTATTTACACAAAGTGGAAGACTTGTCAATGTCCATGACATAAAACCTCCTGTAAGATTATCATTCTCTCCTTACTTCTCAGCCTATGCTCAGCACAATCATGACAATAATAATACGCCAATAAATTCTACAGGCTACACATATAACGGAGGGATGGATGTCAAGTATGGTATCAATGATGCATTTACTTTAGACATGACATTGATTCCTGATTTTGGGCAAGTGGAATCTGATGATAATATTGTCAATCTGTCTCCCTTTGAAGTCCGGTTTGATGAGAAGCGACCTTTCTTTACTGAAGGTGTCGAGCTATTTAATAAGGCAGGAATTTTTTACTCACGTAGGATCGGTAGCACGCCCGTCAATTTCAACGATGCAGATGACAACTTAGCGTCTAATGAAGTTATAGAATCTAATCAAAGAATACCGCAACTCTATAATGCGACAAAAATATCAGGAAGAAATAGTAACGGTTTAGGTATAGGTGTGTTAAATGGTGTAGAAGCCAGCACTAATGCTATCATAAGAAATACGGAGACTAATGAACTCAGAGAATATCAGACACAACCTCTTACTAACTATAACATATTCGTCGTAGATCAGAATCTGAAGAACAACTCATCCATATCTCTTATCAATACTAATGTATGGCGAAAAGGTAAAGCGTACTATGACGCCAATGTCACAGGAATGGAATTTAGTCTTAAGGATAACAATCAGAAATATGAGATAAGTGGTACAGGTGCTTACAGCATACAATCATATGATAGTATTCAGAATAATACGGGCCATAAGTTTGGAATTGATTTTGAAAAAATTGCTGGCCAACTAAATTACGGTTTCGGTTATTTTGAAGAAAGCCCTAATTACAACCCTAATGATTTTGGATTCCTACGAGCGGCTAATGAGAGAAATATTGATGCAGGTGTTAGTTATGAAATTTTCCAACCTTTCGGTGCATTTAATAGAGCAGAGTTCTGGGGAGGATTAGATTACAGCCGTATTATAGATCCTGATGCATTTACAGGGTGGAGTTTTAATACCGGACTATGGATGCAAACTAAGGGTTTTTGGGCATTCAATATGTGGGCTAATTATGGAACTACAAAATATGATTACTTCGAACCAAGAGTCCAGGGAAGAGTGCTCACTAGGCCTCCTTTCTATAATACTGGAATAAATATACAAACTGATAGTCGCAAGAAGTTAGCACTCTCAACGAACTCATATATCTACAATATCGAAGAAGAGGGAAGATGGGGCTATAACGTATCGCCACGTATCAGGTATCGATTTAATGACAAGTTAGAGGCCTATATCAATATGAGTGCCGACATGCAATACGATGATACTGGATGGTTAGAGACAAGCAGTAATCAGGATATCTACATAGGACAGCGAGACAGACTCAGAATCGTTAATCTTACAGGCTTCAACTATAACTTCACAGAAAAAATTGGCCTTAACCTAAGAGTAAGACATTACTGGGAGCGAGGACTATATCAGTCATTCCATGAGCTTGCTGAAGATGGAGATTTATTAGATACCGACTACATGAGAGATCTTGACTATAACTACACCTTCTTTAATATAGACTTGAATTTCAATTGGAGATTTGCCCCTGGCAGTGACATTTTTATAAATTGGAAGAACAGTATAGAAGGAGGTGACGATAGAACTCTCAGTAACATCTCTGATATCAATTACTTTAACGGCATTAATAGTCACGGGCAGTACCCACAGAATAATAGTATCTCCGTAAGGATTGTCTACTATCTGGATTATCTTAATGTGAAGAATTGGCTTTAGAAGGAAAAGCAATTACAATGTAAATGTCAATTTAAATGTCAATAAAAATTTAAATTGAGAAAGCGACGAGTACTTTACACCGCTTGCATCTCTCCTTTTTTCATCTTGAACGCAGAGAAAATTCTATTAATGCTCCTATTATAGAACTCTCAGCCATTAGGCAAATTTCAAAAAAAATCGAGAGAGAGAGAGAGAGAGAGAGAGAGCACTCTGTTCTCCGTTTAGAAATCAAAGTCTTTATTTCTTAATTATTTTTTTCACAACATTCGATCCATCTTCTAATTCTAATATAGCTAAATAAATACCATTAGATTGATCACTCAAATCAATTTCGAATAATCTTGTATCACAGTTCCCACTCCTTATAGATCTACCGTATATATCAATAATATTAAAATTCAATATCTTCTGTTCGTTATTATTAACTCTAAGCTTACCATTGAATGGATTTGGGAATATTTGCAATTCATACCTTTCATCGATTGTACTTGATAAATAATTTGATTCAACGCCATCTACTATAAAAATGGTGTGCCCCATTTCATCATCACCTACAAAACCACCAGCTCCCTTAGCTCTAAATTGGAGACGTATGGAATCATACTGAGTAGAGATTAAATCCTCAACTCCAATTTTATAATTGAAAAAGTCTAAGTTTTCTTCCATGATTGAATCCTGATAAATTAGTTTCAAGTTATCAGAATCTATAATTCCAAAAACTTCTATAAAGCATCCAGACAAACCAGATAAGCTATCGCAATTGACCCAAAATGACAATTCAGACAATCTCTCTAGTGGAACATCTTGATACATCCACCCAGAATATGAACTATCTAAACCGAGTGCCATAGATTCTACCTTTGCAGCATACGGCCCTATATAACTTTTTTCTGTCCTTGATGCAGGTGTTGAAACCATAAAGGGATTCCAATCAGGATGAATTTCATTATTTGATTTCCATATTTGTGGCACCAGTTCAAATTGAGAATTTATAGGCAATACCCAATAAAAGGCAGTGTCCCATTTTTCAAAATTACCATCCATTATCTGAGCCGTAACTATATTAGATAAGAAAACTAAAATAGCAATTCTTATAAGTATACCCATATCACCAACATTTAGAATTAATAAATTGAAACCACTTATTGAAGTAGATACTACGTAAGATAAAATAAATAGAGCTACCTTCTTTATAAAAGTTGATAAATGTCGTCATCCACATTCTTAAATCTTACATAAAATTATTTTTAGTTTTTGAAGTCAATAGGATTGCAAAAATCTCATCAGAGAGAATAGTTAAAATGAAATCAATACACTAATCCTCCACCACATACTCATAATACATCATCTCAGTAGAATCATCACCTATACGTATCATCTTAACAAACTGCAGTCCTAACTTTTCAAGTAACTTCTGAGATGTAACATTAGTTGGAATAGTAATAGCCTTAATCTTCTGTAGATTAAATTCATTAATTGCTGCATCAAATAATTTGGATGCTCCTTCAAAGGCATAACCTAATCCAAAGTACTCAGGCAGAAAAGCAAAACCAAAATATATACCTTCCATCCCAGGCCTATCGTAAAGACCAATTGAACCAATCAGTATATTATCTTCTTTTCTTACAACCGTATAATTGGCAAAGCCTAACTTTTTAAATTGCGATCTGATTTTCTCTTCGATATATTGCGCTGCAGCTCCTATTGTATGTACACCGCGATCGCCTATGTTCTGTAACCATAAAGGTGTATTCATAAGCTCCAATATAAAAGAAGCATCTTCGATAATCGTCGGACGGAGAATTAATCGCTCGGTTTCAAAATACTTATACTTGGGTACTCCCATAATTATATTTCGACAAAAATATAGTAATATAGTGAGACATCATTATTCCATTATAAATGAAAGTACTTATACTATCTTCGCAACTAAAACCCAAGTAGCACTATATGGTAAGCATCTTAATGCCAGTAAAAAACACTTCAGCATATCTTAATGAATGCATAGATTCTATCATCGTACAAAGTTATGACCAATGGGAGCTGATCGCTATAGACGATAATTCTGATGATGGCTCTTGGGTTATATTACAGCAGTATGCAGATCGCTATCCACAGATACAATCCTATAGAAATGATGGTAAGGGTATTATCTCTGCACTTAGATTAGCATTGATAAAAAGTAAAGGCACCTACATTACCAGAATGGACTCAGATGATATTATGATGCCTGACAAACTGAAGTTAATGAGAAGTGCTATAGTAGAAAAAAAGAACTTGGCAGTAGGACTTGTTAAGTACATATCGAATACTGACTTGGGAGAAGGCTATCTAAAGTATGCAGAATGGCTCAATAGCTTGACACTCGCAGAAAATAACTTTTCTGAAATCTACAAAGAGTGTGTAATCCCCTCCCCTTGCTGGATGCTCCATCGCGATGACTTTATCGGATGTGGTGGATTCGATCCAGATATCTATCCGGAAGATTATGATCTGACTTTTAGAATGAAAAATTACGGTATGAAAATATGTGCCGTAAAAGAAGTAATTCACTTATGGCGAGACCATGCAGATAGAGCGTCACGAAATGATCTAAATTATCTGGACAATAATTTCATTGATCTCAAAGTAAAACACTTTACTAATAATGATATGGATGTATCAAAACCATTAGTTGTCTGGGGAGCAGGAAAAAAGGGGAAGAAAATTATCTCGCAGCTTAAAGACAGCAAAATCAAAGTACATTGGATATGTAATAATAAGAGAAAGATAGGGACCAAGATATATGATACAATGCTACACGGACCGCAATCAATCTTAGAATTTAATTCACCACAAGTAATTATTGCTGTAGCGCAAAGAGATGCCTTAGCCGAAATAGAATCTTACATAAATAAGTTAGAAAAAAAGGAAGTGTTCTATTTTTGTTAGAGATGTTCAGAAGTTATCTTATCTATATACATTCTGTATATTGCCATTTTGTAAATTACATTAACTACTCAGTATTTGTCTAATACGGAGTCCATAAGGGGGTCACATGCCTTTGATAATTTATAATCTAATCCCTGCAATTCTTGCAGCGCTATAAGATTGTAATCCTATGCGATTATAAGTTCTTACTTCTGAATATCATAAGCCCGCATGAGATCGAAGAAAAATCCTGCATAGGCCTACTCTCTAAGGACAGCACTAATACCATTTTAATATTAGAATGTCGGTTATATTATAATAGAATTAGTCAATCTCTGCGTTAAAAATACTCATCATTACGTGTGCCGC
>ENA-ORXM01004534-ORXM01004534.1-marine-metagenome-genome-assembly--contig:-NODE-4534-length-12043-cov-2.674996_pt1 | contig 12043 bp, 5 predicted proteins | sample MGYA00237867_ERZ511480 | MGnify/ENA primary metagenome ERZ511480 (study PRJEB26309, sample SAMN06266103) | marine metagenome | isolation source: Algal blade | place: United Kingdom:Sidmouth, United... | reverse complement strand
GCCGTAGACGACGGCGAACGCGCTTGCCGCTTATTCGAGAGTCGATTTGCGACATCACAAGAAGATGTAACGAGCAAGCTATGTCGCGCTATGTCGGCTAACGACGCACAATCCGGTGAAATCACAGTAGACAGCTGCGAAACCCAAGTGACAGAATGTGTAGACAGTCAAACAGCCTTTAGAGCAGCATTTGGTGACTACGAGCGGGAAACAAATTGCGAAGACCGTATCGTCCAACGTTCCTTCCGTGCTACACTGCTTGCGTGCCCAACTGGCTACACCACGGCCGATCTAAGCCTCTGCCTCGAGCAAATCGCTGAGCAAAATGAGCGCGCCAACGACTCCTTGTCGTGTTCGAGTTCACAGTACGAAATCGCGGCGGTGCTTCAACCCGAAACGCCGGGAAGCTGTAAATCGTTGATCGACTCCTGCCCCGCCGTCGCTGACTTGATTGATATTTATCAAAATGATCTCTTAACAGCGATTGTTGAAGCTGCCGAGCGCATAACGGAGGAATCAACCTCAGAGTCTGAACCCAACGCGACGGTAGCCAGTAACGAAGTAGAACAAACCGTTGAAGAAGCGGATGAAGATACTGAAACATCGCTACCTGCGACTGTCGAAGACACTGAAGACGATCTTGTGGACCCAGTGGTAGCTCCTGAAATCGTCGCGTCAACACCAAGTGGATCGTCGGGCATTGAATTGGGGATGTCACGTCTTGCTAGCGACGGAGTGGAAGCCTGTAAACACCTACAAAGGCGTCTGCCCACCTCGTACAATGATATTAATAGAGATAGTCTTATTTGCAGATCTGCGGTCATCCCACTACTATCACAAAACAGTACAGTCGATACGTGCACTACTGAAGTCAGCTTTTGCCGGGAAATCCTAACAGATGAAGAGCGCAACTTGTATCCGTACTTTTCATCGAGCTACGAAGATCACTGCCGGGAAATTAGTGAGAGTGAAGAAAGCCTCGTTTACTTCCGCGGGCTATTCCAATCTTGTGAAGATAGGATTTCTTTAGATCAATTAGATAGCTGCTTAGATAGCTTCACTGCACACTATGAAAACACAGCGACTGCCTATGGATGTGCTGCGAGCGATGATGAGCGCACCGCCTATGAAATGTTTAGCTTTCCGGCAGCCTGTACTGAAGTTATCCAATCATGCACTGGTATGCAGGAATTCTTAGAGCTATACCTGATGCGCCCCTTCCAGGAAGACGTCACTGCTGGCTAGACTGTGCTCATATCGCTAATAAGGGAGCGGTAATTCGTGCATAGATTCAGGCTGCTGAACACCAAGTAAGCGCAGCGTAGTGGGTGCGACCTGCAACATACTTCGCTCCACCGTGTCGACTGATGATGCCGCATAGCCCGGCCCAGCTACAATAACAGGGACCAAGCGGTCATAGTCCCACGGCGATCCATGAGACGTCCCTCCCTCATGCGGCCAAAAAGGTAAATGCGCTTTTACGATAAAGATAATTTCCTCAGGTTGATCAGGTCGTATCGACATCGCGACAGCCCGTTTTACCCGATCAGAATCATTTATCCAGTTGCGCGCTTCCTTAACATAAAATGCGTCATGAACATTCGGATGCGCCTTGAGGAGCTTCAACGTAAGTGACTGTATCTCTTTGAATTTAGGATGCACTCTTGCCGCTTCAAGAAAAATCGGAAAAGGTTCAATGTCTTGTTTTACCCAACCTGACGTTGTCGACCCGAAGACTTTAGAAATGCCATCGTTGAGGTAGCGGGCAATGTCTTTAGGCACAACGAGATGATTGTCAGCGATCTTATCCCGCACAGGATTACTCGCTACGCCATGGTCGGCAGTGAGCACTGCCGAAAAGTCACATCTTTTGCCCAACGTTGAGAGAAATTCGCCAACAATGCGGTCCGAACGAATAAAATTATCTAAGTACTCCCAAGACTCGACCCCAAAAGTATGTCCCGCATAATCGGTAGACGAAATTGAAATCGCCAACAAGTCAGCTGCTGCATCCTCACACAAGGCGTAATTGTCAACGGCTGCTGTCGCCAAATCGATGAGATGCTGGGTCGCATATGGTGATGTCCGATACGTTTTTCCAGGCGACTTTGATTTCGCAATCTCGTGCGGGAAAACTTTTCCCAAGTTGTCCCAATTTGTTTTTCCACTGGCGCTGTGAGGACCTAGCACCTTCGCATAAAGCGTTGGATTTTCAGCATGCCAGGTCGGGATATAGGTTGTCACCGGATGGGCGATATTCCAATCTTTGAGCCACGTCGGGGACATTTTTACATAGTGTGATGAGGTGGCAAACTGCACAGGATCTGCCATTGTTTCCGACCAAATAGCAATATCTGCGAGTTTGCCTCCAGAGAAAATTGCCGCACGACTCTTGTTTGACAATGAAACGACTTTACTCTTAGGCGACTGAGACTTGAGCGTATCACCATCCGTCGCGGCCAAAAGCCGTCCTGGACCTGCGAAGTGGTCGATTAAATGGCTATCTCTCATCGCTAATACGGCGCTTATTCGATCATCAGAAATGAGGCGCTTTACGGGTGGTTCAACGCTACGATTCAGTAATTCGTTAACATTAATACCAGATATATTCGGCGGCACTCCGGTGTGTATAGTGGTATGGCCCGGCGCAGTATAAGTTAGTAAATATGGATAGGCTACATGAGTATAGTACCGACCCTTCCGCCGAAGTTGCTTGATAGCGCCGTTCTCGCCAAGATATGGAAAATATCGCTCTAGCACCCAACTAGCGAGCTGATCGTAAACTATCGTAACCAACAACCGTGTCGAATTGTTTGCCTCAGGACGGCTTAGTACCGATGGTTTAGATATCTTGGGAGCCTTTTTTACGATCGAGCGACTGGCACCCTTTTTTTTCGTTGGTATTGAAGCACTCTTGCACGACAGGCAACCCATCAACCCACTCAAAATAACGATAGAAAGAAGAGCTCTTGCGGTGCGACTCACAGCTGGACTCGACATTCGTGCATTGGACGCCGAATGCTTGGAGGGCGCAGCATTTGAGGGTGCTGGGGTTGAGGACCTCGGAAGTGATACCGTATTTCTACTGGCCGCTGTCATAATCGCCTGCTACACCAAGTTCACCGAGAGGTCGATGTGCGATCATCTAAAGTATTAAATTTGTCGAAAAGAATCAGTACAAAGAAACTAACTAGGCAAATCGCTATTCTCCCTATTTTGCTCTATCAACACACCTTATCCCCATTCATCGGTCGATCGTGTCGCTTTACCCCCTCATGCTCAAATTATGCGATACAATGTATTCAGCAATATGGGGTTATTCGCGGATATCTACTGAGCATTGATCGTATTTTTCGATGCCGACCTGGCGGCGGCTCTGGCTACGATCCACCGCCAGATCTTAACTCGTCACATACCAACTAACGAGACTATTCCACAGCTGAAACCTAAAGCACTATGCCCTTTACAGATGGGCTACAGTGTTCAAAATAGACGCTATGAAAGAACTCTCCAAGCAGTACGATCCTAAACATGCAGAGCAAGCGGTCATGGACCGATGGGATAATGCGGACGCGTTTCGCGCTACGCCCGACGAACGCGGCCCTGACAAACGCTATGTCGTCATGATGCCGCTGCCCAACGTCACGGGCGCACTACACATCGGACACGCTATGGATAACGTAATGCAAGATATGCTCGTTAGATGGCACCGAATGCGGGGCTTTAATACCTTGTGGCAAGCGGGGACTGACCATGCTGGGATTGCAACGCAGGCTGTCGTTGAAAAACGACTCAAAGAACTGGAGGGAAAAACGCGCCATGACATCGGTCGGGATACGCTCGTTGCCAAGATCTGGGAGTGGAAAGACCAATATCAGCAACGAATTATCAGCCAGCAAAAGCGTATGGGGTGTAGCTGTGATTGGCGCCGCCAACGCTTTACGATGGACGCGATTTGCACACGTGCTGTGCGCCATGCCTTCTTTCGCATGTATGAAGACGGACTAATTTTTCGCGGAAAACGCTTGGTTAATTGGGATGTAAAACTGCAAACGAGCGTGTCCGATGACGAAGTCTATCACAAGGAAGTAGACGGACACTTTTATCATCTGCGCTATCCAGTCATTGATCCAAAAGCCGGAGAGCCGGCATATGTTGTAGTCGCAACAACACGGCCAGAAACGATGTTTGGCGATGTCGCAGTCGCAGTCCATCCAAATCCCAAACAAGCCTTAGAGAAAGCACGCTACAAACTGGAACGCCAGCTAGGCGAGTTAAAGAGAAATGCGAGCACGGAACAAAGAAAACAAGACGCGCAAACAACGCTTTCCGAACAAATTGCCGCGATCGATAAACGTACCGAAGACGCTTTAACTCAGTTGGAGCTACTCACAACAATGGCGCTAGATGGTAGGCAACTCATGTTGCCAATCGCCAACCGGCCAATTCCGCTGATATGTGATGAGTGGGCGAAACCTATGTTGGGTTCAGGCGCCGTTAAGATCACACCGGCTCATGACCCAAACGACTACGATGTATGGCGACGTCAGCGCCAGAACGGTCGGGATATTGGCCGAATCAACGTGCTGAATAAAGACGGTTCTTTGAATAATGAAGCTGGACCCCTAGCAGGATTGTCTGGAAAAATAGCACGCAAAGCCGTGATCAAAGACCTAACGAGCCTAGATCGTATCGATGCTATCGAAGACCGAAAAGTAGAAGTCGGACACAGTGACCGTAGTAAAACAGTCATTGAACCCATGCTCTCCGATCAATGGTTTATTCACATGGGCGACCTGGATGGCGGCATCGAAATGGGACGCGATACGACACATGCTCACCGCTCACCGGGTCTTGTTCAAGCAGCCATTGATGCGGCTGAACAGGGTCGGCTCAACATTCACCCTGAGCGATATCGCAAAACCTATATTGACTGGCTCAGTGAAAAACGAGACTGGCCAATTAGCCGACAGCTGTGGTGGGGACATCAAATCCCAATTTGGTCCGCAGAAGGAACGGCAAGTCATATTCAGTCAGCAGTCGAGTTAGCGCTTAAGCACCACAAGCAAAGCACTTGTATCGTCAAATGCTTCAGCGTCAACGCGGATGGTATGATTAAGCTGATTCCGAACAAAAGGTTTCCCAACGATGACACCAACGGGCTAGCTACTGATGGCTCGATTGCGCACTACCGTGTCGAAGTCTGTCCGATCGATGACAATGCATTAGACACCGGCGTACTGGAAACTGCTGGTTTTACGCGCGAAGCCGATGTGTTAGACACATGGTTCTCCAGCGCACTTTGGCCGATGTCGACACTCGGATGGCCGGATTCAGAGACTGCCGCAATTGAATCGCATAACCGACCGTTGTTAGATGAAGGCTCAGGCTCCGCAATGGATTATTACTACCCGGGATCCTGCTTGGTCACAGGCCGAGACATTATTAGCCTCTGGGTCGCGCGCATGGTCATCATGGGCACCTACTTTAAAGGCGAACAACCCTTTCGAGACGTCTTTATTCACGCAAACATTCTCGACGGAAAAGGTGAGCGAATGAGTAAGTCGAAAGGCAATGGCATCGACCCAGTTGATATCATAGAGAGCTACGGCACTGATGCGCTAAGATATGTCCTTTGTATGATGCAAACAGGTAGTCAAGACATCCGGCTGCCGGTAACAGCCGTCTGCCCGTCCTGTGCCGCTGAAAACGATCTTGCGAAAGCAAAACATGGGGCGAGTATTTTTAGCTATCTGTGCACAGCCTGCAGCACAGAATACGATGTTTTGGGTTCCTTAGATAATCTTCCGCAAGCTTCACTGACGTCAAAGCGCTTCGACATTGGCAAATCCTTCTGCAATAAACTGTGGAACTCTGGCCGTTTTATTCTCGAAAAACTTTCAACCGGCCCGGCTATAAATGACGCTGATCTAAGCCCCGAACAGTTACAGTTAGAAGACAAATGGATTCTAAACGCGCTTAACAACTGTATTGCCGCTACCAATCAGCATCTAGCGGTGTATGATGCAGCGCAAGCTATTCAAGCAGTACGAAGCTTCTTCTGGTCAGACTTTTGCGATTGGTACCTTGAACTGGTGAAACCTAGACTGGCGACGGAACAACAACCAGATCCTTCGAATGCACATGCCAGACAAATCTTAGTCTATTGCTTTGATCAAGTGCTACGTTTACTTCATCCCTTTACGCCCTTCATTACCGAAACACTTTGGGATGCGCTCTTAACGTCCTTATCCGATTCTAAAGCAGAAAGCCGCCAGCTAAAGGGTATTAACCCTAGCGACATCAACGTAAGTATAACACCGCTCCTTTGTCATGCTGAATTTCCCAAATCAAACGAGATATTCAAGTTTGATGACGCGGCAGCGCGTATGAACATAACCAAAGACATCGTCAGTGGATTGCGCGAACTTCGGCAACGCAGCAATGTTGCTGCATCAAATAGGCTTGAAGCAAGCCTGCGTCCATTGCCTACAGCGGCTAACCCTGACTCGCCAGACCTCATAGATCACGCGATCACATGTAGGTTAGCAGGCCTGTCTTCACTCACTGTGTTGAGTGCTGCTGACTCACCACCCGAATCGGCGGCAATGAAAATTGTAGGTGGATTCGAAGTGTTTCTGCACAACGTCGTCGATGCTGCCACCGAAAAAGAAAAATTGTCGAAAGAGAAAAAAAGAGTTCAAAAAGAGATCGGAATTTGCCAAAAGAAACTTGGAAATAAATCATTTACTGAAAGAGCACCCAAGCATGTTGTTGACGAACAACAAGTGAGATTGGCAGATTATCAAGCGCAATTAAAACGCATTGAACAATCGCTTGCTGTGATTTGAGCATGCCAAGCTCATTAGGAGAAGATAATCGATGAGTCGAAATAATAAGATGTATCACATGCTAAACAGCCGCGCTTACTACACCCATTCGGCCGGTCGTCAACTTAGACCGCGTACGGATCTATCCGGTATCGATATATCTCCGACTGCAGTCGTGCGTTCATCTGGTACAATTATATTTATCCGACATATCGCCAATATTCTCGCATTGTCATTTGCGCTAACAACGGTTGTTGCCGGGTTCAGTCACTGCAAAGGCAAAAAAGAAAACCACATAACCAACGCTACGAGTGAAGACCTGGTCAAGCATACTCCCGCTACAAAACAACTCGCTGAGACGGATGATAATATCCAGCCGGAGGAAGTCGACCCGGACAAGATTGAGTCACAAGTTGAGTCGGAACCCGAAATAAAGAAGTCAGTCGAAGAAGTCGATGGACATCACGATACCAACCAAGCTGACAATACGGTGAGCGACGGTAAGCAGCCACCAAATCGGGATACTGAAGCAGACGGTGTACCGATTATTGGTGGTGCATCAGATCAAGACTTAATCGAAGACGTTGATCTCAGCGCAACACGTAATGCACTGATTGAGCTCGAGCAGCGCGCTGCCCGCCGACAATAGCAACACTAAGTTGCTTTATGCAACGCAATTGCTCAAGTAAAACGAACGGTCCCAGTTTTTACCTGATCTGTCGTAATACACAATTCGCTTAAGTGCCCTCTAGACCGGCCTTAGCGTCGCAGGGTGCTGCATTTGCGACCCACAGCACATGTTGGGACAGCCCACTGCGACACGGATATAATCGATACGCGTATTTTAAGAGGTATACGTCTTGGGACAGTCCCAGAGGCTATCGCACATAAGGAACAGCAGTCACACAATGTCTAACAATATCAGCATATTATATGCAGTAAAATATGAACGTCATGGTTAATGGTTATAATTAGATTCGAGGTGCCAATAGAGTGTCTGGTTGGAGGTTGCCGAGGGCGCGGCGCAGCTGATTGCGAACGTCAGGGTGATCGGCTTCGAGTTCGGTGAGCATCTTCTTTATGACTTGCCGACGTCGATCGGCAGCGCCGCAATGCGGTGATGCACAAGGAATCACCGGAAAGTTTGATGCGGTTGCGAAAACTTGAATGTCCTTTTCCATGCAGTAGGCAAGTGGCCGAATAATATTGACCGACTCACCCTCTCTTCGTAGATGCGGCGGCATACCGCGCAACGTGCCAGCATAGAAAGCGTTGATCAACACCGTTTCAGCGACATCGTCAAAGTGATGCCCGAGTGCAATCTTGTTGAAAGCAATTTTATCTGCCAAGTCATAGAAAGCCCCGCGCCGCACACGCGAGCACAACGGGCACGCGGCTTTACCTGGTGCAATGTGGGCCGCAACAAGCTCTTCAATCGGTGCCTCAAGCATATGAATATCTAGCCCTTGCGCCCGTGCCCACTGCTCAACAACTTTGGGCTGATAGCCTTTGTATCCTGGGTCTAAGTTAACGGCAGCAAGCTCGAAAGACACTGGCGCCTTCTTGCGCAGTGCAATGAGTAAACGGGCCAGCACATATGAGTCCTTTCCACCAGACAAAGCAATGAGAATACGATCCCCGTCTTCAATCATCTGATGATCAGCAATCGCTTTTCCAAGCGACTGCTGTAGTTTGCGCTGTGTATCTGGCTGCTCCATAAACCGCCACCGTAAGCTAATAAGTGATCTCCTACAATACAAATATCAACAAGGACATGCTAAGTTCTAGTTGTGACATATCGGCCCAGTCCATTTAAGATTGCTTGGATAACAAGAGCAAAGCGTAGTGAGCCAACGCGAGCGAAGCGAGGCGGTTTTTCGGTGAGCGAAGGGCGCGTCGCGTCCGAAGCGAGGGTTTTTATGAAAAAACCCTCGAATAAAACAGCCCTAGTTGTGACATATCGGCCCAGTCCATTTAAAATTGCCACAATGTTTTTGCATGCCCCTGTATTGCTTGTCATGCTGGCGATGTGGCCTTCCCTTCGATCATACGGACAAGCCTTCTATAGCTACCGAAATGCAGCAGGCCGGGACGTCTTTGTGACCAGCCAAGACCAAATTCCACCCAAGTATCGCAAAAAAAACCAAGCCGTTGACCTGTCTAAGGTATCGGCTAATCGCGAAATCGGTACCGAATTGACGAAAGCAAGCAAAGCCGAACTAAAACGTATTTCCACGTCTTCTATGTGTGAAGAGGCAACGACAGAGGCAACGTTACCATGGTACAAGTTTGTCTGGAAACGCTACTCCTCTCTCGTCGTAATCGCGATCGCCGCCTTTGTACTCCTGGCTTTCACTCCGGCTCTAACGAGACGTATTGGTCTCGATGCGTCGAGACGATTGATGGCAATATCTTTGCCTTTACTCTTGATTCTCGGTGCAGTTAGCTATGGTGCGATTCGAACGTCAAAAATGATGAACGAAGTCAAAACCATAGGTTCACTCTGTTCTGAAGCAGGTGACGGTACAATAGCCCCTGGTGTTGCTGGGAAGTTGATGATGAAATACAAAAGTCACATCGATACTTACGACAACTTAACACATAACCGACTTAGCCAAGAAGGGCTGGCAGTCCCCTAATCTACAGCAGCACATGAAACATATACAGTTTGGACCATATACCCTGATCAAGCGGTTGGGCAAAGGTGGCATGGCCGAAGTATTTCTCGCCCGCACCAAAGTGAGCGGTGGCTACGAAAAAAAAATCGCCATCAAACGCCTGCTTGGTCCAATGAATACCGACAAACATCTGGTATCGATGTTGACTGATGAAGCGCGCCTATCTGTCTGGCTACATCACCCAAATATTCTGCAGGTTCTAGACTTCGGTAAAGTTGAGAATGTTTACTACATTGCTATGGAGTATGTTGACGGATGTGACCTATCAACCTTGATCAAATATTATCGCAAAGAAAAGAAAACGATGCCGCTGCGCACCGCGCTTTATATTGGCTTACAAGTATATGAAGCACTAGCCTATGCGCACAATCGTAGAAATGCGAAAAATGAACCCCTACAAATTGTCCACAGAGATGTTAGCCCTCACAACATATTGCTTTCAAAAGAAGGTCAAGTAAAGCTAGCTGACTTTGGTTTAGCACGAGCAACGATATCATTACACGAGAGTCAAAGTGGTGTTATCAGAGGCAAGTTTTCCTACATGCCTAAAGAGCAAGCCTACGGGCATGACATCGATCATCGTGTCGATATCTTTGCTGCAGGCGTTAGCTTCTATCAAATGCTATGTGGAAAAAAACCGTATACCTCTGAGAATCTTGCCCAACAGCTTTATCAGTTAGAGCAACCCGTTCTGCCTCCCTCATCACTAGACAAGGCTATTCCTAAATCTGTTGATGCGATCATAATGAAGGTCATCCAAGCCGATCGCGAAAAGCGCTACTTTAGTGCGAATCGAGTTGCAAAAGACGTTAGAGATACATTGCTCCATTTGAGTACCCCAAACCAAGAAATGCAGGCCCTGGCTCATGTCATTCAACATATTACTGGGCAATCTCAATCGACACATGTCACGGACGCCAAGATCTCGATCAACCACTTAAAGGACCAGTTCGAAAAGAAGTTGACCTTCACAACGGCATATTCTGCGTCGGGTGTTTCAAATCAAACAACCGGAGAAGCGGTACGCGACGATAGCGTCTCTACAAGCCCAGTAATTCTAGCTGATTTCAATATCCCCGGCGTAAGCTTGATTCAAGAAGAACTCAATCGAGTCCGCGTCGCGCTTTCTGAAAGTGATGATGCCCATATGGATCGCCACTCGCACCTCCCAACCATACTCGCTCAAACGAAGCCACAAACCAATAGTCAACTCATCTCAACACGAGCAGATACACGTGTACAGCTTGGTATTACTCACCAACCCACTGCAACATCTTCGCCGCAAGCAACCGAACAAGGGGTATCGCCCGCGTTGTCGTCTTCACCTCATACATCAGAGCATTTAGACGTATCATACGATCATATCCACTCTGCGGATCCACACGTCTCGTCTCCAATACTTAGTATTGAGCCCACGATGTTGGAAGAAGCACCCAATCAAAACATGGTTGATAAAAAAGGACTCATTCAGACAACAGATGCGGGGTCTAAGCAGAGGCCAATTGCGAGAGAGCAAGTCCTACCGCTGATAAACTCTGTTGTCATAGAAGACGACACGTCTCGGGCTAATACCAAAGCTGCAGCTCAACCCAGTAAAGAACTCCCCAACACAGTAGGACAAAAACTACAGCAAGCAATCGATGCCGTCGTAGCGCATGATAAGCTAAATGAAGGCCCCAACGCAGTAAGCGCTGAGAATGATGTTGCTCAGCTCAGTGCCAAAGGCAAAAGCAGTGAACAAAGCAACCTGCTAAAGAGTGTACTCAAGCTTAGCTGGTCATTCGGAGAAAGTGAAACGACCAAACCACTATTAACAGGCCGCCAAAAACGCTCAAGTCGAGCAGCAAAAGATCGAACGAGAACCGATTATCTCCCATGGCTAACCATCATTGCGATAGCGACAAGTATTTTAGTTTTTATGATGATGATCTACATGTGGATAAGACTGCATAAAAAAGCGGATATTCTTAGTGACCCTATTCAGTCGCCAGCAATGCAGTCGACGACTGTCTTACAGCCATCTACGAATAAACAACCACCGAGTACTGTCAGCTCTGCGCCCACGAACTCCGAAAGCAACGCCACTGGATTTCGGGTAAGCGACCTGCCCTCACCCGAAAGAACAGCCAGTACCACTGCTGATACACGATTAGGTACAACAGACTTAAACAAGCCAGAATCCTTAACAGAAGATACGTCAAGACCAAATTACACTAGAAAAGATCATCCGTCGCCTTGGCCAGATACCGTGCACTCCATTCCACAAGCGAAGCCACCAGCGCATGCGGATAATGACGGGAGCCCTGAAGATCCCATCGATCTCGAGAGCAACACAACCGTAATTGCAAAAGAAAAACGCCCAAATAAACATACCCGCCATGCGTCAGGACATACTGGCAATCGCGGCATGCGAGCTACCGATCGAAGTAGTCCGGCAGCAGCGGTTCCCGGTTCAAGTGACTCGATTTCCGTGTATGATATACCTTCGCCAAGCAAGCACACGGCAAGTGCGATAGATCAGCCCCATGCGGAAAA
>ENA-ORXM01004533-ORXM01004533.1-marine-metagenome-genome-assembly--contig:-NODE-4533-length-12045-cov-2.823613_pt1 | contig 12045 bp, 4 predicted proteins | sample MGYA00237867_ERZ511480 | MGnify/ENA primary metagenome ERZ511480 (study PRJEB26309, sample SAMN06266103) | marine metagenome | isolation source: Algal blade | place: United Kingdom:Sidmouth, United... | reverse complement strand
CTACCTCAACATAAACAATATCACCAAGTTCTCCTTGCGCAAAATCTGTTATACCTACTGTAGCAACATCACCTTCTATAGTAACCCACTCGTGATCTTTTGTATATTTTAATTCCGATGGTAAATTCATAATATATATATTTTAATTAGCGAAACAAATGTAACAGATTCTATAACAGTATTCAAAAAAAAAGCCACTTAGTTAAGTGTGCTCTTCTCTATGCATTACAACTTAGTTTCCAAAATTATACCTAAGTGTAAACCCTGCATTTATAGTTGTTTGCGGGAATGCTGTAGAAACTGCAAACTGAGAGAATGAATGATCATAAAAGAATAGCGCATTTAAACTCTTACTTAATGCATAGTCTGCCGTAAATTTAATAGACAATAAATTTTGCCCTGAAGTAATTTGGTTATTATCTATATCTAGGTTTCTAATAATTGTAATGTTATCTCTTAAAGTTACATCGGCCTTAAGGTTTAAATCCCCTTTAAGTCTTGTTTTTTCTCCTCCTATATTGGTAACAAACTTTACATCTTTAATTCTATACCCTAATCCTACGGTATATTCTTTTCCGTTTATCTCTGTCAATAAATTATTATCAAAACTTAGAGAAAGTGCCCTATCTGTACGTATTTCTGCAAGCACACTCACAGAATTTTTCATCTCAAAATCTACTCGCATTAATGGATTAAACTGGTCTGTTAAAACCACATTACTAATAATATTATCTGGCAACACATCTCCATTTTCTAAATTTATAGAGCCATTTTGCTTTTCTAAATTGGTCTGAAAAGAGTTTATACTATACGAAGCTCTATACCCATGACTTAAAGAAAAACGCTTGAATTTCTTTTTAAACCATTTATTCTTCATTAATCCGGTATACTTCACATTCCAATTCGGTATCGGAATTTGTTTAAAAGAATCCATATTAACACCACTCGCATCTTGACCCGAATATGCAGCAAAGAATGCTGGCAATAAAACTTCTTGTTGTGTTTTACCATAACGCTCTGGGAAACCATCTGCATCTAAAGTTCCTGCTGTTTCTCCACGATCACTAACCAACCTATTTGCTACTGTAATTCTATTTTGTTTAAATTCTTGAAACGTATCCGAATCAAACTCATCACTTTTTCCAAAAGCAGTACCAATCATTATGGTTGATATACTAAAGTTTCCAAAATTATTTCCTAATAGATTTTCATATTGATAATCTCCGTTTCCTAAATCATTAACTTGAAAGCTTTCTTGATAGCTATTAGAATATTGCCTATCTGCAGACAAATCTATTGTTAAATCTTTTATTGGTTGGGCAGTAGCTGTAATATTTAATTGCTTATTGGTACGCTCCACATATTGCTCATTAAACTCTTGAAAAGGTGTTAACCAACCATTACGCGCAGCTTCAAAACGAACGTCTGCTTGGCTACCAAAAATAAAACCTACAGATGGTCTTGTGGTTCCAATAAATCCTATAGATTGTGTATAGCCTGGAAGCACTTTACCATTACTCTCATTGTAATTTATATTTAAACGCTTTACCATAGTCAAAACATCTACAGCCGTATTAAACAAGCCGCTTGTTTTTCCTTTTTCCTTTTTAGCCTCTTTTGTATTTCCTGCTTTATCTTTTCTTGCAAGTGCATTTTTTGCAGATGCTTTTCCTGTACGTTTCTTAAGCCCTAGAAGGTCATAAAACTTTTGCATAGTTAAAGACGCAGTAAGGTTATGTGTATTTGCATTTTGAACCGTATTAATTGATGCTTGGTAACCTAATGCATCTGAAGCTACCTCAGCCAATGCATCACCACCACGTTGCCAATCAAAATTACTAGTATAGCTGTATTGTGCACTAATAAAATCTAACGCAGGAATTTTATTGAATGGAATTTCATAATTCAATTGCATTTCTTGTGCATGCCTATTTGGCTCTCCTATATCAAAGAAACCGTCCCATAACTCTAATGTTTCATCTATTCTAGAATCTGGGTTACCATCTTCTTCAAAATAATTACGAACAATACTATTATTGGAACCTGTTAAATTTAATCTAAGTGATTTTGTTAAACTATAATTTACAGCATATTGCCAGTTAAATTGATAATTTCTTTGTTGCAATTCTGGCAATTCTAATTTATCTACACCTTCCTCTATTACATCTCTAAAGCGTTGTTTATTAAACTGCCTATTAATATTAGAGTTTACAGATATACTATTTGGTAAAAGGTTTAAGTTCAAATCTTTTAACCACTGTAAATACTTTCCATTAAACAAAGAGTCCTTCTTTTTAAAAGGTGCTACCTCAACTGGTTTAAAATTATGATTGTAAACAAACCCTGTATTAACATTCTGATCCGTTAGTTCTGAAATTTCAAAATCTCTATGGTTAGTTTCGTTATAAGAATAATTAAAGGTGAAATTCTCTATGTCATAAAAATTAGCATCAGCTTCTTCTCCTCTATTTTTACGTACACCAATTAAATTTATACTTGTACGTTTTGTATAATCTTCTGCTTGTTCTAAAAGATCATCAGCTTGTTGCTCTGTATCCGCAGCATCTACTAAATCATCTAACTTTAAATCATCATAAACAGGATCAAACTCAGGTGTAACAAGTTGTTCTGATATTCCATAGTTAAAAGGAACTTGAATTCCCCACTTTTTTGGAAGCAATTGCCCAACATTCACATTTGTAACTACGTCATAAGAAATAGCGTCTTCTCTAGCTCTCTCATTTGGCATTTGATCTACTGCTCCAAAACCAGAAGTACTCCTACTACCTGTTGCAGATACATTGGCAAAGTCTGCAATATTAGCGTCTACAGCTGCAACGGCTGCCCAACCACCATTATTATCTAAACCTGCTAAACGAAGTTCATTAAACCAAACTTCTCCACGAGCTCTTAAATTATCTAAGTTTTTTATACCCACCATCATAGAACGAATACTACCTAAAGACGGATTTCCTTTTATACCAACACGTATTCTTCCTAACGTTCTTGGCGCAAACTCTGTTGTTGGAATTATAGTTCCGTTTTCTACCTCAAAATATTGCGTCTCGTTAAAATTACCGCTTGCTATTAATTCTGATTTTATTTTATTTAAATCGCTAACAGAAACTTCTAATTGATTAACATCTGGCCAAATTTCACTTTCAGACGTTGCGTTAAAAGGTGTAAACTGTAACGGCAATTCTATTTGGTAATAATTTTCAGAAAAATCTGTTCCAATTCTTAAGAAACCAACTAATGGTGTTGCATTATCCGAATAATCTCCATCATTAATTTTCTCCGCATGCATAAACATTTTAAGTTTTTTATACTGACGGATATCTATGTTTAAGTTTTTAAACACACCTCTAGAATCTTCCGACTCTAAATTTTCTACTTTAAAAGATAAGGACTGCTCATTCTGACGAATAATAGTATTATTATTATTTAATTGCTCTCTTACTACTCCTGGAGGCAATACATAAGGTATTGGATTTCTTGTGCTATTCTCTTCTACGTTTACTGTATTTACATCTATTGTTGTTCCGTCATCTGCTGCATTATTATCAATATCGTCTTCTTGTAAAGATTTTGTATAGGTACGCCAATCTCCACGAACTAAATCTAAAGTAGCAAAACGCAATACAGTTGGGCTAGTAAAACCTGTCATATACATACGCATAAAACTAACCGACCTAAAATCATTAATACCACCAACAGCTTCCGAAAAATCACTTAATGGAATTTTATATTGAATCCATCTACGGTTTAAACTAGAACCATCTGGCAACTCTGGTGTAACACCTTCTTTAATATCCGTTACATATTTATCATTAACAGAAGTATTTGGTTTTATCTCTATTCTATACTCATAGTAGCTATTTACCGTATTCATGGTTAAATCTCTATCTATATCTTCTACATCTGGTAGCGTTGTAGAACCTCTATTCGTATTAGAAACTCCTACAGGAGAGTTACCATCTGGGTTATTAAAATTTAAATAACGCTCTAAAATGCCTCCTTCTCTATTAATATAATATTCGTAATTATCTAATGCAGGATCCGCCCCTGAATTATTACTAAAAACAGCACCTTCATTAGCATCGCTTAAACCATCAAAACCAACATCTTGTATAGTTCGATTTGCCTCTTCGGCATCAAAAGCATACACTAAAGCTTGCGTTTGCGGAACTTCTCCCCAGGAAGTAGGAGCCGTAGATTCTGTATTGTTCGTATCTGGCAAACCATTCTCATATTGTTTTTTACCGTCTCTTAATACATCTTCCGATATATTTCCTAAATTTAAAACTAACTCTCCCGGACTAGTAGCTATACCATCTACATAAGGATCTAACACCCAAAATTGAACAAATTCTACATTAGACTGCTCAAAATCTGTACTACTTAAGGAACGCATAATTCCTGCCCATTTATCTGCAGGGTTTTCTGCATTAAAATCTGGATTATTATTATATGGTCCTTTATCGCTTGGATAGTAAGCCATATCTAAAGTACTTTGTACTCTGGTTTGCCCCTGTGCTTGGTCTGTCTCTGGAAAAACTTCATCTATAAAAACTCTACGAGTAGGGTTTGTAGATAAATCACTATCACTAATACCAGAAGGTCTTTGGTTGGTATAAAAAATTGGATCAATAGTATACCATGCCATTTTTGCTCTTCCATGACCATTTAAAAGGTTATCAGGATCTGTAACTCCAGAACCGTACAACCTCACATTTTTAACCTCTCCAAATTCTAAAGGTGTACTAGCAAGTGTCCACCCTAAAGATGCTCTAATATCTATTAAAGCTTGCGCCCCTTCAAAATCATCTAAATAAGTGGTTGTTTCTCCTTGAAAATCTGCATTCTTTGGTGAGTTTGGTTTTAACCAAGCTATTTCTGCACGCATAGAAACATTGGAAGGAACATCGGTATCTATATTTGGAAGCTTATTTACCATTCTAGTTAAGAAAGGAACTTCTGTAGAGAAATTTCCATTTAATCCAAAAATAGTGTTATTTACAGGCTCTACACCATAATTAGATTTTTGAGTTAAAGGCCTTTCATTTAAATTTAAAAATGTACCTCCTAAAACAAAATTCTTATTAAATTGGTGTTCTACATTTACACCAGTAAACCTTCTTGTTTGTTGTCCAAATACTGCATTATTTTCTACAGAAATATTTATTGGCGTGTTTGATGCTTCTAAACTTGAGTCTAAAATTTGTACTGTACCCGCCTGGTAATTTACAGTGTAATCTATTCCTTCTTGTAATTGACGGCCACCTGCAGTAACACGAACTGAACCTCTAGGAACATTAAAAGCTCCAATAGGAATACCATTATTTCCTTCCGATTTATAACGCCCTTTTAATAAGAACTTATTTTTTTCTGGGTTTTGAAGTGCCGCAGCTTTAGTTAATTCATACATGTCTTTAAAGACATATTTTTCTTGGTTTTGATTAAATGAATTTTCATCTGTATAATTTCCACTACCAAGTTCATCAAATAAAAACTCTCCAAATGGTTCTACCTTTGTAAAAATTATTCTACCACTTTCCGTATCTACAGTTAATCCTGGGATAAAATCAAAGAAACCATCCCCTCCCTTTTGAACATCATTATACGTATTTAATCTATCTAAATTAAAGACATCTAACAATATTCTTTCTTCTAAATCTTTATTTCCATTAATTGGAGCCGGAAAAGGTTCTACTGGTGTAATGTAGTTTCTTGGTGTAGGGTCAGAATATAAAATATTCATTTTAAAATCTTCCTGACTTAATCTATATGCTCCAGTAGCATAAATATTCTTCATCATTAAATCCCAAATAGGGTCTGTAATATTAGTTATATTACTTTTTAATAACTTAAGAACTAATGTGTTATTTTCTATTATTGGGTTAACACCGCCAGATACTGTTGTTGCATCTACACCACCATTTGCAAATTCTCCTACTTGGTACACCTCTCCGTTATAAGTATATTGAAAAGCAACCCCTAAAACTTCATCATTACTCAACCGTTGATTTAAAGAAATATACCCTAACTGTGTATTATACTCATAATCTCTATTAGGCTCTAATTTTCTAGCGTTTTCTAAAATAGCATAGTCAAAACCCTGGTTTACTTGATATCCTGGAACATTAAATCCGGCTTCTACAGTTGCAATATCTCTAATAGATTCCGTTAAAGCACCAGAACCTATTGCCATAGGATTATAATCATTGGCATCATTCCTAGGCAGCCTATTGCTAGGATTATTAAAAAATCCAGATGGATCTCCATTTTGAGAACCAATTCTTGTTTTATCTTCTAAAGCTTCTCCTAAATCCTGTATTGCTACAACATTTCTAACATTTAATGTTTGTTGGCTACGGTTAGTTACCCAAACTTCTAAACGGGTTATTTGTATTTGACTACGTATGTACGGGTAATTCTCTAAAGCTTCATCATAATTATCTCTAAAATAGTGCGATAGGAAAAAGTGCTTGTCTTCATCATAATCCAAAGCAGTAATAGAAAACTCATTTACAGTACCACCACCTTGTGCTACAACAGTATTATTTTGTGAACGCTGTTCCGAGAAAACTGCTGTTACTCTAGTTTTACCAAATTGCAATTGTGTTTTTACACCAAATAAGCTTTGCGCTCCTGTTATTAAAGAGCTATTTAAAGGCATATTTACGTTACCAACCTCTATAGATTGTATAATATCATCTTCGGTTGGGGTATAATCTAACTTTACAATATTCTGAAAATCGAAAGTTGCTTCGGTATCGTAATTTGCTGTTACTTGCAAACGTTCTCCAATTTTACCAAGCATACTTAAACTTATACGCTGATCAAAATCAAAAGATAAGTTTGTTCTATTTCTTGGCGATAAAGATGGGTTATCATTTTTTTGCCAAATAACACCCAAATCCATTGCAACAGAACCTTGTGGTATTACCTCTATGCCACCTTCTCCAAAAATAGATTGAAAAAATTTATTGTCTTTATAAAATACTGGAAGTAAATTTTTCTTAGCCTTTTCGCTACCTGCTTTTTTACCTGCAAAGGCATCTGATTTTTCTTTAAAATAAGACTTTATGCCTTCTCTTTTTACTAATTCAAAATATTCCGCGGGGGTAAGTATTATTGGGTATCCAATATCAAAATCTCCTATACTTTCATTATAAACATAACGATCTAGTTCCGTATCATAAATATACTTAGAGACTATACTTTCTGGGTTTTCAAGTAAAATTTTACCCAAATCAAATCCTGTTTTCACAGAATCTACCTGTTGTTCATTAGCTGTTTCCCCTGTATTGTCCTGTGCAACAACTGTTGTAACTGTTCCAAAAAACAACAAGAATAGGAAAGCAAACTTAAATGATAATTTAAGATTTTTTTTTGCCCCTTGTTTCAAACTTTTTACAAATTTTTAAGCGCAAGTTTTATAATGTTCTCTACGCTAAGTGTAGGTTCTTGGGTCATGATCTTATCAACCACTTTTTCTGCTTGTCTTCTGACAAATCCAAGAACCTCTAAAGCAGATAACGCTTCATCTTTATTTGTATTGTTTGAACTGGTGGAAACTTCGTCTATATCATAAACTTTCAAAATCTTATCTCTAAGATCTAAAATAACTCTTTGTGCAGTTTTTGCTCCAATCCCCTTTACAGACTGTATTAAAGCTACATCGCCATTAGCAATAGCATTTCTTAATTGCAAAGGCTCTAATGAAGATAACATGGTTCTTGCCGTACTAGAACCAATTCCCGAAACAGATAATAACAATCTAAATATTTCTCTTTCGGACTTTTCAACAAACCCATACAAGGTGTGGGAGTCTTCTTTAATTTGTAAATGTGTTAATAAACGTATATTCTCAGCATCGGTGATTTTAGAAAATGTATGTAAAGATATGTTTACAAAATATCCTACTCCTGCACATTCTATTATTACATAAGTTGGATTTTTCTCTACTAATTTCCCATTTAAATGCGTAATCATAAACTATGTATTAACTTTTTACTCTATTTATTCTGCCTGTTTTGCTTGCTTTCTTTTCTCTCTTTCCTGAGCATCTATTACAGTAACTGCTGTCATATTCACAATTTCGTCTACACTTGCGCCAAGTTGTACAATATGAACTGCTTTTTTTAGACCAACTACTATTGGCCCTATAGAATCTGCACCATTAAGCTCTTTTAATAACTTATACGTAATGTTTGCAGATTCTAAGTTTGGGAATATCAATGTATTTACTTTTTTTCCTGCTAATTTTGAAAATGGAAATTTGCTTTCTAACAATTCTTTATTTAGGGCAAAATCGGTTTGAATTTCTCCATCTACAATTAAATCTGGATTAGATTGATGCAACATACTTACAGCTTCTTTTACTTTTTTAGCCTTTGGATTTACAGAAGACCCAAAGTTTGCATAGGAAAGCATTGCAATTACTGGAGTAAAACCAAATGTAGTTGCTACGTTAGCTGTCATTTGTGTAATTTCCGCAAGTTCTTCTGCATTTGGATCTATATTTATAGAAGTATCTGCTAAAAACATTGGCCCTCTTTTTGTATCCATAATATGTACCGTAGATACTCTTTTAACATTAGCTGCTCTACCGATTATTTCAAAAATAGGTTTTACTACAGAAGGGTAAGCACGGGAATACCCTGTAACCATGCCATCTGCATCTCCTACTACAACCATCATAGAACCATAATACGTACGTTCTCTCATTTTTCTTAGAGCAACATACATACCCACACCATTACGCTGTCTTTTCTCAAAATAAGCTTTAGCATAAAGCTCTCTTTTTTCTTGAGCTTCATCTTGTTTTGGGTCAATTATTTCTACATCAGCATCAAACTCTAATTCCTTTTTAAGCTCATTAATAATATCCTTTCTACCTAACAGAATTGGAATAGCGATTCCTTCATCATAAGAAATTTGAGCTGCTTTTAGCACATCTAAATGTTCGGCTTCAGCAAAAACAATTCGTTTAGGATTTCTTCTAGCACGATCATGTAATAATCTTACTATTTTATTATCACTTCCAGAACGTTGCAAAAGCTCTTCTCTGTAGCGATCCCAATCTTCTATTGGCTCTCTAGCAACACCACTTTCCATTGCAGCTTTTGCAACAGCTGGTGGTATTTCAGATATTAATCTTGGGTCAAAAGGTTTTGGAATTATATAATCTTTCCCAAAAGCTAATCGAGTTTTTCCATAAGCAATATTTACTTGCTCTGGAACAGGTTCCTTTGTTAACTCTGCCAAAGCTTTAACGGCAGCCATTTTCATAGCCTCATTAATTTTAGTTGCTCTAACATCTAAAGCTCCTCTAAAAATAAAAGGAAAGCCTAAAACATTATTTACCTGGTTAGGATGGTCTGATCTACCGGTTGCCATAACCACATCTTCCCTTGTTCTACAAGCTAAATCATACCCTATTTCTGGATTTGGATTTGCCATTGCAAAAACTATAGGATTCTTTGCCATAGAAAGCAACATTTTAGGATCTACTATATCTGCTATAGAAAGACCAACAAAAACATCTGCGTCTACCATTGCTTCTGTTAACGTATCTATTTTACGGTCCGATGCAAACTCTAACTTTTCTTTTGTTAAATTCTCACGGTCTTTACGAATTACCCCTTTACTATCTAACATTACAATATTCTCTGCGCTTGCACCAAAAGCCTTATACAATCTTGTACAAGACACTGCAGCCGCTCCAGCACCACTAACAACAATACGAGCTTCTTCTATTTTTTTGCCTATAAGTTCTAATGCGTTTAATAATGCTGCCGCAGAAATAATTGCTGTACCATGCTGATCATCGTGCATTACAGGAATATCCAATTCTTCTTTTAATCTCCTTTCTATCTCAAAAGCTTCTGGAGCTTTTATATCCTCTAAATTTATTCCTCCAAATGTGGGTGCTATATTTTTTACAGTTTGGATAAACTCCTCCACATTTTCTGTATCTACTTCAATATCAAAAACGTCAATATCTGCAAAAATCTTAAAAAGCAATCCTTTCCCTTCCATCACTGGTTTAGATGCTTCTGGACCAATATTACCTAGCCCTAAAACCGCGGTGCCATTAGATATTACTGCTACTAAATTTCCTTTTGCAGTATACCTATATGCATTATTCTTATCTTTTTCTATTTCTAAACATGGTTCTGCAACTCCAGGAGAATAAGCAAGTGCCAAATCTCTCTGCGTTGTATAAGGTTTTGTAGGAACAACTTTTATTTTACCAGGAATTGGCTTTGCATGATATATTAATGCTTCTCTTCTATTTCTTTGTTTACTCATACCTAAAGTTTAGAACTACAAATTTAAGTGTATTCTTTTATTTTTAGCGTTTAAATATTAGTTAAGTATATTAATTTACTAAAAACGAATAATTGCATGTCTACTTATGTAATTACTTAAGGAATTTTATATTTCTTTGAAGCCCTGAAAATTTAGTTCTTTTTACAGCCGATTTTTGAAAAACTTTTTTAAATACATCCTCTGTTACTTCTTCCCAATCTTTCTTAGTTAAACTTAGTAAATCTGGATGTGGACTAAATAGTGGTTCTGCATGGGCTTTAGAAAATCTATTCCAAGGGCAAACATCTTGACAAACATCGCACCCAAACATCCAATCCTCCATCTTATTTTGAAACTCAGATGGTATTTCATTTTTCAACTCTATTGTTAAATAAGAAATACACTTGCTACCATCTACTTTATATGGTTCTATAATTGCTTGTGTTGGGCAAGCATCTATACATGCTGTACAAGTGCCACAATGATCGGTTACTTTAGCGTCGTAAGCCAAATCTATATCTAAAATAAGTTCTGCTATAAAATAAAAAGAACCTACTTGCTGGGTTAGTAGATTACTATGCTTCCCAATCCACCCTAAACCGCTTTTTGCTGCCCATGCTTTGTCTAATACTGGAGCAGAATCTACAAAAGCTCTACCACCAACTTCTCCAATTTCTGTGCTTATAAAATTCTGAAGTTCTTTTAGTTTAGATTTTATTACATGATGGTAATCATTACCGTAAGCGTATTTAGATAGTTTATAAGAATTTTTATTTTGCTGTTCTTTTGGATAATAATTAAGCAATAAAGAAACTACAGATTTGGAACCCTCCACTAATAAACGTGGATCTAGCCTTTTATCAAAATGGTTTTCCATGTACTCCATTTGTCCATGTCTATTCTCATGCAACCATTTTTCTAGTCTTGGAGCTTCTTCCTCTAAAAAATCTGCTTTGGATATACCGCAAGAAAGAAAACCAAGGCGTTTGGCTTCTTCTTTAATTAATGCACTATGCTTTTCTTTTATATCTATCAAAAGTGCTATTACTAATTTTTAAAACAATCCTCCTTGAATATTTCCTTTAATTCTACCTAAATGCTTATATGCTTGCTCGGTAACTTCTCTTCCTCTTGGAGTACGCATAATAAAACCTTGCTGAATTAAAAAAGGCTCATACACTTCCTCTATAGTTTCTGGACTTTCAGATACTGCCGTTGCAATAGTAGATATTCCTACGGGACCGCCTTTAAATTTATCAATAATAGTGGTTAGTATTTTATTATCCATTTCGTCTAAACCATGTGCATCTACATTTAACGCCTTAAGACTAAATTTAGAAATATCAATATCTATATTACCATTACCCTTTATTTGCGCAAAATCTCTAACCCTTCTTAAAAGGGAATTACATATTCTTGGTGTTCCTCTACTTCTTCCTGCAATTTCAATAGCAGCTTCCATGGAAATGGGAACATCTAAAATTTCGGAACTACGTTGTACAATCGTTGTGAGTAATTCGGTTTTATAATATTGTAATCTGCTTTGAATACCAAAACGAGCACGCATTGGTGCGGTTAATAAACCTGAGCGGGTTGTGGCACCTACTAAAGTAAACGGATTCAAATTGATTTGTACAGAGCGTGCATTGGGTCCAGATTCAATCATGATATCGATTTTATAATCTTCCATGGCTGAGTATAAATACTCTTCAACTATGGGACTTA
>ENA-ORXM01004531-ORXM01004531.1-marine-metagenome-genome-assembly--contig:-NODE-4531-length-12049-cov-3.470264_pt1 | contig 12049 bp, 7 predicted proteins | sample MGYA00237867_ERZ511480 | MGnify/ENA primary metagenome ERZ511480 (study PRJEB26309, sample SAMN06266103) | marine metagenome | isolation source: Algal blade | place: United Kingdom:Sidmouth, United... | reverse complement strand
GAATTCGGTCTGTAATCCACCTACTGCCAGTGTAAATTTGAATGCCTACGTTGTCGGTGGGGCTGCAGGTGCGCCGGCCAATTCGAGCTTACGTTGGAGTACGATACAGAATCCTACGGCTGAGGCCGACTTGTTGGCCGGCCCTAACATTACGGTAAGTGATACTTATTATGCAGTATACTGGGCAAATGACAATTCGTGCTTTAGCCCGACCGATGATGTTACCATTACATTTAATGCACCGCCGACGGCAGGTATCGAAACGGCACCGGAAATCGACGAAGCTTGTAACAATCAAAATGATGACTTTGGCCTGACGAGCTTAGATTTAGATGATTTAATCACAGGGGCCGATGCCGGGGTTTGGGCATTTACCTCTGGCCCCGCAACGGTAAACCCGAACGGTACGAATGTTGTTGCTTTTAGCGGCCAGCCTGCCGGGGCATATGTCTATACCTATACCACAAATACGGCTGTAGCCCCCTGTACCAATGCCACTATATCGGTCACGATAAATGTTTCTGATTGCGATCCCTGCGAAGCGGGCAATGCGGCACCTGTACTTGATACAGCAGTTCCGCGCACTTTTTGTGACGCTATTACCACTTCGCTAAACGACTATGCCCCGGCTACCGGTCCGAATGGCACTGTTTTGAGATGGGCGACAGACCAAGATGATCCTACAAATAGCTTTGTAGAAAACGCTAGAATCACAAACCCTTTGCCGGGTACGTACTACGGTTTTTATTTTGATGCTACCAACGATTGTGCAAGTCCGCTGTTGACCCTTAACCTGGTTCTGAATACAACCCCTCAAGTTCTTAATCCGACCGGCAACAATAGGTGCGGGCCAGGAACTTTGGTTTTGACTGCCGGTGCTAGCGACGACGCAACGATTCGATGGTTCACAAGGGCTACAGGTGGTAATCCAGTAGGAACCGGTGCTAGTTTTACAACACCAAGTATCGCCCAGACAACCAGTTATTTTATTGATGCCAACGTAAACGCCTGTACGTCTTCGCCCCGTGTAGAAGTTGTTGCGACAGTAATTCCAGAGGTTACGCCAGGTTCTCCAGCAGATACATCATCTTGTAACGATGCACAATTCGGGGTTACTACGCTTGATTTAGATAATACGTTTACCCAGACTGCAAGCGCTGGAGTATGGGCCTTTTCTTCTGGCCCGGCCAACCTTGCGCCAAATGCTGAAAACGTTCTGGATTTTCAAGGCAGTCCAAACGGTACTTATGTCTATAGGTATACGACCACTGGTGCTGTGGCGCCCTGTGTTAATAATGCAGCAAACGTTACAATTACTGTCAGTAGCTGCGATACCGATGACGATGGTGACGGACTTCTCGGAGGTCTCGAATCGACCTTGGGTACCAACCCTAACAATGCCGATACCGATGGTGATGGTGTCAACGATGGTGTTGAAGTCGGTGCCGATACGGCAAATCCTTTAGATGGTGATGCCGATGGTGTTATCGATGCCCTTGATTCGAACATATTGGATACTGATTCCGATGGGGTAGTCGACCAATTGGATCCTGGAAATGATAATCCCTGTATTCCTGATAATTCAATCGGACTCTGTGACACAGACGAAGACGGAATTTCAGATGGTGATGAAGAAACGAACGGTACGGATCCACTTGACGCCTGTGATCCTGACATCGAGAACGACAACTGCGACCCAACGCCCATTGACCTTGAAATTGTGAAAACGGTAGATAAGCTAGACGCGTTAGCCGGCGATGAAGTCATTTTCACGATTAAGGTAAACAATCTATCGGACAAAAAGGCAAGAAGAATAGTTGTGGGCGATATGCTGACCGAAGGTTTCGGGTATAAAACGCATAATGCTTCAGAGGGAAGCTATGATGTCGCAATGGGAATGTGGTCTATCTTCGAAATAGCACCTCAAGGAGCCGCAACACTGACCATTACGGCAGATGTTTTAGATGGAGGGCCTTACAATAATATAGCTGAGTTGTTAGAATCATTTCCTCTTGATGATAACCCTTCAAATGATACTTCCGAGGTAATTTTAAATGTTGACTTACCTGAAGGTATCGATCTAAAGCTTGAAAAATTTGCACGAATTGCACAAGATTCATCAGTGACGCAAGAGAAAGATAGAAGAAAGGATGTACGGCCTCTAGTGGGTGATGAGGTGATTTTTACTATCGAGGTTACCAATGAATCGAATGAAGATGCCGTTTCTAACATTCAAGTACTCGACACCATTGCGGCCGTTGAGCAAAGTGGGTTTATATATATATCGAATAGCCCCGATAAAGGAGAGTATAATCCCGAAACAGGTCTTTGGATTATTCCCGAACTTATAAAGAACGAAATAGCAACACTAGAAATTCGGGTTTCCGCACCAAATTCCGGCACTTTTGTGAATAAAGCCGAAATAATAAGATCTTCACCATTGGATAGTGAAGAAAATTATGATAACAATGTCGATGAGGTAACGGTAACCGTTTCAGAAAGAACAGAGGCCGAATTAGGAATCATCTTCAACCAGTTCTCGCCTAATAACGATGGTACGAACGATGAGTTGAAAATAAACAAAAAACGAATTGCAGAAGATGGTATGGAAGAGGAAGTCGACATGACCTATTCCATAAAAATATTCAATAGATATGGCAGTTTGGTTTTCGAGGGGGATCAAATGACCGATGAAGTTATTTGGGATGGAAGCCGAGATGGTAACGAAGTACCTGATGGAACTTATTTCTATGTATTGAATGTTACTTTACAGGAGGAGATTGAAGGTGCAGAAATCAATACAACCAGAAAAGGCTGGATCCAGCTCATAAGATAATATTGAAATGGAATACAGAATGCTAAAATCCACCTACGTACACCTTTTATTTTTTCTAGGTTTAATGCTTATTACGGTGAAGGGTTTCTCGCAAAAGGAGCCTCAATATACCCAGTATATGTATAATATCGGTAGCTTTAACCCCGCTTACGTGGGTACAGTTCAGTCACCTGAAATCGCCGGCCTTTACCGTGCACAATGGCTCGATATACCAGGTTCGCCTAGAACAATACGACTAGGTACGAATATTCCCTTTACAAATGAAACCACAGGTTTGGGTTTTAATATTATCAGCGATCAGTTAGGGCCTTCGACACAGACTTATGTAGAATTGGCCTATTCCTATCAATTCAATGTTTCCGATAATGCGAAGCTTTCTTTCGGTATGGACGCTGGTGGATCGTTCTTGAACGTAGATTTTTCAAAGGGAACCTTCGAAAACCCCGGAGAGCCTATTTTAGGTCGCGAAACGATAAGTAAATTTTATCCCACCGTAGGGGCAGGTCTCTTTTTATATGAAGATGATATCTGGTATGCGGGGGTTTCAATACCCAATTTTCTGACCGACGGAATATATAATGATGATGTCGCTACGATAATCGAAGATAAAATGCAGTTCAATTTTATCGGTGGTTATGTTTTTGATCTATCAGAGACCTTGAAGTTCAAACCGGCGTTTTTGATAAATTATATCAGTGGTGCACCCTTGAATACGAATCTATCGGCAAATTTTTTGTACAACGAAAAATTTACGATGGGGGCTTCTTATCGCTTCGGTAACGCTGTAAGTGCATTGGCCGGTTTTCAGATTTCGAACAGTGCCTTCATTGGGTATTCGTATGATTACAACACCCAACCTTTGGGCGAGTTCAGTAGCGGGTCGCATGAGGTTATTTTGAAATTCTACCTTGGCAAGGGGGACGGATCGAGTACGAACGATAAAAATTTGAAGGGAAAACCAAAGCAAATAGACACGCCTAGATTTTTCTAATTACATATTATGAAATTCAGATTCTTCATATTGTTTTTTGTCTTGACCACAACGGTGTCATTAGGGCAAGAATTGACTTCAAAGGCAGATAATTATTTTTATAGCTATGCCTATGAAGATGCCATTCGCGAATATCAAAAGCAGATGTTTGAAGGTAAATTGATTACTAATGGCCAGTTGTTGAACTTGGCCGATTCGTATTTCAAGACCGGTGAATATAATAAGGCAACGAAGCTGTATTTGGATATCAATAAGAAAGACACCATAATGTCTGACAATCAGTTCAACAAAATGTTGCAAAGTTTGGCAAAGACTTCTGAAAAGGAGCGGGTCAAGGCATTTTTAAAATCGAAGGGCAACAAGCTGGCAACCGAGCTCTCGGAGAATGCGGAATTCAATTACCAAATGCTGGAATCTAAAGTTGATCCCGCCTCCGGTTTTTTCATATTCACTCTCAATGCAAATAGCGAATATGCCGATTTTTCGCCTGCTTTCTACAATAATAAACTCTTATTTAGTAGTAGCCGAAAAGGAAAATCGAAAAAAATATATGGCCCTTCCGGGGAATCGTACCTAGATATCTATGTAGCTGACCGTGAAAAAAGCGGTAATCTTCTGAATACGTCTATTTTTGGTAATATTCCCGACTCGCCTTATCATAAATCAACACCTTTTTACGCTGAAAATTCGGGACTTATCTACTATGTGCTGTCGAACACCGAGGGTAAGAACTTGGCCTTTGATGAAAAAGGAAAGAATGCCCTGTCTATAGGTATGGCTTATGACAATGGTACCTTCCGATTTTTGTTAAAAGACTTGAGCACATCATTTTATTATCCTTTCTATGATGAGAAAAGCGAGAAACTCTATTTCTCCGCTAATTTTAAGGACAGCTATGGCGGTACCGACCTATATTATGTTTCTACCAATAATGGTCAAGTAATGTCGCAACCGGTTAATTTAGGCCCCAGAATAAACACTCCGGGCAACGAAATAGCACCTTACGTTTATGACAATAGTCTCTATTTTTCTTCAGATGTGTTTTATGGTAACGGAGGAATGGACGTTTACCGTAGCAACATACAATCCGACGGAAGTTTTAGTATTCCCGTAAACTTGGGTGAGGGTATCAATTCAAAATACGATGAATTTGGTTTTATTATAAAGGATAATGATGGAGACGGGATAGTGGGCTACTTTTCATCGAACAGGCCCGGTGGGAAAGGCAACGATGATATTTACGGATTTAAGGTGGCCAAAAAACCTGGACTCCGCACTTTGATCTTTAGGGGTAAAGTGGTTAAACCTCGGTACGATGTAGCCATTCCCGATGTTAAGGTAACGCTTAGCGATGCCGACGGTAATCTACTTAAAGAGGTATTTACCTCTGATAACGGTTCTTTTCAAATGGAAATACCCTACTACGATATCGTAACCATTGAAATTTCGAAGGATACCTATTCAACATTTAAAGAAACGTACAACCCCAAAGGCCTTGATGAATTACAGAAATCGGCATTGAACGTTCAGTTGGTCGCCGTGCAAGATATTGTCGAAGAGAAAGAAGGAAAGACCGTACTTGACCTTAAAGATTTCTTTTTTGCCAGCGGTCAAAGCGACCTCACTTTAGAAATAACACCGACTTTGGACAAGGTCGTAGAAGCCGTCAAAAGATTTCCCGAAATGAAGTTGTCTATCGAAACCCATACTGACAGTAGGGGCGGTAACAGTTCTAATAAAAGAATTTCCCAAAAAAGATCTGACGCTATTAAAGCCTACTTACTACAAAATGGCGTGCCAAGCGAGAATATAGCCATGAGTATAGGCTATGGAGAAGAAAAAATATTGAATAATTGTACAAATGGCGTTTACTGCCTCGACTTTCTACACAAACAAAATTTGCGAACTTTGTTCGTTGTTGAGAATTACGAAGATCTCAATCCTTAGTATTCTAATTTCTTAGCTCGCGATTATACAGTCTTCACATGACTTTACCTCGCCATAATACGTTTCGCGATAGGCATGTAAGGTTTTTAAAGGTATGCCAAGAAACGATTTTTTAATGTAAGTCACTTTCGCGTTGAACATTCCCATTTTTTCTGAATATCTTTTTTCTAGTCTTGTTTTCCTTTTAATATTTATTAATCCCATAAAAATTCTACTATCAACGCCTCCGCAGTTCTTGGTATTTGGTTTAACAAAATAAAAATGTCCAAGATAAATTGCTACGGGGTCTATTTTATTTTGCAAATATTCTAAAGATTTCGGCCGATACCAAAGAAGGTCTGTTAAGTATATTATAAAAAGGAAGTAAATAAAAAATCGGCCGAAAACCGAAGTTTTCGACCGAAGAATATATGTGGGGTAAAGAAAGGGGGCAAAAAACTAATTTTCTGCAGGCGTTGTAAAGGCAGGTAGCTCTACCACATAAGTATCAACTGATTTACCGTCTTCATCACCGCTCCAGTCCGAACCGAACAAAACTCTTGTTCCTGTAGGGCTGATGACGGCATGTGGCTCGCCCCAATAATCAAATTCGTTCTCATCGGCTCTGTGATGACCTATACGATATATTTCAACATTTCCTTTTTCAACTTTGGCCAAAACAAGTTCTTGATCCAAAAGTGCCTGCCCATCTTCTTCAAAACCGATCATAGAAGCTGCGACCCACCCAGGGTTCTTATGTGAAATAGCTGAAATATGCGTGCCTGTTTTCGGGTAATCATAACCTAGACTTTCACTGATGACGGGAAAGCATTCACCCGTTGCAAGGTCATGGGCAATGATGTTTCCTAAACACCCTCCTTGAGGTCCTTCGTCAAAGGAAACCGAAAAATGGGCATCTGTACCATCAACTAGCCTACCAAGGGATGAATGTTCGGTTTTCTTCTCGTTTAGTTCCGTTACACGCTTGCCATTGGTATTATAAACTCCCTGACCGTGATAAAAACGTTCACCGCTCGCACTGGGCATTGCAGCGGTATATTCAATGTCAGCGATATCGAACTGCATAACCGTCTCGGTCGATATACGGTAATAGTAGGCTGTGGTGTTGTCACAACGAAAGCCTATTACATCAGAATCCCACGATATCATTTGTACATCGTTGCCAGAGCCAATATTATCCGCACAGTTAGTCAGAGTTTTAAGGTTGGCAAGGGTCTCCTTACCTTTATTACCTACATTATATTTAATAAAATCTGCCGTTGCCCTATCTATGTAAAAGAATACATTGGGGTCGTTGAAATCCCAAAATATTTGTTCGATATCATCTGGGTTTATGTCATCTAAATATCTTATAAAACTATAGTCCGTACCATTAAGTAATTGATGACCGGTACCTCGTTCATATAAAATCAGTAAGCTCTCGTCGGCATTCCATGCCTGTATTGTACTGTACATCGGTTTTATTATGTTGCCATCGCCTGCATCGGAAATACGCCGTATGGTTGTGCCAAACGAAGGGTCTGTAATAGTTTCAAGATAGGCCGGCTTGGCTATATCTTGCATTGGGTGTGGTTCTAAATCGTTGGGAATCAGTTCTGAGCCAATATCTTCAGATTCGACAAGGTCGTCTTTCGTGGTCTCTTCCTGCTCTTCTTTGGGTTCCGTTGGCTCTTCGGAAACCACTTCGTCCACTTCATTTTTTTTTGCTTTGTCGGTACTACAATTTGAAACTATAAATAAAAAAAATAAAAGCGTCGCTAATAGTTTTGTGGTTTTCATTTAACAAAATAAGGGGAGTTCTCAAAATAAGTACGGTCATATTAGAAACTCGATATAGGTTACCCGCGAATTTTAACAGTAAAATCGTTGAAAGACTGAAATAGTTAACATTTTGTTAGGAAAAATGAATGTTTTCGAATCGTTTGATTGTAAAACTGGAAATAGCTGAATTTACTTTCGAATAGAAGGTCACCTACCTAGTGCTTCAGAAAATTACCACCCAGAAATAATAAATAGAAAAGAAAGATAGAAACACGATACCTGCGTAGGTTAATGCCTGTAGCCACTTCTTTGGCCTATAAGGTGCGGGCACGTCTTCACTCATAACATTTTTGAGGTTCATATAGCCAATAATCGGTGCTACAACAAATGATACAAAAGTTGCCAACGCGACCAACTGGGCCATATTCGCCCCGAAGGCCGCAACCACAATAAAATTGACCAAAGCCAAAACGATGACACCCAGCGCAAAGAAGATTTTTTTACCCGATAGTTTTACGCTCGGCGAAAGTAGATCGATAATATCTAGACTTACACGGGTTACGGCATCATGGGCGGTCATGCACGTACTGAACATAGTGGCAAAAGCAGAAACAGCAATAAAAATATAGGCCCATGGGCCGATGTGGGTAGTAAATAGTCGAACGACCTGATCGGCAAAAGTAACGGCGTTTCCACTCAGTTCGGTGCTGGTTCCGTAAAGGGTCATCGACCCGATAACCAAAAAGAAAATTGCCAATATAGCGGTCATAAGATAACCGGTATTGAATTCCGCCAATGACTCTTTTAAAGAGGGCTTGTATTTTTCCCCTTTCCATTTTTCTATACTCCAAAGGCTGACCCAGCTTGAGGCCTCCACTGTAGTAGGCATCCAGCCCATTAAACTAATGAGGAATAGAATACTTGCATCATTGAATAGAGGAGGTGGTGTAAAATCGGGGGCAGTATCCACTTTTCCTTTAAAAATCACCATAATCGTGGTGACCAATAATGCAATGAAAAGAATAGAGACTATAAATTTTAACGAAACCTCCATAAACTTATAACGGCCTATAATCAAGACCAAACTTATGAATGCAAAAAGCCCTAGTGCGACAAAAGTTATGGGAGCGTTCGATACTTCGAAGAGATTTATAAAGAGCCCAGCGGTAACTGTGTACAGAGCTGCCAAGATAGTAAATGTCGTAATCAAGGTGATACCGGCGTAAAACCATAAATAGCCTTTACCTCGATTCAGATAGCCTTCGATAAGTGTTTTTTCCGTGATGTTCGTGTAGCGAACCCCGAATTCAAAAAATGGATATTTGAAGATGTTGGCAAGTATTATGGGGATTACCATAATCCAACCATACTGCGCTCCGGCTTTGGTAGATAGTACCAAATGCGATGTACCTATCGCCATACTGGCAAATAGGAGTCCGGGCCCCAAATTTTTTAAAAGCGATTTGATGTTTGACAATGCCGACCGATTGAAGAATCTAAAATAAACGATTTTTTGTCGATATGAAACCTTTTATTTTATTCCTATACACCCGCTATACACTTTTGGCCGTACATTGAATCTAAAGTTCGAAACCCGTCATAACTTAAAAAAATCTTATCCGCAGGAATTCCTGAGGCAATTAAATCTTATTGATGGACTTCGATTCGTATAATATTGCATTTTTTTTCGCTTACCAGTACGAATTCTATTTTTTCAGATGTATATGATTTTATTAGTGAAACTCGTATTTCAAAAGCCGTAGGCGTATTGAAATTCGATAGTTGAACTAACCCCGATTTTTCAGCGGGGTCAAGGTTTAGTACCTCGACCCTTGGTTCGATTCCTTATATTGGGCACAGGGCTTACCCTGGGATTTAATGCCATTTACGGTAGACTGAATGCGAATTGTATAATGCGGATTTGGAAGATTGCCTATCCAATTTTTGAGGTGCCGAGAATCAAACCGACCCTGTTTTTCAGAATTTCGCTGGTATCAGGGAAAGTCTTCCCCCCTAAGGCGTTAGGGATTATATAGTTGTGCATCAAGATAGTTAAGGTTGGTACAATATCAAATAGTCTAAATATCTCATTGTACTTTTCCCTTATTTAATTCAGAAAAACCTAGTACTAAGATAGAGAAAAGAAACACTAGAGGGAAGCTCAATAAATCAGCTGGTTTAGTTCTTTGTCGAGCTGCTTAATTTTTTCATTTATCTGTTTTGAGCTCGTTCCCGAGACCTTTGCATATCTTTTGAGGTAGATTTTGGCTTTACCTTGATTAGATACCGGGCCATTTTTAATTAAAGAATCAGTGGTCGATTGTATTTTATTCGCCTCGTAGAGAGTTGCGTTGAGTTCTATAGTAAATGCCCTTGCTTTTTCATATTCTTTACATTCGGCTTTACCATAATACTTTGATTCGAACTTTTCCTTTAGCTCGTACAATTTTGAAATTAACTTTTCAAGGGAATTTTCGTAGTGGGGGTTGTGAACAGCTTTAGTGTGTTCAGATACGGTAGAATCCATCTTCAAAAAAAGGTTTTGATTACGGTGTTTGGCTTGGGCACCATAATATTTGGTTAGCGTATAGTTTTTGACTTATACAAGAAAGAGATTTAGTGGGCACGACGGTTTTTTTTTCGTTAAACGGTACGATCCATTTGTTGATAGGTAGTTAGGGATTTTATGTAGGACATTTTACCATAGTTCTACGAAAGGTTAAGCTTACTAAAAGAATAATATTCAGGTTACTCAGAAGGTCATTTCTAGAGGTCTAATACTAAAAAAGCCCCACATATGTGGAGCTTTTTAACTTCATGCATTGAATTGCACAGAAGTAGTACTCGAGGCGGGACTTGAACCCGCACGGCCCAAAGGCCACAGGATTTTAAGTCCGGCGTGTCTACCAATTCCACCACTCGAGCGGACTTTAAACCAAAAACTCCGCTCTTGGTGACTGAGCGGAGTCGAAGTCGAGCGAAAAACGGGATTCGAACCCGCGACCTCCACCTTGGCAAGGTGGCGCTCTACCAGCTGAGCTATTTTCGCATTTTCATTATGTCAAATTTACGCCTCTACCGTTTCTAAAAACAGCTCCTTCCCGAACGCTATTGAAATCGGGAAACCCCGCGAACTCCATCCATCTTTCGGTGGATGGCACTCTACCCTCGACGTTTCGGGAAAGGATTTCTCGCATTGAAAAGAACATACTATCTTATCTCGATAGCGGGAGCAAATTTAATATAATTCTATAAAAGACAAAGAAATTTTAATTAAAAACCTGTCAGGCCTCCAAGACCTAACAAGTTTAAGAAGTAGCCTTCTTATTTTTTGTTAACAATCGCTTGATTTCGTTAAGCTTCATCAAAGCTTCGACAGGGGTCAACGTATTGATATCCAAATGCGTGATCTCTTCCTTTATTTGCTCAAGAAGGGGGTCGTCTAAATTAAAAAAGCTAAGCTGCATCTCGTTTTGAACTGATTGTAGTTTATCGGTCAGCTCTTCGCTCGAATGCGATTTTTCGAGTTTTTTCAATATTTTATTGGCCTTCTGGATGACCTGCTGTGGCATACCGGCCATTTTTGCCACGTGAATTCCGAAACTGTGCTCACTTCCTCCAGGCGTTAGTTTTCTTAAAAAGAGAACATTGTCTTTCAATTCCTTGACCGAAACATTGAAGTTTTTAATACGCTCAAAAGTGCTACACATTTCGTTCAATTCATGGTAATGAGTAGCGAACAAGGTCTTTGCTCTTGCAGGATGTTCGTGCAGATATTCTGAAATGGCCCACGCGATCGAAATACCGTCATAGGTACTGGTGCCCCGCCCGATTTCATCCAATAAGACCAAACTGCGTTCGCTCAAATTGTTCAAAATGGAAGCGGTCTCGTTCATTTCTACCATAAAGGTCGATTCGCCCATTGAAATATTATCGCTAGCACCTACGCGGGTAAAGATTTTATCGACATATCCTATTCTCGCCGCTTCTGCGGGCACGAAACTGCCCATTTGCGCTAAAAGCACGATCAAAGCGGTTTGCCGTAATATGGCCGATTTACCGCTCATGTTCGGCCCGGTAATCATAATGATTTGTTGCTCATCGCGGTTGAGAACAACATCGTTCGCAATATAGGTTTCACCAAGCGGTAACTGTCGCTCTATAACAGGATGCCTCCCATTTTTAATTTCTATTTTTGTGCTGAACCGCACAGGCAGGTAGCAAATTGGAAGTAGCTTAGACATTCCTGTCTGAGCAGCCAGATATTAACTGTTCAGACAGGAATGTCTAAGTTACGACGATATAGCAGCTATGGTAATTTCAATATGAGTACCACCTGTTTTAGATTCTTTGATGTCTAGTTTCAAGCCTTGTTGGTCGATACCATTGAGGATATCTAGACGTTCTTGGACATTTTCGATACCAGTTGATTTTCTGGTCTTACCCGCTTGCAATTCTTTCGATTTTTTCATACCAATACCATCGTCGATTACATGACAAACAATATGTCCATT